>Ga0116226_10003220_pt1 | contig 14388 bp, 11 predicted proteins | sample S1TSphfallax_FD_89692 | JGI IMG/M metagenome (GOLD analysis project Ga0116226, IMG submission 89692) | Host-associated microbial communities from peat moss isolated from Minnesota, USA - S1T2_Fa - Sphagnum fallax MG | ecosystem: Host-associated > Plants > Peat moss > Unclassified | place: USA...
CGCCGCCTCGATCAGGGGTAGTTCGAGAACGGCGCCTGCACCGGTGCTGGCCCCGGTAAGCCTTGATACCCTTGAACCGCAGCGCTAAATTGTGCAGCCAGTCCATTATCAATCTTGGACAGTCCCTTCAGGACCAACTGCGCGAGCACACGCGAACCCGAATCAGGCAAGCCCGCACTCGTTTCTTCCGCATATCGCTGGAAGCCCAGCCCGAACGACCAGCAATCGGCGTCGTACTGGAAGCCGACCAAGCCATCGACGACCCGATGCGTACCGATATCGTAATCGATACGGGCAACGCCCAACAAATGCGTCGTCAGCGGCCATTCCGCGGAAATCAGACCCTGATTCACGGGTTGATTGTCGATGGTGCTGTTTTCGCGATTGTAGCGGTAGGCGATATTGAAAACCTTGTGATCGCCGATCGCCCAGGCCAAGCCGTAGACCTGCCGTTCTATCATGCTCTGGCTATCACTGAAGTCGATGGCCGATTGCGACGACAGACCACCGCCGTAGTGAAACTCGGCACCGACGATCATATCCGAGCGGTCGATGCTGCTGTTCGGCACGCCATTGTTATCTTCCAGCGTCGCGGTATCGTCAATCGTCACGGTCTGCGGCTTGAAGTAATACTGTTGAGCGAGCAGGAAACGCGCGCGCTCCTCGCCGGTCGCCGCATTGATAAAGCGCGACGTCAGGCCGGCCACCACCCGGCTTTGGTCCGCGACGCGGTCCTCGCCAACGAAGGTGTTGGGCGAGAACACTTCAGCAATACCAAAGTCGACGTCGGCCGTATCGAAGATCGGAACATTGTTCTGATTCACATACGGCGTGTACACGTAGTACAGACGTGGTTCCAGCGTCTGAATGTAATCGGTGCCGAACAGCGTGACCGGGCGCTCGAAGGTCGTGCCAAGGTCCAGCGACAGAGTCGGTATCGCCACGCTGGGGTTGGTCGCCTGCTTGACCGTGGCACCGCTGTTCAGGGTTTGCAGCGTCGTCAGGTTGTAGTCCGCCAAGTGCATCTGCACGCGCGGTATGAAATAGAAATCCGGCGTGACGACCGGATAGCTGACGTAAGGATCGAGAACCGCGCGATCGCCCTGATACTGCCCGTCGCCGACGATAGTGAAGCGCGTGACGTCGGCCATCGCACCATAGTCGAAGCCGTTGTCATCATACTGGGTATATCTGACGTTGAACTGCGGCGTGCTCTCATACGGTGACGTCGACGGCGGCAGCGTCTGAAACTTCTGATACCGCAACAGGATGGACCAAGGCCCTTGGTTGTAGGTCAGCCCGGCTTCCTGGTCATACAGATTGACCGTGCCTTCCGAGAAAATGTTCGCCGAACCCAGATCCTGCGCGTATTGGTTATCCGACACCCGGTTATAGTTGATGTAGGCACCGAACCCGTTGCCTAGATCCTCGTTATGCTGCAGATAAATCGCATAACGATTGGTATGGGTCTTTTGATCATCCGGCAAATACTGCACGGTCGCCGTGCCGCTGTAGTCGGTCGACAAATAGCGATAGGTACCGCTCAATTGCTCGCCGCGTTCCGACATATAGCGGGTGAATACCTGCAGATCCCGGTCGGGCGCGATGTTCCAATAGAACGGCACAATGATGTCGACGCCGTTGTCGGTGCTGGACCCGTAGGTCGGCGGCAGCAACCCGGTATGGCGCTGATCGTCGAGCGGGAAGGTCAAATACGGACTTGCAAAAATCGGCACGCCCTGGAAAAACACCACGGCATTGAAGGCCTGGCCGGTATCGGCGGCGGTGTCCATCTGAAAGGTCGTCGCCGTCATGTACCACGCGGGCTTGGTGGTTTTATCGTTATTCGCCGGATTGGCCGGGTTCACACACTGACATGCGGTGTAATACGCCTGCTTGAAGCGGCTGCGGTCCGGATCCAGCAAATCGACGCGGTTGGCATGCCCGGAGCCACCCGATTGATTGAAATAATAGTAGGGCTTCAGCATGAAGCCTTCGTTTGCATCGACCTTCAGATGGGCCTCAGGTCCGAGGAAACGATTCCCGTTGTTGACCACCAGCGCATGACCATATGCGTCCGCCAGATTGGTATCCAGATCGTAGTGGATCGTGTCGGCCTTGATGATAGCCACGCCCCGTCTGATCTCGGCATGGCCCTGAGCCGACACATTCTGGTCGCCGCTACCGGTCAGGTAGTCGCCTATCGTAAACGACGCGGCGACGTCGCCTGCACCCAGCAGATGTTGTTCAAGTTGCGGCGACAAGCGCAAGCCCCAGGGGCCGCCCAGCTGCACGGGTTGGGCGGCGGTGCCGGATAATTGGGCATGCGCCGCGAGCGGAATGGCACCCAGCCACGCCATCGCAATGGCGGCGAGCGGCTTCAAGCGCACTCCCTGTGGGTGGCGCGCACGCGGGGCCTGCCGTCGGCCTGACGCACTAATGAGACGCGGTGTCTTCGAGCGATGATTCAATCTGAACGGCATGAACGCAGTGGTCTAGCCGACCGGAACGGGCGCGGGATGCTTGTCAAAGCAGGCCTGCGCAGGCAGCGGGCGGGCATCGTGAACGGGCTAGATCAATCTTTTTGCCAGCCCTAACCGAGGCTGACACTATTTTAAAAACGGCCTGCCGATACTGCGGCGAGCCGGTCAAACACCCTCTGGCACAAACTGCCTAACCCGGGTCGTGGGGTATTATATGGCAAGACGTTTGCGTTCTCGATTTTCCTCATCTTGCTCAGTATGACTCAGCCCTCGGCGGCACCCCTGCTCGACCCGCGTTTTACGCGACTCAAAGACTGGCTGGCCGCGCTGCCGGCCGAAATTCGCCCCGATCTGGACGGTTTTACACCGGTTTCGTCGGATGCCAGCGCACGTCGCTATTTTCGCCTGGCAGGCCCACCGGGTGGTGCAAAGGGTTCGCTGATTGCGATGGACGCCCCGCCGCCGGAAAAATGCCGGGAATTTATCCAGGTCGCCGATCTGATGACACAAGCCGGCGTGCGCGTGCCACGTATTCTGGCCGCCGACCTTGAGCGCGGCTTCATGCTGCTGACGGATCTGGGCAAGCTGGCTTATATCGACGTGCTGCAGGGCGAAACCCCGAATCCCGATGCGCCGGCCTTGATGCAAGGCGCGCTCGATACATTGATAGATTGGCAGCGCGCCTCGCGCCCCGGCGTCCTGCCGGAATTCGGCGAGGCTTTTTTGCGCCGCGAAATGGCATTATTTCCGGAGTGGTATCTGGGTCGCCATTTGGGTCTGGACCCAAACGGTGAGGCGCTGCGCGCCATCCTCGACCCGCTCTTCACGCGCCTCGTGCAAAGCGCACTGGCGCAGCCCCGGGTCTTTATGCACCGCGATTTCATGCCGCGCAACCTGATGCTGCCGCAGCCTGCCGCGGACACCCCCGGCACGCTCATCCGGCCCGGTGTACTGGACTTCCAGGATGCGGTCTATGGCCCGATCGGCTATGACCCGATCTCGCTGTTTCGCGATGCCCTGATCAGTTGGGATGACGAATTCGAGCTCGACTGCCTCGTGCGCTATTGGCAGCGCGCCCGCGCCGCCGGTCTGCCGGTACGCGACGACTTTGCCGAATTTTTCCGTGAGATGGAATGGATGGGGCTGCAGCGGCACCTGAAAATCCTCGGTCTGTTCGCGCGCCTGCAATACCGCGACGGCAAACCGCGCTATCTGGCCGACACCCCGCGCTTTATCGGCTATGCCCGCAAGGTTGCGCTGCGCTACCGTGAACTGGCGCCGCTGGCGCGTCTGTTTGACATGATCGAGGGCCGCCAGGCCCAGGTCGGCTACACCTTCTGAGTGCCGTCATGATCGTTGCTGTCGATCCCAACCTGGCGGCTGCCCCGCTGACGGCGATGATTTTTGCTGCCGGTCGCGGCGAGCGCATGCGCCCACTCACCGACACCCTGCCCAAACCGCTGCTGGCGGTGGCGGGCAAACCCCTGATCGTTTGGCAGATCGAGCGTCTTGCCGCCGCCGGCTTCCAACGCATCGTGATCAATCATGCCTGGCTGGGGCAGCGACTGGAAGAAGTCCTGGGCAACGGCGAGCGCTGGGGGGTGCAGCTCTACTATTCACCGGAAGCCACTGCGCTGGAAACCGCAGGCGGCATCGCGCAAGCGCTGCCGCTGCTCGAATATCAGGGTAAGCCGCTCGCTTTTGCCGCATTGGCCAGCGACATTTATACCGACTACGACTATCGAGCGCTGCGCCCTCATATCGAGCGCGCGCGCGCCGACACGGCTGCCGGCGTCGCGCCGCGCATGCACCTGGTGATGGTGCCGAATCCGACCTACCATCCCCAGGGCGACTTCGCGCTGGAGGGCACGCGACTGTCTTTGAACGGCACCCCGCGTTATACCTTTGCCAGTTTCGGCGTGTACGATACGCGTATGTTTCACGGCTTGTCCCCAGGCACCCGACTCGCGCTGCGGCCCTACTATCGCGATGCGATCAAAAACGGTTGCGCCAGCGGTGAGTTGTACCGCGGGCGTTGGGAAAATGTCGGCACCCCCGAGCAGTTGGCGGCACTGGATCAGGCGCTAAGCAGCGCCAACCCAACCTGATGCAGAGACGGCCCTGGCCAATCCAGCACGCCTACGATAGAACACCTCCGGACGCACATTCATGACTTTCGATACCGATCAACCCATGCGCGCAGCATCCGCCACCCTCAGCCCGATCGCTCAAGCCGCCCTCTATCGAGGCCGCCGTGAGCGGGTGCTGGCCGCCATGCGCGGCGCCGGTGGTGGTGTCGCCATCATCGCCACTGCGCCCGAAAGAACGCGCAACGCCGATGTCGAGCATGCCTACCGTTTCGACAGCTCGTTTTACTATCTGAGCGGGTTTGCCGAACCGGATGCGCTGCTGGTGCTCGATGCCCGCCATGGCGTCGGCAGCAGCACCTTGTTTTGCCGTCCCAAACATCCGGAGCGGGAAGTGTGGGATGGTTTCCGCTACGGCCCCGAAGCCGCGCGCGACGCCTTCGGCTTCGATGCCGCGTATGCGGTCGACGACATCGACGCGCAGATACCGGCGTTGTTAGCCAATGCGCCCGCCGTGTATTACCCGTTCGAAGCCTCGACCGATCTGAGCGGACGCCTGCGCGGCTGGCTTGATGGTGTGCGCGCCAAACGTCGGGCCGGCGTCAGCGTGCCACCGACCACCATCGATCTGAACGTGATCGTCGATGAAATGCGTCTGTTCAAGGACGCGCATGAGCTTGATCTGATGCGTAGCGCGGCGCGCATCTCGGCCGACGCACATCGCCGGGCAATGCGCGCAACCCGTCCTGGCGTCAGCGAGTACGAACTGGAAGCCGAGTTGCTGTACGAATTCCGGCGCCGCGGCGCATCCGGGCCAGCCTATGGCTCCATCGTTGCTGCCGGCATCAACGCCTGCACGCTGCACTACCCGGCGGGTGATGCCATCGCACGAGAGGGCGACCTGATCCTGATCGATGCCGCCTGCGAATTCGGCGGCTATGCCGCCGATATCACCCGCACTTACCCGGCCAACGGACGCTACACCCCGGCCCAGCGCGAACTCTACGATATCGTGCTGGCGGCACAAAGCGCGGCACTCGATGCGATTCGCATCGGCGCACGTTACGATGCCATGCAGCAAGCCGCCACCCGCGTCTTGGCACAAGGCCTGCGCGACACCGGCATTCTCGCCGCAGATCGGTACGGCAGCGTCGACGACATCATCGCAGCGGGGGCCCACTCGCGCTTCACGATACATAGCACCGGCCATTGGCTAGGTCTGGATGTGCACGATTGCGGCCGCTATCGCGAAACCCGGGCGGCACTGCCGCCCGATGCCGCCGCTGACGATGCGCCGCCGCCCTGGCGCACCCTGCAAGCCAACATGACGCTGACGGTGGAACCAGGTCTCTATATCCGGCCGGCCGACGATGTGCCGCAAGCGTACTGGGGTATCGGCATCCGGATCGAGGACGACGTGGCCGTCACCGAACATGGATGCGAATTGCTAACACGCGACGTGCCGGTGCGCGCCGACGAAATTGAAGCGTTGATGCGCGACCGATAGATCTCGCCTACGCGCCGATTGCCGTTTGTCGATTGCCGCCGGCACGTGTTGCCGGCACTGGATTCCGCCCCGCATGACTGCCCCAGATCTCATACCGCATCCCGCTCCCGCCGCCGATCTTGGTGCGGCGCCCGAATTCGATCTCGCGATCATCGGCGCAGGCCCGGCCGGCCTCGCCCTGGCCGGATGGCTGGCCGCCCGCAGCGGCACGCGCGCTTTGCGTTGCGCACTGATAGACGCACGCGACGCAGCGGCACTCAATGCCCATGCGAGCGACCCGCGTGCGATTGCCCTGTCGCACGGCAGCCGCATGCTGCTGCAGCCGCTGCTCGACGACACCGCATGGGACTCGCTCGCCGCACCCATCCGTCAAATCCAGATTTCGCAGCGCGGGCATTTCGGCCGCACCGTGATCGACCATCGCGAACATCAGGTCCCCGCGCTCGGCTACGTGGTGCGCTACAGCGGACTGACGTCCCGTCTCGCCGCCGCCGTGCGGCAAGCGCCGCCGCAATGGTTGACGCATACCTCGGCCGAGGTGCTGGGTCAGGATACCGCCGGTGTCACGCTGCGCCTGCAGTCCAATGCCTTCGACGCGGGCGCGGCCACCCTGCGCGCTCGACTGGTGGTGAACGCAGAAGGCGGCTTATTTCGTCCGTCGACGCGCGACAGCGTTCAGACCAGCGCCGACACTTCGCGTCGCCGAGACTACCAGCAGACGGCCATCGTAGGCGTGGTGCGCACCGACCGACCGAGACCTGGCGTCGCCTGGGAGCGCTTTACCGATGAAGGGCCGCTGGCCTTGCTGCCGCTTGATCAGGATGGCTACGAATGGGCCATGGTCTGGTGCGGACGGCCAGACGCCGCGCAAGCGCGCTACGCCTTGCCCGACTCCGCATTTCTTGCCGCACTGCAGCATGCATTTGGTTCTCGCCTCGGCCAATTTATTGCAGTAAGCGAGCGCGCCGCCTTCCCACTCGGACTGCAAGCGCTGCCCGAACTCGTTGATCAGCGCATCGCCGCCGTCGGCAATGCGGCACAGATGTTGCATCCCGTGGCTGGGCAAGGACTCAATCTGGGTCTGCGCGATGCGTATGCCCTGGTCGATGCGCTGGCGCTGCACGGCCCCACGCCCGAAGCGTTGCAGGCCTTCGCGGCGCGCCGCGGCACCGATAGGCGCCTGACCATTACCGCCACCGATACGCTGGCGCGTGCCTTTACGGTCGACTTGCCGCCATTGCCCATGCTGCGTGGCTTGGCTTTAAGCGCGCTCGACTGGCTGCCACCCATGAAACGCGCGCTCGCACGCCAAATGATGTTCGGCCAGCGCGGCTGACCGGCCAGTCAGGTTGGCGCGCACCGCCCGCCGCTTGCCAGAGCGGCCCACGGCGTCAAAAAACCGGCATTGAAAAAAGCAATCCCGCCCGGAAATCGACACATAGTTTTTATTCAGCGCAACCCCGGGCCCGGTTAACGTTAAAATTCAGCCTTTACGCGATACTTCGGGACCTTATCCTGTCCGAAACAGTATCGACTCTGGGGTCAAACCCAAGCCGGATCGGCTCGCCAGCATGCGATGCCCGCCCTGGCCGGGCTTCATGTGGACGGCGTCGCCTTCCATATGCCAAGGCTCTGTGTACGCGCTTTCCCAGCCCGGCTTGGGCCGGTCAATGACGTGACACCGGCCCTTGCCCATCCGAATTCGTAGTCCGCAATACGCATCTTGCACCGGAATCCTGCCATTTATGCCCAGCATTGGTCGTCACATCTTGCGCAACAACCTGTTCGTCGCCCCCATGGCCGGGGTGACGGACCGGCCGTTCCGTCAACTGTGCAAACGCCTGGGCGCGGGTTATGCCGTGTCCGAGATGGTGGCGTCCAATGCGCAGTTGTGGAAAAGCGAAAAAACCATGCGCCGCGCCAATCACACCGGCGAAGTCGAACCGATCGCCGTGCAGATCGCCGGCGCCGATCCGCGCATGATGGCCGAGGCCGCACGCTATAACGTCGACCATGGCGCGCAGATCATCGATATCAATATGGGTTGCCCGGCCAAGAAGGTGTGCAACGTCGCCGCTGGCTCAGCCCTGCTACAAAACGAGCCGCTCGTCGCCAGTATTGTCGAGGCCGTGGTCGCCGCCGTGGGTAGCGGGCCCGACGCCGTACCGGTCACGCTCAAGATCCGCACCGGCTGGGATCGCGACCACCGCAATGCCTTGCGCATCGCACAGATCGCGGAACAATCGGGCATCGCCATGCTGACCGTACATGGCCGCACCCGCGCCGATTTGTACCACGGCGAAGCGGAATACGAGACTATCGCGGCCGTCAAAGCCGCCGCGCGCATTCCTGTGACCGCCAATGGTGACATCGACAGTCCCGAAAAAGCCCGCGCCGTATTGGCTGAGACCGGTGCCGACGCCCTGATGATAGGCCGTGCCGCGCAAGGGCGACCCTGGCTGTTCCGTGAAATCGAGCATTTTCTCAAGACCGGCGAGCGTTTGCCGGCCCCGCGTGTCGACGAGATTCAGCAGATCATGAATCACCATCTCGAGGATCACTATGCGTTTTATGGCGAATTCATCGGAGTCCGCACGGCACGCAAGCACATCGGCTGGTACACTCGCGGCCTCGCCGGCGCGCAAGCGTTCCGGCACCGGATGAACACGCTGGACAGCACGCGCGAGCAGCTGGCCGCCGTCAACGCATTCTTTGACGCGCAAAAAGCGCTGTCCGACCGGCTGGTGTACGTGGACGACACGGGCGCCACCGATCCGGCCGCACAGCCGGCAGGCGACGACATTCCGGTGCCAGGTCAGGCCGTCCCGGCCGAGCCCGACCGGTCATCTCTCTCCAATCGACTAGCAGCATGAGTAAGCACAACATAGAACAATGCGTCCGCGAAAGCCTGGAAATGTATTTTCGGGATCTCGACGGATCGCGGCCGCACGATATTTACGACATGGTGATTTCCTGCGCGGAAAAACCCATGCTGGAAATCGTGCTGGCCAATGCCGGCGGCAACCAGTCGCTGGCCGCCGATTATCTCGGCATCAACCGCAACACCTTGCGCAAGAAATTGCAGCAGCATGGTCTGCTTTGACCACCGCCTCGCCCCTGTGCCGGACCTGTGTGCCGGCCTGACGCGACCGTAACCCGACGCCCGTTCGCGGGCCCTAATCTGTCCTCGCCATGATTCAGCAAGCCCTTATCTCCGTCTCCGATAAAACCGGCATCGTCGAGTTTGCCCAGCAACTCGCCTCGCTCGGCGTCAAACTGCTTTCCACCGGCGGCACGGCCAAACTGCTGGCAGCGTCCGGCCTGGCCGTAACCGAAGTGGGCGACTACACCGGTTTTCCGGAAATGCTGGATGGCCGGGTCAAGACGCTGCACCCCAAGGTGCATGGCGGCATTCTGGCGCGGCGCGATCTGCCCGAGCATATGGCTGCGCTGGCCGAGCACCAGATTCCGACCATCGACATGCTGGTGGTGAACCTCTACCCGTTCCGCGAGACCATCGCGCGCGACGACTGCACGCTCGAGGAAGCGATCGAGAATATCGATATCGGCGGCCCGACCATGTTGCGCTCGGCCGCGAAAAATCATCGCGATGTCACGGTACTGGTCGATCCGGCCGATTACGCCGTGGTCCTGGAAGAAATGCGCGCCAACGCCAACCAGGTTGGTTATGCGACCAATTTCCGCCTGGCGACCAAGGTATTTGCCCATACGGCCCAATACGATGGCGCCATCACCAATTATCTGACCAGCCTCAACAACGATAGGCAACACGCCACGCGTCAGGCCTATCCGGCCACGCTAAACCTCGCCTTCAGCAAGGTGCAGGATCTGCGCTACGGCGAAAACCCGCATCAAAGCGCCGTGTTCTATCGCGACCTGGCCGCACCAGTGGGCGCATTCGCCAACTACACGCAGTTGCAGGGCAAGGAACTGTCGTACAACAACATTGCTGACGCAGACGCTGCGTGGGAATGTGTGAAAACCTTGGCCGCTCCCGCCTGCGTGATCGTCAAACATGCAAATCCATGTGGCGTTGCACTCGGCGACAGCGCGCTGCAAGCGTATGAGAAGGCGCTCAAGACCGATCCGACCTCAGCCTTCGGCGGCATCATCGCTTTCAATAGCGAAGTCGACGAAGCGGCTGCCCAGGCCGTCGCCAAGCAATTTGTCGAAGTGTTGATCGCGCCGTCGTTCTCCGCGGGCGCCCTGAAAGTCTTCACCGCCAAGCAAAATGTGCGCGTGTTGACCATCGCGCTGGGCGACCCGCTGCGTCCGGTCAACGTCTATGATCTGAAACGTGTGGGTGGCGGTTTGCTGGTGCAATCGCCCGACGCGAAGAACGTCCAGGTGGAAGAACTGCGAGTCGTCACCCAGCGTCAGCCGACGCCCAAGGAAATGAACGACATGCTGTTCGCCTGGCGCGTTGCCAAGTTCGTCAAGTCGAATGCCATCGTGTTCTGCGCCGATGGCATGACGCTGGGCGTCGGCGCCGGCCAGATGAGCCGGGTTGATTCGGCCCGTATCGCCAGCATCAAGGCCCAGAACGCCGGCTTGAACCTCAGCGGGTCGGCCGTGGCGTCGGATGCGTTCTTCCCGTTCCGCGATGGTCTAGATGTCGTGGTGGCTGCGGGTGCCACCTGCGTGATCCAGCCGGGTGGTTCGATGCGCGACGATGAAGTCATTGCCGCAGCGGACGAGCAAAATGTAGCGATGATACTGACGGGCACGCGCCACTTCCGGCATTAAAATCCAGAACAGTCGGGCATGCCGTCAACCGCGACGTGCCCGATATCTGTGGATCGATCCTCGCCAACGCGCGTTGGCTCGGTGTTTAATCGATGCCGCCAAGCAGGGCTGCGGAGGCCGGCACACTGCTGACCGCGCTCGCAGGCCTGCCATGCTGAGTCATTTTCAAACTGGCAGCAGGCGCTACGGCCTTCACGGCGCCACTCGGCCGCAGCACCGCCAGCTCTCCGATAAAGTGGGATAACTTGCTGCCTTGCTGCACGCAACGCCATACCAACAGACCGAAGTTCGATCCATAGTTTTCCGGGTCGAGCAACTGCATGCGCTTAACCTCGTCAAGCGCTTCGGCGTCGCGGCCCAGCAAAGCCAAGGCGACGACATCGTTGCTGATCACGGCCGCTGTGGGCATCAACGCGATCGCGTCGTGCTGCAGTTCAAGGCGTGCCTCAGGATGCTCGGCATTGACCGACATACCGCTTGCTACCGCATAAGAGCCGTAGCGATTCAGCAGTAGTGCCTGATCGTTCCAATATGCCGGAAACACGGCCAACAGGTTCGGCGCATTGAATAGGCGATCGAGCTTGATGTCGTCACGGGCAAACAGCAACAAACCAGCCAGTATTGGTGGAACCATGACAGTGCACAGCACCGACGCGGTGCGCGCACCGGACCGGCGTACCGGCGCCGTCTCGAGCACGCCCAGCGCAAAGGCCGCAGGGAACAAAAAATACGTGTAGTTCAACGGATATTCGACCAGCGCATGCAGTAATACCGCACCCAACATACATAACCAGAACGCGCGTTGGCCGTTGCACTGCCACAGGCGCGCACGAACCGCCCACGTGGCAAGCCCGATCAGTACCAAAGCGCTGCCCACCACGCCGGTTTGCGCCAGCAAATCAATCACGATATCGTGCGCACTACCCGCTGCATCGACGGTGCCGAAAAGCTCCAGATGCGCGTATTCCCAGCCGGGGAAATTGCCCCAGCCGCCGCCCAGCCAGGGGGTTTGCAAGAACATCTGCCAGCCGTAGCGCCATAATTGCCAATGAGAGTCCAGTCCCACGCTGGTCAGACGCGTCATATCGTGCTCGCCTATGCCGAGGTGCCAGTAGTGATGATCCAGCCAGCCCAGTAGGGCATACAACACGAAATACGCCAACAGCAGCGCCACGGGCAGCACAAACGCAAGCCGCCGCTCCTGCTGGCGCAGTTTCATGCCGGGCAGCTCCGCAGCGCGCCGCCAACAAACCAGCCCGAATATCATCCCGCTCAGCGCCACCTGCACCGGAGCCGTGCGGGAGCCGGTGGCTACCATGCCAGCCAGGATCAAGAGCGAAAATACGGTGGCGCTGGCACGGTTGACGGTCGAGCGGTCTTGCAAATACAGCACACCAGCCAGGGCCCAGGCAAGATAGCTGCTGAGGTGATTAGGCTGTGCGAGATTGCCATACAGCCGTCCATTCGAACGAGGATCGATCAGGCCGGCCCACATCATATGCCCCCCCTGCGCGATTGTCGGTGCGCAACCCTGGATCAGCTCGATGGTGATACTGCACAGGCCTCCTGCGAGGGCAGCCCATGCAACGACAGCCGTCAATTCTGGCAGGCTGCGCAAACGGTAGCCGGTATAGGTCAAGAGTGTGGCCACACACAGGTAAGTCAATGTGACATGGACGATGGCAGGGTTGTTTAGGGTCATGACGCCCGTTTGTACAACAATCACCAGCAGCAGACTGGCCGGCACCCAAGCGACGCGAGGCAAGGCCACCTGCGGCGCAATCCTGGGCATCAAACTGAGCAGCGCCATGACCGCGATCCAGAGCGCAGCGGCGGCAAATTCATTGCAGAACGACACCAGGGGCTCGCGGTGCACGCTGACCAGAAAGGGCAGCGTCATCGCCAACGCGATCAGCGTCATGATCGCCCGGCGTGATGCCGACGAAGGCAACGAATCAGAATGCGAAACGGACATAAAGACTTCCAGACGGATGGAACACGTAAGTGGCAGCAGCAAGAGCCATCGCCGGCGCAGGCACCGATACCGAGGTATGACGGCCCTATTTGGCACCCAGCGCCTGGCAACGGAGCAGAGCGAAACGATATATCGCTTGAAACCACTCAAAGAAGGCCGCAGTCAGGTGGGACCTGCGGCATCAGTGGATGGCGGACTTCGGCAGCGACGGTGTTAGCGTGAAAACTTGGGTTCGTCGATCAGCAGCGCGGCCCTGACCTGTGCGTCCTGGAAAAAATTGGCCAATTTGTCCCGGGTGCGCGGCGTAAGCTCGACAAATTGACGGCGCCGGTCACGCGGATCGTAGGCACGCCGGATCAACCCGGCCGCTTCCATGTCGTTGATACGCCGCAGCGCCGTGGCAGGCGGAACACCGGCCGCCAGATACAGACTGGATACCGAAATACGGCGCGCACGCAGATGACATTCCAGCAACTCCAGCAGCATGTCCCAGGCGGGTTGCGCGAACAGCTTTTCGGAGAACAGTGCGGCACGCAACTTACGCAACCGCACCAAGGCCAGCAATATCGTGTGCGCCGACGCGTGGGCGGCACCGATAGACTGATCGTCTTGCACGCCCTCGCCGGACGTCGCCACGCTATCGGAATTGGACTCTGAGACACGATTGGTTGTATATACCGTCGTGCGGCCATCGAGTGATGTCAACGTCCGAGCATGCGCCGATGACGAGGCAGGGTTCGCACCACCCACGCGCACGCCTAGCTCGTGCCACGGGTTGAATGGTGCTGACGCACGCGTACGGCCAAGGCTGTCGGCGTGGTGGCGGCCGCGAAGATCCATGGGGTCTGACGGGTCCGTTGATGCTGCGGCATTTGATGCGTCGGTAGGATGGGCCATAATCGGATCTCTTCCCAAAATGATTCAGCCATCCAGCATGCGGGAAATTTGAGAAAAGCCTCAGGTTCATACCGAAATGCCGGACCGAGTGAACACTTCTAACGGTCTGAAAGCGGATACATTTGCTAAAAATGGGCTGTGCCCCGGGTGACGGGCGCGGCCGTTATCATCCACCACCCGCAACTTGGATATCAGGGAGTACGCGTCAAGCGGGGCGCGGCGGCACCGGAAAACAAACGGCGGAATGCCTGCTTAACGCGTGCGGTATAGCTGATCTGCAGTGCCGGTGTACTTGAGTGATAACGGCCGACGCCGGCCCAGAGGTCGCCATTTTCGTCGGCAATCGCACGGCTCAGGATCCAGGCACCGACTTCGATGTTGTAGCAACCGTCGTCGCGCAAGCGCAGATAGGCCTGGCGACGATCGCCGTCGAATTGGGCACGCGCAACCAGATCCAGCCATGCCCCGGTATTGATCTGCATCAACCCGAGATCTTCCGTGGCATTGCGGTTGTGGGCCACCGTGCCAATCTCGCCGCCCTCGACGGACATCACGGATATCAATAGCTCCGGCGGCACTTGAACCGCGTTACTGGCCTGCAGCACGCAGCTCAGCAGCGCGGCGGTTACGGGCGCTGCCATGCTGGCCGCCCTATTAGAAGAAGTATTTTCA
>Ga0116226_10003223_pt1 | contig 14383 bp, 12 predicted proteins | sample S1TSphfallax_FD_89692 | JGI IMG/M metagenome (GOLD analysis project Ga0116226, IMG submission 89692) | Host-associated microbial communities from peat moss isolated from Minnesota, USA - S1T2_Fa - Sphagnum fallax MG | ecosystem: Host-associated > Plants > Peat moss > Unclassified | place: USA...
GCCTCAAGCTCCTTGGGATCCTCCTCGGCTTCGTCACGCAGGCCGGCGATTTCCGGGTGGCGATAAAGCGCATTGTCGTCGAACGAAATTTTTGCGTCCAGCGCCACCACGTCGCCCGCGCCGGTGACGACCAGCGGGTTGATTTCGATAATCGAGCAATCGAGCGCGATGAACGCCTTGTACATGGCGTCGGCGAATTTCTGGAACGCGCCGATCTGCTTGCCCTTAAGCCCCAGCGAGAATGCCAGGCGGCGCGAATGATACGGAAAAATGCCGGTCGCCGGGTCGATCGCGACACGGAGAATTTGTTCCGGGTGGTGGGCGGCCACTTCCTCGATCTCCATGCCGCCCTCGGTGCTCGCCATCAGCACAATGCGGGACGATGCGCGGTCAACCAGAAACGAGAGATAGAGTTCACGGGCAATGTCGCAGCCGGCTTCGACATAGATCCGTCGCACGTCGCGGCCGGCCGGCCCGGTTTGCTTGGTCACCAGCGTGTGCCCGATCATGGCATCGGCGGCGGCACGCACGTCGTCGGGCGACCTGGCCAGGCGAACGCCGCCCTTGCCCGTCGGATCGTCCTTGAAATGACCGGCACCGCGGCCGCCGGCGTGGATCTGTGATTTCACCACATAGACCGGGCCGGGGAGTTTGGCCGCGGCCTGCACCGCTTCCTCCGGCGTCCACGCGACATGGCCTTCGAGGACCGCGACGCCGTAGCCGCGGAGAAGTTCCTTGGCCTGGTATTCGTGAATGTTCATGGGGATATACCAGTAAAGGAAGGAAGCAGTTCTTTTTTGAAAAAAAGAACCAAAAAACTTTTACTCATTTCGGTCAGCATGGGTGGCCCCTTTTGTGACTCGGTGCCGGAAGCAACAGGCAAAAGTTTTTTGGTTCTTTTTTTCAAAAAAGAACTGCTTCTTCTACACGTCAAGCTTCTTGAAATCCTCGATAAGTTTCTTGACCGAATCGCAGGATTTCCCGAACGCCGCTTTTTCCGCGTCGGTGAACTTCACCTCAACGATCCGCTCCACGCCCTTGGCGCCAATCACCACCGGAACACCGACATAAAGATCATTGAGCCCATACTCGCCGCGCAGCAGCACGGCGCAGGGCAGCACGCGTTTCTTGTCCTTCAGATACGATTCCGCCATGGCGATGGCGCTCGCGGCCGGCGCATAGAAGGCGCTGCCCCGCTCCAGCAGCTTGACGATTTCGCCGCCGCCGTTGGCGGTGCGCGCACAGATGGCGTCGATCTTGTCCTGAGTCGTCCAGCCCATTTCAATCAGGTCGGGGATCGGGATGCCGGCGACGGTGGAATAGCGGGTCAGCGGCACCATCGTGTCGCCGTGCCCACCGAGCACGAACGCCGTAACGTCATCCACCGACACGCCGAATTCCTGCGCCAGGAACAGCTTGAAGCGGGCGCTGTCGAGCACGCCAGCCATGCCCACCACCCGCTCGGGCGGCAGGCCGGAGCGGCGCTGCAACTGCCACACCATCACATCGAGCGGGTTGGTGATGCAGATGACGAAGGCGTCCGGCGCGTGCGCCTTTATGCCGTCGGCCACCTGGTTGATGACGCCGGCGTTCTTGGACAGCAGGTCGTCGCGCGACATGCCTGGCATGCGCGGGAAGCCGGCGGTGACGATAATCACGTCGGCGCCGGCGATGGCAGCGTAATCCGAACCGCCCGTCAGCTCCGCGTCGAACAGGTCCACGGCGCCGGACTGCGCCAGATCGAGCGCCTTGCCGGCCGCGACTCCCCCGAACACGTCGAAAAGCACGACGTCGCCGAGCTCCTTCAGGCCGACGAGGTGGGCGAGCGTGCCGCCGATGTTGCCGGCGCCGATGAGGGCGATCTTGTTGCGAGCCATTTGTGTCCTTCCGGAAGGGCGCTGCGGGCGCCGCGGTAGCGGGCGGGGGGGGGCCCCTGGCCGGTCTTTACGGTCGGGCGCCGCTCTACTCCCAGGGTGGTTGCACTGCAATAAGGGCGGCTGGACCGGTTTCACGGCCGAACAAAAGTAAGAAAGAATCTTCTTTTTTGAAAAAAAGAAGCAAAAAACTTTTGCTAATTGGGGCGCGCTTGCCACTTGGGCCGTTCTGAGGGAGTTTTCTCCTGCATGCCAAATCCGCGAACCTCCTCAGCCACGCTCGGGTCTCTTGTCCTGATAGCCGCCGTTATCTGCGCTGGTGCCGCTGCGTTTGCCTATACGGCGGGATGTTTCTCGCCACATCGCCTGACACCGGCGCGCCTCGTCGCGGCTTTGGCGCCGCCTGGCGGCCCGGCTTTGGGCCACCGCCGCAATCACGCGAAAGGCATTTGCTTCACGGGCTACTTCGACGCGAACGGCGCCGGAGCGGCGCTTTCGAAGGCGACGGTGTTCGCCCATGGCCATTACCCTGTCGTCGGACGATGGAACCTTGCCACCGCCGATGCCAATGTCGTGGATGCAACCGTGCGGGTGCGCGGAATTGGCGTGCAAATCACCACGCCGGACGGCCAGGAATGGCGCACCGCAATGATCGACGCACCGTTTTTTCCCGTCGCCACGCCGCAGGCCTTTTATGCACTCCTCGTCGCTGCGGGGAAGAAAAACGATCCAGCCGCCATGAAGGATTTTGCCGCCGCGCATCCGGAAATCGGCCATTTCGGCGCCTGGGCGAAATCCGCGCCGTTCACCGAAAGCTACGCGGAGGAGACCTACCGCAGCCTGAACAGCTTCGTATTCACCGACGCGGCCGGCACCGATCATGTTGTTCGCTGGTCGCTTGTTCCAGCGGCACCAGCAGTTACTTTGTCCTCGGAAGAATTGGCCAAGCGAGGGCCGAACTTCCTGGAAAACGAAATCACGCAGCGCGTGGCAGGCGCACCGCAACACTGGACACTGGCTGTCACCGTCGCCGATCCTGGCGACCCGACCGCCGACCCGAGCAAAGCCTGGCCGGACGGCCGCCGCACCGTCGAGGTCGGCACGCTGACCGCGGACAAAGTCATTGCCGAGCCGGACGGGCCGTGCCGCGACATCAATTACGATCCGACGATACTGCCTGACGGTATCCGCACATCGGACGATCCGTTTCCGGCCGCACGGTCGGCCGCGTATGCGGTGTCGTTCAACCGGCGCACGGCAGAGGCCGCGGATTATCCGCGCGCGGCGAAGGAGCCACCGAAATGACCGCTCTCGGCAGCCGCTTCAATGTTCCGCAGCGCCTTCTGCATTGGCTGATGGCGGCTTGCATTCTCGCCATGCTGTTTATTGGAATGGCGATGGTTTCAACGGTGAGGCCGGTGCATCTTGCGCTTGTCTCAATCCACAAGCCGCTCGGCATAGCGATCCTGATCCTGGCACTACTGCGCATTGTTGTGCGGCTCGTGAGCGGCACGCCCAGCCTGCCGGCCGATCTGCCGGCGCCGCTGCAGTTTGCCGCTTCGGCTTCGCATTACGCCCTGTATGCGCTGATGATTGCGATGCCGTTGATCGGCTGGGGCATGCTTTCGGCGGGCGGCTATCCGGTGGTGATGTTTGGCGGTGTTCGGCTCCCCGCCATCCTGCCGCAGAGCGATTTGATGCATGCGGCGCTGTGGTCCGCGCACCAGACTTTGGCTTTGGTGTTCTTCGCGCTCATTCTGCTACATATCGCCGCCGCATTATTTCATGCCCTGATCCGCCGTGACGGCGTGTTCGAGTCGATGGCAACCGGCGAATGAGCAAAAGTTTTTTGGTTCTTTTTCAAAAAAGAACTGCTTCCTTACTTTATACTTTGCGCAATCTGCCGAAACAAAATCGCCGGCAATCCCCCGCCCATCACCCCCCGCATGGGCGCACCGTCATCGTTGCCGACCCATACGCCGATGACCCGTCCGTCGACGCAGCCGATGAACCAGGCGTCGCGGTTATCTTGCGTGGTGCCGGTTTTCCCGGCCACAAACCGGCCTGCAACCGAGGCTGCCCGCCCGGTGCCGTGCGAGACCACCCCCGCCATCATGCGCACCATCATCGCCGCGAGGTCGGGATCGATCGCCGGGCGAGGGGTTGGCCAGGCGATGGCGAGCGGTTTGCGGTCCGCGGTGGCGGAGAGCACCGCCTGCGGCGTTACCGCGTGGCCGCCGTTGAAAAAGGCGGCATACGCGGCGCACATTTCGAGCAGGCCGACCTCGCCGGTGCCGAGTGCCAGGGAGGGCAATTCAGGCAGTTTGTCGGCGATGCCGAGACGATGCGCGACCGAAGCGACCGCGGCCGGCCCGCCGGCGCGTAGTTCAAGGCGCACCGCGGCGGTGTTGAGGCTGAGGGCAAAGGCGTCGGCAAGCGTCACCTCGCCGCGCCAGCCGGGTTCGAAATCGGCCGGGCTCCAGGTGCCGATATGCAGCGGGGCGTCGAGCACCGTGTCGTCGGGGCGGGCGCCGTGTTCGAGTGCCGCGAGCCACACGAAGGCTTTGAAGGCGGAGCCGGGCTGCCGGCGGGCGAGGGTGGCGCGGTTGTATGCGCCGTCGGCGTAGTCGCGGCCGCCGACCATGGCGCGAACGGCGCCGGTCGAGGCGTCCAGCACCACGCCCGCCGCCTGGGTCGCACCAACGCGCACGCCGGGGCCGTCCAGCAGGGCACGCAGGCGCGCCTCGACTGTGGATTGCAGGCGGGAGTCGAGCGTGGTGCGAAGCACATCGTCGGTGCCCGGCGGGAGCATGGGTTGCGCCTGGGCGGCGGCCCAATCGGCGAACCAGCCGCCGCCGGCGGGGCGGGCGACGAATTTTATGTCCTTCGAGGCGGCGTCTGCCTGCGCCTGGGTGATGGCGCCGTTGGTGACCATGGCGGCCAATACCTCGCGCGCCCGCGCGGCGGCAGCCTTCGGGTCGACACGCGGATTGTAACGGCTGGGGGCCTGCGGCAGGCCAGCAATCACCGCGGCCTGCCACAGCGACAAATGTTTCGCCGGCACGCCGAAATACAGTTTTGATGCGGCATCGACACCCCAGGCGCCGGAGCCGAGATAGACCCGGTTGAGCCATACTTCCAGAATTTCGGTTTTGGAAAAATGCCGCTCCAGCCACATCGTGAGCAGGAATTCCTGAAATTTGCGCCGCACCGTGCGGGCATTGCTCAGAAACAGATTCTTGGCCACCTGCTGGGTGATCGACGAGCCGCCCTGGCGCATCCGGCCGGAAAACACGTCGACCGTGACCGCGCGCAGAATGCCCAGCACATCGAACCCGCCGTGACTCCAGTAGCGCCGGTCCTCGATCGCGACGGCGGCGGCGGGAAGGTAGGGCGGCATGTCGGTCAGACGGAGCGGATCGCCTACGACGTCGCCGTAGGTGGCGACCACCTGGCCCGCCTGGTCGCGCAGGAGAAGGCTGGGGCGGCGCACCGCGTCCAGCGCGTCCTCCGGGCGCGGCAGGTCGCGGGCGAACCAGAGGACGACGAGCGCGGCGGCGAGCGTGCCCCAGACCGCGGTGATGATACCCCAGCGCAGCAAACGCCACGGCCGCACGCGTCGGCACTGGAGCGGCGGTGTCAGAACCTCGTGGGCGGGCTTTACGATTGCAGGTGCGCGGAACACGGTGTCGTGGGGGCCTTGGCTCGTTTGTCGACGAATTATGACACCCAGGCAGGTCAAATGACAGAAAGGCCGGCGCCGATCGCGGGTGGCCGTTCTGAGAATACCGGCGGGCTGCCGAATGTCATTTACAACGAAACGCCTGCATTCTCGCCTGTGGCGGGCGCGGGAGCAGGCGAACCCGGCTCGGCGGAGGACTTGCACAAGGGCCGGGTTGCGTTTGGGGAAATACTATAAACCGACACCAACGCCGGCCATGCGGACTGGGTCCCAGCTAGGAGTAAGATCTCACCTCGCGAGTCTTTCAATTTAATTAGCAAGCAAGGGTGAGGTACTCTTCGCACCCCACCATTTTCGGTTCCGCGCGGGCAACCGTTGCACAAAATGGACAATGAATATGTCGCGCCTTTGCCTCCTGGTTCTTCTTCGCTACCACGCTTGCGGCGACTCGCTGTTGCAAACGTAGGTAGAAAGCACTTCTTGTTTGAAAAAGAAGCAAAAAACTCCTGCTCTTCCGCACACGCGGCCCATCATGGAATCGGCCGCGTGTTGGCAACGGAAGGTTTCGTTACGGTTTGTTCGCTGGTGTCGGGCATACGGTGACCTGACTTGTGCAAGCGCCGATGTCCACCGACTGACTATTGAGATAGGGCGCGATCAGGCCCTTTCCCTTGGCGGGGCTGCCCGTTGCAAGCGCGAAGTTGGCACTGACTGGTTGGCTGGTCTCGGTTCCCGTGGATGTCTGCCCCACCGAAACCCACTTCGGGTTGGTGTTGCAATTGTTGGAGTTACAAGAGAAGCTGTCACCGTTGAACATGGCGTTGCAGCCATACCCCTGGCTGCCCGGCAAGGTTGAACAATAGCTTATATTGTTGGTGAAGCTATCAAGTTGCTTCGAGCCCGCAAGGAGACCGCCGGTGTAGGCATTGTTGTACATTTCGCAACTCGCGAGCACATTCTTGGGGTCGGTGCACTGCGCCGAGTTCGGTGGGTTCGCCGCGATGCCCCAGGCGAGATTATTAAAAAATACTATATTATAACCGTTGAGATCGCCGATGCAGGGCCGGTAGGTGCCTCCGTTGAACGGGTCCAGATCATTGTTATAGCAACTGTTATTGGCAATCGTCGCGTTCTCGGAATTGTACAGGTGTATGCCTCGCGCGCCGTCGTTATAGGTTATGTTGAACGCAACCAGCACATAGCCGGGATAGGTGACGTTGGTGCTGCCGGCGTTGTTCAACGTGTCCAGAATAATGCCGTTACCGTCCGTATCGTACGGGTTCTTCTGCGAGCCACATCCGGTGATGGCGTTATTATAGATAACGTTCCATTCGATAGCGTTGTTGAACGATCCGATTTTTCCCAGGATCGGGTTGTTCGAATCGTCGGGCGTGCGCACATATTTCGGAAACGACTTCAAGACCGCATAGGACACCCCGGAGCCCTGGGCGGAGCAGCCGACGCGGGAATTATTGTAGATCGTGTTGTGCACGACGAAGAAATACTCACCGTCGTTCATCTGAACGCCACTCTGGCCGTAGCCTGAGATGATCGAGTTCAGTATCCAGATGTGATGCACCGAATTTGGGGCTGTCTTGCTATTTTCATCGCCGGTCAACAGTTCCACGCCCTGTCCGTACACCGTGGGCTTCGACGCGGCCATGGTGAAGCCGTCCAGGATGACGTAGCTTGCCGGCATGGGCTGCTCGGAGTAGTTCCAGACGAACGAGCCGTTCTGGCCGCCCGCGCCGACGTCGGTTACGATGCAGGCGTCCATGGTTGTGCAACGATAGACCACGTAGCCGGTGCTGGAGGCGAGATTGCCGCCGTGGCTGATGAGCACACCGCTGGCATAAGTCCCTTTCTCCACGTTGATGCATTCTCCCGCCACCGGCGCGCTATCGTTGGCATGTTGCAACGTACGCCACGGGGATTGCTGCGTGCCGGGATTATCGTCGCTACCTGTTGTGGATACGTAATAGTTTGTCTTGCAGGTGTAGTAGGGTGCGCCATATAGTACGGCGTCGGGTCCTGGCAGAATCGGACTGGCTGCTCTTGCGCAGAATGGGCGTAAGCCTGCGCAGCCGAGAAGAACAGCGCCCGCGAACAGGCCTGTGGCCCGCTTGCCGATCGTTATCATGCATTGCTCCCAAAAGGAAGACCCGGCGCCGGGGCGGCGGGCCGACGAAGTTATGTCTCGTCAGGAAGTAGCAGTATGGCGTGGCGTGGCTGGGCGGTTTCGGGACCCCATTGTTTCCGTGCGTATTCCTAACGCGTTAGGAAGACGGATGCCAATGCCATTAATCGGATATTCACAATATAATCGGATATTCACAATACAAAGTGTTGCGGCGGCTTTGTCCCGCAAGGCCGCCGATGCCCGGAGCCGGCAAGCGGCCCAATTCACATTGGACCGCGTGCGACAACAGACAAAAGTTTCTTGGTTCTTTTTTTCAAAAAAGAACTGCTTGCTTCCTTCCCCTACCGACGCCCGGCGCGCCGCAGCGCTTCAGCGGTATATTGATCCGGCTTCAGATCAGTATCGTTATACACGGGCGCGCGGGGTTCCTGGTTGTGCATGCCTTGCACCAGGTAGCGATGCTGGATGAGATCGAGGAACTCATAACCGTCCGCCCCCAGCAGTGGCACTTCGGGCGCTTCCTGCGCCATGGCCAAGGCGGTGCGCCAGAGCTGGCCGCGCGCGTCATAGCGGTCGGCGATCAGGATTTGCCAGCTATCCTCGTCGGCGTAGTCGATGCGCTTGCTATAGATATGGCGCACGTCTGGCTTGAGGTCGCCTTCGATCACCCACACGCGGTGGAGTTCGAACCGGATGAGGTCCGGGTTGGCCGCATCTTTGAGAACGATATCAGAATATTTGTATTTCGGGTCCTGGAACTTGTAGGTGTTGTAGGGAACGTAAATTTCCTTCTTGCCGACGATCTTCCAGTCATACCGATCGATGGCACCGTTGTACATGTCGTAGTCGTCGACCGTCTCGAGGCCGTCGGTGTTGGTCACCGGCGTGTCGTAGTTGATTTCCGGCGCGCGGCGGACGCGGCGTTCGCCGGGGTTGTAGGTCCAGGCTTCGCGGGGCTGCTCGAACGGGTCCTGATGGCTGACGACGAGGGTGAGCTGGCCGGCGATACGCGGCGGTTCCAGCACTTCCTGCCAGAACATGCTGTCCCACTTGGCGGGATTGTCGAGGCCGGGGATGTTGTAGGCAAGCAGGATGCGCTCGTGCCAGCGCTCCAGGCTGTAGTCGCCGGTGGGGGTGGTGATGGCGTTGGAGACGGTGCGGTCGATGCCGCTGCCGCGCCAGCGCAGAATGTGGTTCCAGATCGCTTCGTTGCCGTTGTGCGGAATGGGGAAGGGGATCGACAGCTTGGCGTCCAGCACATCCTGGCCGTTGGCCGAGAGATGCGCACGCGACGCGTTGGCGATGGCGTTGTCGTAAATATACTGTGGGGCGGCCGCGGTGCGGTGGGTGGGATACACATCCACATGATAGCCGGGCAGGGTGCGGATCATGGCGACTGTGCCGGCGGCCAGCTTGTCGGCGTATTTGTCCACGTTCTGCGCGGTGATGGAGAACAGCGGGCGCTCGCCGGCGAACGGGTCCGGCCGCGGGTCGCCGGGTTTCCAGCCAGGTGAGGGCGTGGTATATCCGCCAGTGTAGGCGGGAATGGTGCCGTCGGCATTGCCGGCTTTCACCGCGCCCATCGGAGTCAAAGTGTTGCCGAGGTCGGCCGCGGTTTGTGCCTGCGCGGCCGTGCCAGCCGCGGTCAGCAAGGCTGCTGCCAGCATTGCGTGCTTCATGGAGTTCTCCGCCCTTTCTTGCGCCACTCTTTTCCTGTCGAGTGGACGTGGGCATCTAACCAACGTCTCTCTAGGGTGTCCACCCTGAATCGGCTAACAAAGAAAGGTCTTCCTTTTTGAAAAAAGAAGCAAAAAACTTTTACTACATGGCATACGCCGCCCTCTTCAAATGGGAGCGCGTCGGCCAGTGAGTAAAAGCTTTTTGGTTCTTTTTTTCAAAAAAGAACATTCCTCCTTACCTTGACCGTACCCCGTTGGGGCCACCGGTCCCTCGTGCGCATCGGCCTGCTCGGCGGCAGTTTCAATCCCGCGCACGCCGGCCACAAGCACATCGCGGATCTGGCCCTGCGGCGGCTGCGGCTGGACCAGGTATGGCTGCTCGTGTCGCCCGGCAATCCGCTCAAGCCCATTGCTGGCATGGCGCCGCTGTCCGCCCGCCTGGCGTCGGCACATCGGATTGCCGACGGGCGGCGCATTGTCGCGACCGACATCGAGCGGTCGCTCGGAACCCGCTACACGCGCGATACGCTGCGGGCGCTGCGCCGGCGTTTTCCGCGCGCGCGCTTCGTCTGGTTGATGGGGGCGGACAACCTGGTGCAGTTGCCGCGCTGGCGCGGCTGGGCGGACATTGCACGCACAACAAAAATTGCGGTGTTGCCGCGCCCGGCTTACAATGGCCGTGCGATGTCGTCGATGGCGGCGCGTCGGCTGCGGCGTTGGCGCATTCCGGCGGCCGCTGCATCGACCCTGGCCGATTTGCCCAGGCCGGCCTGGACATTTCTGCATGTGCGCCAAAACAGCCTTTCCGCCTCTGCGTTACGACAAGCTAATAAATTTTTCCCCGGAGACACGTCATAGCCCGCAAGCCCCCGCCGCCGCCCGCCGCCCAGGAAAAGCGCCGGACCCCATCGCCGCCGACTTCCCTTCAAGGCGCAGCCAAAGCCCCGGGCACGCCGCGCAAGAAGGCCGCCGCGGCCGGTCCGCGCGGCAAACGCGACACGCCGGCGCCCTCTGATCGGCTGGACCGGATGCAGGCCCTGATCGTTGGCAGCCTTGAGGATGACAAGGCTGAAAATGTGGTGGCGCTCGACCTTGCCGGCCGCGCCGCGTTCGCTGACCGGATGGTGATTGCGACCGGTCTGGCGGACCGCCAGATCAGTGCGATGGCGCAGCATCTGGAAAAGAAGCTGCATGACGCTGGGCTGAAGCGCGTTCAAATCGAGGGCGCGGGCGGCAGCGACTGGGTGTTGATCGATGCCGGCGATATCGTTGTTCATCTGTTCAAGCCGGATGCGCGCAATCTTTACGGCCTGGAGAAAATGTGGGGCGCCGACTTCGACGAGGCGGCGGCACAGAGTTTGTAGCGACCATGGCAGCCGCGATCGGCACCCGCGGGGACGTGGCGGCGTTAACGCAAGAATGCTTGCGAGGCGCCCACGGTGCTCCTACCTTCCAGAAGGGTAGCCGCCGATCTGGCGGCCCACCCTCCGGTGATGGGGTTTCTACCGGCGGCTCAGAGTGAGTCCGAGCCGCCAACCCCACACCCGGAACGCGGTCACGATGCTGCGCACCGCTTTCTCCTTCCGAATATCCAGGCAGAAGCGCCGTGGACATCCCCGCGATACAACTTATGCGTGTATTTGATAGTGCCGCCTTTTGATCATCGATGCGTCTGATCGCGATCGGCCGCCTGCGGCCTGGCCCGGAAGCCGCGTTGTTCGACCGCTACACGGCGCGTCTGCGGCCAAAACTAGCGGTAACCGAATTGCCTGAAGCCTCTGGCGCGCCCGCGGAAATAAAGCGCCGAGAAGGCGAGGCCATACTGGCAGCCCTGTCGCGAGATGCCTTTGCCGTCGCCCTCGATCTTGGAGCCGTATCGCCATCCAGCGAGGAATTTTCCGCGCTGCTGGAGCGTTGGTTGTCGGCCGGCCGCAACCCGGCGTTCCTGATCGGTGGCGCCGAGGGCCTGTCCGCCGCTGTCCTCGCCCGCGCGGACCATGTGCTCTCGCTGGGGCCATTCACATGGCCGCATATGCTGGTGCGTGTCATGCTGGCTGAGCAGCTATTCCGCGCCCAGGCCATTTCGGCGGGGCATCCGTATCATCGCGGCAGGCGGCCTTGAGAAAGCGGTTCTTTTTTGAAAAAAAGAACTGCTTCTTCTACACTTCCTTTAGTTAACAGCATTTACCTTGAGTCCCGCGCCGATCCTGCTACGCTGATCCCAAACGAATATCCGTCCAGGAACATAAGGAACCAAGCAAATGGACCAGATCGCGCAGCATTTCATCCCCGAACCGCGCGACTACCTTGCCGAAGACCCCTGGACGCTGCCTTTGGAGAAATTCGACGTCGGCCGCGCGATCCTGTTCCAGAACAATGCCTTCTGGCCCTATTTCGAGCGCCTTCGCCGCGAGGCGCCGATTCATTATTGCGATTGCGGTGAATTCGGCAATTACTGGTCGATCACCAAATACAAGCACATCGTCCAGGTCGAAGCGAACCACGAGGTGTTTTCCTCGGACGTAAAATACGGCGGCATCACCCTGCGCGACGGCCTGGCCGATTTCGTGCTGCCGATGTTCATCGCCATGGACCCGCCGGTGCATGATTTTCAGCGCGCGGCGGTGCAGCCCATCGTGGCACCCGCCAATCTCGCGCGCCTGGAAGTGCTGATACGCGAACGCGCCCAGGGGATTCTCGACAATTTGCCGGTCGGCGAAACCTTCAACTGGGTGGACCGCGTTTCCATCGAGCTCACCACGCAAATGCTCGCCACCCTGTTCGATTTCCCGTGGGAGGACCGGCGCCGCCTGACAAGGTGGTCGGACGTGGCAACCGCCATTCCCGGCGGCGGCATTGTCGAGACCGAAGACCAGCGCAAGGCCGAATTGCTCGAATGCCTGCAATACTTCCTGGTATTATGGAACGAACGCGTGAATGCCGAACCACGCGGCGACCTTCTTTCGCTCATGGCGCACGCCGACGCCACCCGCCACCAGACGCCAATGGAACTGCTGGGCAATCTTCTGCTGCTGATTGTCGGCGGCAACGACACCACCCGCAATTCGATTTCCGGCGGGCTCTACGCCCTGAACAAGTTCCCCGACCAATACAGCAAGCTTTTGGAAAACCCCGGCCTGATCCGCAACATGGTGCCGGAGATCATCCGTTGGCAAACGCCGCTCGCCCACATGCGCCGCACCGCGACCCGCGATTTCGAATTCGAGGGTCACAAGATCCACGCCGGCGACCGCGTCGTCATGTGGTACATCTCCGGCAACCGCGATGCGGAGGTGATCGCCGACGCCGACCGCCTGATCATCGACCGTGAACGTTCCGGGCGCCATCTGTCGTTCGGGTTCGGGTTGCATCGCTGTCTCGGCGAGCGCCTGGCGGACATGCAACTCCGCATCGTGTGGGAAGAGATTCTGAAACGTTTCGGCCGTATCGAAGTCATGGAAGAGCCGAAGCGGGTTTTTTCCAGTTTTGTGAACGGGTATGAGGTGTTGAACGTGCGCATTCCGGCCAGTGAGGTTCGGGCGCGATAGCGCGGGCCGACTGCGGAAGAAAGCAGTTCTTTTTTGAAAAAAAGAACTACTTGCCTTCCGTTATTCCGTTGCCAATAACCCCCATCATGCGCGCCATTCTCCACGGCACGGCCGAGAGTGGCCTGGCCGCCCTGCCGGCCGCTTTGCTCGCCGCCGGCATCGAGCCCACCCACACACCGCCGGCTGAAATCCTGATCAATCTATCGCCCGATGCCGACCGGGCCATTGCCAGCGCCGAAAAATTCGCCGATGCCATGCCGCCCGACCAGGAAGCGCTCGTCGTGAATATTCTGCACGCCTATTCCCCCGCCGACTGGCAGGGCGCCCGCGCGGCGTCCATCCTCTGGGCCTTCACCCGCCACGCGGCCTTGCACTGGGCGCCGCGGCGCATCCGCGTCAACGCCATCGGCCTTGCCGACAGCCCGACACTGCCGACGCAGCCGCCGGAAGCATCAGGCCACGCGGCCGGTCCAGCGCCCGCCGCGCCTGCCTCGCTCGCCGACATTGCTTGCACCATCCTGGCCATGTGCCGCTTGCCCAGCATGACCGGCCAGCTCATCCGGCTCGGCAAACCATGAACGCGCCCCGCCATTGAACGAGCCCCGCCTTGCCGACCAGCTCCGGTCACTGCGCCACGTGTTCCTGCGCGACATGGTCCTGCTGGCGTCCGTCGGCGTGCATGCTTTCGAGCACGAGGCGACCCAGCGCATCCGCGTCAATGTCGACCTCGCGGTGGAGGATGACGGCGCGCAGAGCACCTCGCGCGCCGCGCCCAACTTCACCCAAACCGGCCGCGATGAATTATCCCGCGTGGTGGATTATGAGGCGGTTGCGCAAAGCGTGCGCGCGATTGTCGCCGCCGGCCATGTCAGCCTGCTCGAAACGCTGGCGGAGCGGGTGGCCGAAGCGTGCCTCGCAGACCCCCGCGTCCACCTCGTCCGGATACGGGTGGAAAAACTAGATATCTTTGCCGACACGGCCTCTGTCGGCGTCGAGATAGAACGCCGGAACACACCGCCCCGTGGTTTAATCCCCCAGCCCTGCTAGATCTCTTTATTGAGGAATTGTGACAGTTTTGCGTCCCGAGCATGACATGAACCACCCGTCCACCTCAATAAAATCAATCACTTACTAATGCGTCCCGTCATCGCACTTCTGTCATAAACCATTGAGAACGCTCGCCGGGCCCGCGTTGCCCACATCGCTTCCCACAGACTTATCCACAGACCTGTCCCTGCCCGTCCAGCGTGTATTCCGCCCTTCAGGCACATCCGCCAATAACCAAATCGGAGCATTTTCAGCCTTTCGGCAATCCGCCCCGTAGTGCCGGTCGCCTGAGGCTAGAGCGGCTTCATCCTGACTGGAAAATCATCGGCATCCGGCGGGCCGCTCCAGCCAGTTGTTTGCAGAGCATTTGTATCAGCCTCAAACCGCCGGCTCATGAAGGCCGATTCCAGTCA
>Ga0116226_10003224_pt1 | contig 14380 bp, 11 predicted proteins | sample S1TSphfallax_FD_89692 | JGI IMG/M metagenome (GOLD analysis project Ga0116226, IMG submission 89692) | Host-associated microbial communities from peat moss isolated from Minnesota, USA - S1T2_Fa - Sphagnum fallax MG | ecosystem: Host-associated > Plants > Peat moss > Unclassified | place: USA...
AAGCGCCCTTGCGCAGTTGAGAAAAAATCTGCTCATCGTTTCCTCCGTCTCACGTGTTATGTCACGCTTGCCTGAAGCTTATCCCACAAACCGGGCAAAGACTATGCTGCCTGGCATTAGGGCAATATGGCTTGAATGTGAATCGTGAAGCGATTCAACTAAGCTGCGAAATTGCTCGACAGCGTGATGGTTTAAAACTCATCGCCCGCTAATCCGCGCTGGCCGAAGCCCGCGCCCGCTGCACCTTGCGTTTTTTCACGGGAGCCTCGGTCCGCGGTTCCCGCCAACCAAAACCCGCCATCGGCTGCGGCTTGCCGAATAAATAGCCCTGTGCGTAGTTGCACCCCATCGCGCGCAACACCTGGCACTGCTCCGCCGTCTCAACACCTTCCGCGATCACTTGCAGGTTCAGCGTCTCCACGAGTCCCACAATCGCCCGCAGAAATGGCTCGGCCGTGATGTCCCGTCCCAAAGGCGAGGTAAAGCTGCGGTCGATTTTAATGATGTTCACCGGCAACCGCCGCATATAGGCGAGCGAGGAATACCCAGTCCCGAAATCGTCAATCGCCACCCGGCAGCCAAGCGCACGCGCCGCGGCAATCTCCAAAACCGCCTCATCCTGCATCAGCGTGCTCTCGGTCACCTCTAAGATCAGCCGCGAAGGCGCTAACTCATGCCGGGCGCACAACGCCGCAAGCTCGCCGGCGAATGTCATTTGCCGCAGTTGATGCGCCGACACGTTGATCGCCATATGCAACGATGCATCATGCAAGCTCGCCAATTCGCCAATGGCGCGCGCCATCACAAACTGGCCGATCTCGCAGATCAAGCCAGTCTGCTCGGCTAAAGGAATGAAATCCGCGGGTGGTATCCAGCCCCGTACCGGGTGTAGCCATCGGGCCAAAGCCTCGAACCCGGTAACGCGTCCGTCTGGCAAGGTAACGATCGGCTGATAATGCACTTGCAACTCATTACGCTCGATAGCCAAAAACAAGTCCTGCTCGGTCCGCAGCGTGTTCATCACCTTTTTGTGCATGCCGTTCTGAAACACCACGGCGCAGTTGGCGCCCTGGCGTTTCGCCTCATACATCGCCGCATCCGCCTCGCGCAGCAAATCATCCGAGCCGTTATCCGTGAATGCAATGCCGACGCTGGTGGAAGACCGGTAGGGCTGGCCATCCACCGTGAACGGCGTTTCGAAAACCCGGAGCACATTGCGCGCCAGCGTCAGCGCTTCCGCCTCACTGACCTTTTCGCAAAAGATCACAAACTCATCTCCGCCCAGCCGAACCAGCAAGTGGTTAGGGTCCAGCAGGCTCATCAACCGCGCCGCCACCTCATGCAACAATTGATCGCCCGCATGATGCCCCAACGAATCATTCACCGTCTTGAACCGGTCGAGATCGCAGAACAGCAACGCAGCCGAGCCAGGGGGATCCCCGGCAAGCCAGCGCCCCATGCGCTGCTGCAACACCCGGCGGTTGGCCAGCCCGGTCAGCGGGTCGGCGTTGGAAACCCGGATCAACTCCGCCTCGGTATGCCGCAGCATTGCACGGATCACCACCCGCCGTAGTTCCAGCGCCGCCGCAATGTCCGCCGGCCGCCACGGCAGGGCTTCCCCCTTCACCAGCTCCTGCCAGGCGGTAAATGATTTCCGCGGTGACACTACACCCGAATCGCGGTCAATCTGCGCCTTATTCAACGGGTCGCCGCCCCAGCTTACCGTGCTTTGCACTTCCGGCCGGAACCACATAATCGCCTCACCGGATGTCGCGATCGGCAGAACCAGCACGCCGGTCGCGCAATCGGCCAAAACTTCGAACTTGGAGTGACGCTTGCCAAGGTCTTCGACCGCGACGACGCTCTCGCTTTGGCCCGTTAGCAGCGTATTCAAGATCTCCAACGGCAGGCTGCCCGGCGGAACCTTGCCCGCTGTCAGATTTTTGCGGCCCAGCCGCACGTAAACGCCCGCCGCATCCACCAGCTTCATGAGCGTGGCGCCAGCATCTACCAGTCCCTCCGCCACCCAGGCCGCATGCTCCAACCCCCTGGTGATCACCGCGAGCATACGTTGGCTTTCAATCTGCGCGGACAGTGTCTCTCGCTCCTGCACCTGAGCGATCAGCAACCCCATCCACTGGCCGATCAGATCGCACAGCGCGCGCAAGCCCGCGGAAGGCGCGAGCCGGCCGCGATGGTGGCAGACGATCATGCCCCACAGCTTCTGTTCCTGGATAATGGAAATCGCCAGCGTCCCGCCCACGCCCATATTCCGCAAATACTCCAAATGCACCGGGGAGACGCAGCGCAGCGCCGCGAAGGACAAATCCAGCACCGGCTCCGTCAGGCCGGGTGCTGCTAAAATTTCGGCCGGCCTATAGCCGACATCCGGAATCTGGCGCACGCGCTGCAACAGATAGAGCCGGAGCGCCTGCGCCGGAATATCGGAAGCCGGATAGCGTAGCCCTAAAAACGGCTCGAGATCCGGGGCGCGGCTCTCCGCAATCACCTCGCCATGCCCATCCGGATCGAAACGATAGATCATTACCCGGTCATATCCCGTCAAATTATGCACTTCGCTCGCGACACGCCGGCAAAGCCCTTCGAGGGATGAGGTATCCTGCAATTTGGCAATCACCGTCTGCGCCCGCTCGATCGCCAGGTCGAATTCCCCGCCAGGTGAGGCGGGTTCGATTTCGATAATGATCCGGTCCTGGTTCAGATGCGCAAGAATCGAACACAGCGCGCCATCCGGCAACGCCACCTCGCGGCTCAGAAGATTCCCGTGCAAATGGTTCTCGCTGGCCAACGCGTGCCGGGCCGCCTCAAACATATCCGGGCCGATAATCCCCTCAAGCCGCAGCCCCAGCGCATCGCGTGGCGCCACGCCGAACCAGTCCGCCAGGTTTGCGCTCACATGGGTAATCCGCATCTGCGCGGCATCCGCCGCAATCAGTACCCCATGCGGCTGAACGCTTCCGGGAATATGAATCGGCTCATTCGCGCATGTTTCAAGATCGGCCTCGGTCACCCTGGCTGCGTGGGCGATCCCGGCCTGGCTCATTGGCGGCCGCTTCGCAAGGCCTCGGCGAATTGCCGAAAAACCGCCATTGCCCCGGCAACGGCCCGCGCCTGTGCCGCCGGCCGGCCTTCCCCGAACGCATCCAGCCTGGCTTTGAAAGCCGGCCAGGAGAGCGCATCCTGCCGCCCTGCGCCGCCAAAAAACGCCACCGCCCCGGCCAGCCGCGCCCCCAGCCGCGCTTCCAGCGACCGCAGAATCACCTTGCCGCCGAGCGATGATCCTTCCAACACATAAAGCCCGCCCACCGCCGTGGCAAAATCCGCCATTGGCGGCATCACCAGCCGCGGCAGAGCTGCATTGTCGAAGCCCAGAGCTAACAGATCGGCGCGCAGCTCTGGCGTCCGGCGCTGCGCAGAAAGGTTAATTCCCCATTCCGGCCACTCATCGAACGCCGCCAGGCCATCCTCAACCGGCGCAAAAACCGCATAAAACCGCCCAAGGCAAGACGCATAATCCGCAAGCGAAAGAATTCCGTCAGGAATCGCGGAGCCGGCTTCAATCTCATTATGTATGCTGGCAACGGATTGCTTCAGCCGTGCCGAAAGCGGCAATCCCGCCCCCTTATCCCCAAGAGCGGCCGGCTGCTTTGGCCGGGCGAGGGAATCTGGAAGTTCTGTATCGGCAATGAGCATAAAGCTGGTTAACCCCTGTTAAGAAAAACCTACTTTGAATTGCAATTTACCACAATGCAAAAGTGCCGACTTGGTCTCATTTTCTGCCAGAGGTTGAGTTAAGAATAGCTTAAGCGATTCGAAATTTTTTCGATTTTGCAGCTATCCATTACCCGAGCCTAAATCTTCGCGCTCGGCCGGGCCGCCATCCGGTCCCGCCAGGCCTGGACCTGCGTGAACCCAGAGTCGGCCGGCCGGAACTTCATCAGCCGCGCAAATTCCAGGCTGCAAAACGCGGTAATATCTGCAATTGAGAACCGCTCGCCCGCCACGTAGCCCTGGACCGCCAGCAACCGCTCCAGCCAGCCCAGATTTTCCTTGAATTTGCCAAACTGGCTCGTGCCAAAATCAGAGAATTGCGGATTTTCTAGCGGCGCCAGACCGGGATGCGTGTGGCGGACCCAGTTGGCAAGCGGACCCAGAATGTAAAACTCCACCCGCCGGTCCGCCATTTCGATAAAGGCCCGCTCGGTCGCATCTTCGCCCATCATATTCGGGTCCGGCGCAATACTTTCCAGATAGGTGCAGATCGCCCGCGTCTCTCCCAGCGGCCGGCCATCGTCCAGCTCCAACACCGGGATTCGCGCTAGCGGGCTTTTGGCGAGGAACGCCGGCGTCTTATGCTCACTCGCGTTCAAATCAATTGCAATCTCCTCAATGCCGGAAATGCCCTTCTCGGCAATGAACATTTGCACCCGCCGCGGGTTGGGGGCGCGCGGCGACATATACAGCTTCATTGGCATCCTCCGTCAGCGCCAGTGTAGCCGGAAAGCGGCTGGATGCTACATAGGCGGCGTCTTAAGGGATATTGCGTAAATCTCGCTGTCGCGTCACATTGCGATCAGAATGCGGCTCACGGTGCGTTAAAGCACCGGCGCCAGATAGAGTGTTTAACGGGAGAAAACCAAGTGAAGAAATCAAATAGCATGATCGTGCAACCGCGTCGGGCGCGCGACTTTCGCGGACGGTTGCGTAATGTGAGCCTTGGCGCGTTCGCCATGGCCGCCATTTTCTGCGGCGCAGCATTGGCGCAGGGTGTCGCCGCCGGCTTGTCCTCGCAACAAATCACCAAAGCGACCGAGGCGGTGAACGCCCGAACCATCGAAGCTAACGCCGCGACCGCGCATGACTGGCCATCCGTCGGGCTCGACTATGCGGAAACCCGCTACAGCCGCTTGACGCAGATCAACGCCGATAACGTCAAAAATCTCGGCCTGGTCTGGAGCTTCAACCTCAACTCCAGCCGCGGCGTCGAAGCAACGCCGGTGGTGGTCGACGGCATCATGTACGTCACCGCGCCGTGGAGCATCGTCCACGCCATCGATGTACGCACCGGCAATGAAATCTGGTCCTACGACCCGCAAGTTCCGCGCACCGACGGCATCAAGGCCTGCTGCGATGTTGTGAATCGTGGTGTTGCCGTATACAAGGGCAAGGTCTACGTCGCCTCTTTCGATGGCCGGCTCATCGCGCTGGATGCCGCCACCGGAAAGGTGGATTGGCAGGTCGATACGATTGTTGACCACAGCAAGGCCTATACCAGCACCGCCGCGCCCCGGGTGATGAACGGCCATGTCCTCATCGGCAATGGCGGCGGCGAATACGGCATCCGCGCCTATGTATCCGCTTATGACGCCGCAACCGGCAAGTTGGATTGGCGCTGGTACACAATTCCCGGTGATCCCAGCAAGCCGTTTGAAAACGCCGCGATGGCGGCGGCGGCAAAAACCTGGGATCCCTCCAGCAAATACTGGCTGCTTGGCGGCGGCGGCGGCGTGTGGGACGACATGGCGTACGACCCGAAACTCAACCTCGTCTATTTCGGCACCGGTAACGGAACGCCATGGTCTTCAAAAGCCCGAAGCCCTTCCGGCGGCGAGAATCTCTATCTCGACTCCATCATCGCACTCAACGTCTCCACCGGCAAAATGGCTTGGTACTATCAGGAAACGCCCGGCGATAACTGGGACTATGACGCGGATTCCCAGATCATCCTGTCAGACATCAAAATCAACGGGCAGACGCGACATGTGCTGCTGCATGCACCGAAGAACGGATTCTTTTACATCATCGACCGCGCCGACGGCAAATTCATCTCGGCCACGCAATATGTAAACGAGAACTGGGCGTCCGGTTATGACGCGCATGGTCATGCGAAGGTCCTTCCCTCCGCCATGGATACCAGCAAATCCGAGGATGTGATCCCAGGACCTTACGGCGGGCACAACTGGCAACCAATGTCCTATAATCCGCAAACCGGGGATGTCTATATCCCGGCGCAGAACGTGCCGGTCACGCTGGAGAACGACCCCAACTGGCAGCCGGGCAAGGCGATTCCGGGCGTGCTGATGTCCGCCACGGGGTGGAATCTCGGCCAGGCGCTTGACGCCACGGCGCCGACCAGCAAGGCGTTCGGCGAGTTGCTGGCCTGGAATGTGGCTTCGGCCAAGCCGGATTGGGTAGGCGTACACCCCGCGCCTTGGAACAGCGGCACGCTGACCACCGCGGGCAACCTCGTTTTCCAGGGCACGGCCGACGGCAGCTTCATCGCCTATAACGCCAAAACAGGCGCGGAGCTTTGGAAATCCCCGGTTGGCAGCGGCGTGATCGCCGGCGCCAGCACATTCATGGTGGACGGCAAGCAATATGTCTCAATTGCGGTCGGCTGGGGTGGCGCGCTGGGCTCGCTCATTCATGTTTCGCCGAATGAAAGCTCAGGCACGGTTTACACCTTCGCCCTTGGCGGCAAAGCGCCTCTCCCCGCCTTCACGCCATACCATCAGGCGGCACTGGTGCAAGGCGTGCCTTACAAGGCCGCTGATGTTGCGCCCGGCGCGGGCCTTTATGTCGCCAACTGCGCGCTCTGCCACGGCACCCCAGGCGTTAACAATGGCGGAGACATACCAAATCTTGGCTATATTCAGCCGGGACTTCTTACTCATCTCTCCAGCATCGTTATCAACGGCCCGCTCGCCGGCCAGGGGATGCCGAACTTCGCCGGCAAGCTGACCGATGCACAAGTCACGCAAATCCAGGCCTTCATCCAAAGCACCGCCGACTCGGTGCGGTCGAACCGCTAGTCAGAACTCTTAGACAAGGGTGGGTTAGCGAAGCGCAGCTTGGCTAACCCACCCTTTCGCTTCTCGGGCCGCTCCAGTCAAAACCCAACCTTTACCCCCGCCAACGCCGCAACCGGCGCCGCGATACTGTAACTGCGCGGGTTGCTGTAACCCGGCGCCTCCGCCACATACACTCCGCCCGCCAGCCCCGCCGGCGAAAACGTCCCATACTCATAATATTTCGTATCGGTCACGTTATCGACGCTGCCGAACACCTGCACGAGCGGCGTTAGCTGATAACTTGTCGTGATATCGGCTGTGAAATAGCCGGGCAGGGGCTTCGTCAAATTCGCTTCGTCCCCATACAAAAACGTCGATGTCTGCGCCGTTGCCGAAAACCCGATCGTCCATTTTGCCGTCACATCGTAATCCGCGCCGAATTTGAACAAATTCTCCGGAATGCCCGGCACATGGGCGCCTCTTTGCACCGTGATGTTTCCGTTCGAATCAGCATCCGGGTTATTCGATTGTTCGATATATCTGCTCCCATAAGTCGCATTGGTCCGCGAATAGCTCGCATAAACATGCCAGTTCGCGGCATCCAAATGCGCGCCGATGTCAAAGCCGGAGCGCAGCACGTTGCCCACATTGCTGAAATACCCGCTGCCAATCGGGTCGAACGGCGATTGCAGAAATTCGATGTCATCGTTCGTCGTCGAATTATAATAGTCGGCATTATACCCCAGAACGCTGCCGCCGGGCTCAATCGTGCCACCCCGTACCCCAAATTCAACAGTGCGCGACACGATCTGCTTCAAATCTGGATCGCCTGAGAGAAAATTCGCCAGGGAGCAAGAATCCTCGGGGCTCGCACAGGAAAGTTCCGCCGGCGTCGGCGCGGCATTCGCCTCGGAAAATCCGCCATAAATCGTCACCAGCGGCGTAATGTCGTAGGTGGCACCTAACGCTGGGTTGAAATGCGAAAAATAATGCCGCCCCGTCAGCCCGGCGCCCGTCGCATTCGGGTCAGGCGGACCTTGGTCATTTAGTGCGACATTCGCAATATTGAAGCGCACGCCGGCAGTAACTGAAAGCTTCTCAGTCAGATCTATTGTGTCGGACGCATAGGCCCCGTAATACGCATTGCGCACCACAACGCTCACCGGCACGGTGCCAGGCTCGTCAATCTCATATCCAGGGTCCGGAACCCCGCCAGGCGTTGTGTAAACGCGGCTGTCGGTAATCCCACCATCATAGCCAGCGGCGCCATATTTCGTAAATCCGCCATCAAAACTAACGCCGGCGATCGCCCGGTTCTCAAAGCCAAACGCCGCCGTCTTGTTGCTAATCTGCGCGGAAGCGCCATACCCATTCGTGTTCGTCGTGTTCAAATCCAGCTGCGAATACGTATAATACCCACTCCCATTCGCCACGGGCTCAAAGTTAGGAATCGGCACGCCGCCAAGGCTGGTGCTCACCGAGTTCCCGGGCCCGCCTTGGCAGAGATAATCCGCGTTTGGCCCCGGCCCGCATGGCAAATCATTCGGCCCGTTGCCGTTATACAAATGCTCCAGCAGATAATCGTAATAAAGGACCCCCTGAACCGAGGTCTCGGATGACACATCCGCATTCAGCGTCGCGCTTAGTTTCGCATAACGGTCAGCGATCCCGTTCGGCCCGGTGAACTGCGCAGACGGGTCGGCCGCCAGCAGCTCAACCGGCACGCTGCCAGGCCCGTCCAGCGTGGAATTCGCCAGCGTCGCGCTGGCATGCAATTCAGCGCCCGCCGCCCGCCAGCCAAGATCGCTATAAAAATTCTGCAAATCGGAGGATTGCAAATCCCGCCAGCCGGCTTCGTGCGCAGCGCTGGCATCGACGTAAACCGCCGTGTCGCCGGACTGTTTCCCGTATTGAATATTTCCCTGCGCCTGGTCAAACGACCCGCCGGAAACCTTCGCTTCGCCGCCCTGGTATGAAAACCCGTCCTTCATTTTCACGTTAATCGCGCCGCCTAGGGCATTAAGCCCAAATACCGGATTGCCATCCTGCAGGCTCAGCGTCTCAATCGCATCCGCCGGTAGCGTGCTCCAAAGTGCCGTATCGCCAAATGGCTGGTTGAAACGCCCACCATTCACATAAACGCTAAGTCCCGCCGGTGTCCCCTGAATCGGCGATATTTCAAAGCCGTGATAAAGTATTGTGGGCTGATACGGGTTTGCCTGGCTGTTCACCAGGTTCACGCCTGTGGCCTTCTTGTTCAGCGCCGCAGCAAAATTCGCAACACCGTTCACGCTGATATCCTTCGCCGTGAAAACCTGCACATTCTGCGGCCAGTGCTTTATATCAATGGCGGAATGGCCGAGCGGGGATGTCTCGATAATCACCCGCGGAATTTGAAAACCAGTCCCAGCCGGCTGTGTCAGCACAACAGTCTGCGCGGCGGCCGGCAATAATCCGGAGAATATTCCCACCACCACGATCTGTCTGACTGACTTCATAGCCGCCTATACACAAACTCCCTCACATCAGCTTGCGATTCCGCCTCCGCCATAGCCAGCACCGCCGCGTGCCGGGGCGAGAAATGGCAAACCGGGTCGGTTGCCGCCGCATCCCCCGCCAGCGCCAGCGCCTGGCACCGGCAGCCGCCGAAATCAATTTCCTTCAGCGCGCAGCTGGAACAAGGCTCCTGCATCCAAGCCGTACCGCGGAATTTCTCGAAAGCCGCGCCGCCATACCAGATATCGCAAAGGCTTCGCTCGCCGATCCGCTCGAACACCAGCCCCGGAATGCTCTCCGCCGCGTGGCATGGCAACACGCGCCCATCCGGCGTTACATTCAAAAACTGCCGTCCCCAGCCGCCCATGCAGGTTTTCGGCGCTTGCGCGTAATAATCAGGCACAACGTAATCAATCATCATCGTTCCACGTAGCTCTTCACGGCGGCGCGTCACCAATGCATCGGCGGTCTCGAACGCCTCCCGCGTCGGCATCAACGCCGCGCGGTTACGCAACGCCCAGCCATGATACTGCACATGCGCCACCTCCAGCCGGTCCGCCTCCAGCGCCACCGCCAGGTCGATCATCGCCGTCAGCTCCGCCAAATTCTGCCTATGCACAACGGCGTTAATGGTCAGGGACATCCCCATCCGCGTCACCAGCCGTGCCAACGCAAGTTTCTTCGCATGCCCGCCACGGTAATTGCCAATCCGGTCCGCCGTCTCCGCCTCAGCGCCCTGAATGCTGATCTGCACATGCCCGAGTCCCGCCTCCTTCAGCGCCCGCAATTTTTCCTCATCCAGCAGAACGGCGGAGGTAATCAAATTCGCATACAACCCCCGCGCCGTTGCATGCGCTACGAGTTCCGCCAAATCCTGCCGCAGCGTCGGCTCGCCGCCGGAGAAATGAATCTGCAACACCCCAAGCGCTGCCGCCTCACCAATCACACCCAGCCAGAATGCGGTATCTCGCTCGCGCCCCGCCTTCAAAAGCTCGAGAGGGTTGGAACAATACGGGCATTGCAGCGGGCAGCGATGCGTCAGTTCCGCCATCAGCGCCAAAGGAGCGGCGGTACTCATGCCGTCGCCAGCCCTTTCTCAACCAGGCCGCTTACAAATTCCGTCACATCCGCCTCAACCACCGCCGCATCCGCGGAAAACCGTGCCGCGAGTTCGGCGGCAATCTCCGCCACGGAATGTTTTGCATCGACCAGCCCGGTAATCGCGGCGGCGATCTCATCCAGCACAATCACCCGTTCCGGCCCCAGCAGAACATGGGTATTGCGTGCCGCATCAAATTTCTGGCGGATCCCCCGCCTGAACGCCGGCACGGAATCTCGCGTAATCATGCCGTGTCACGCAAAAACGCCCCATGCGGGACATGTCCCGGTACGACATAAGCGCCATACAAACCATCCAGCTGTGCCCAAAGAACATCGCATTTGAACCGCAGCGCCGCCAGGACCATCTCCTGTTCCTCGGCGTTGCGGGCATGGCGCTGCACATAGTCCAGCGCGAAATCTGCATCCCGCGGCGCCTGGTGCAGCCGCGCGTTGAAATAGGCGAGCGTCTCGGAGGAGACAAAATCATAATGCGCCAGCATCCCGGTCACGCGCTCGGCAATAATCCCCGGCGAGAACATCTCCGTCAGAGACGATGCAACAGCTTCCAGCAACGTCCTGTCGCGCACAAAATGCACATACGCATCCACCGCAAATCGCGTCACCGGCAAAATTCCGGACGTAGATTCTACATAATCCCGCTCCAGCCCCACCCCGGTCGCGAGCTTCAGCCAGCGCGCAATACCGCCATCGCTCTTCTTATCGCCGTCATGGTCCACCAGCCGCTGCCGCCACACCCGCCTTGCTTGCGCATCCGGCAAACGTGAAACAATAATCGCATCCTTTAGCGGAATCCGGCTCTGGTAATAATACCGGTTCAACGCCCAGGCCTGCACCTGCGGCCGGCTCAACTTGCCCGAATGCAGCAGCCGATGAAACGGATGCAGATTATGATAATGCTTCGCCCCAATCTCCCGCAATGCTGCCTCAAATTCCGCCGCCGACAGCTTGCCGTTCACAGCCGAAACTCCATCCCATCATAGGCAATTTCCCAGCCCGCGCTTCGCACAAGGGCCGCTTCCTCGCTATCATCACACAAAATAGGGTTGGTGTTGTTGATGTGGATGAAAATCTTCCGGGCTACATCCGTTCCGGCAAACGCCGCCATGCTGCCCTCCGGGCCGGAGACACTCAAATGCCCCATCCGCGCCCCGGTCTTCGTTCCTGTCCCCGCCAGTATCATCTCATCATCCCGCCATAGCGTCCCATCAAAAAAGAGCACATCGCCCGGAAGTAGCCGCGCCCGCAATTCGTGCGCCACCGCGGCGCAGCCCGGAATGTAGACAACTCGATGCACGCCATCGCTCACGCAAATTCCCAACACCGCATCAGCCGCCCGCAACGCCGCAATTTCGTCGGATGTTTCTTCATAGAGCGGCACTTTTCCCGCCACGTGAAACGCCTCAGCGGCAAGCCCGAGCGCCTTCCCATCCGCGTCCCTCAAATCCACAATCTGCCCGGCCGGTAGAGCGTTAAACGTTACAAACCGCCGGTCCAGGACCCGGAAAATCCTGTTTTCATAGAAAATTTTTTGAACAAAACCGTCCGCGTAAAGCGCGAATTTCTGTCCCTCCCGCAGCGAAAGCAGCCCGGCGATACAATCCACGTCGCCGCCGGAAATAATAACAGCCGCAATCGGCGAATGCCGCATCGCATCAAGCGGCTTCGGCTGCAGGCAAGGTGCGGACGCGATCTGATAAGGCAAATCCGGGCTTGCATTCAGCAACGCCCAACGCGCCCCATCCGCACTCACCGCTATGGAAGCCTGTGTCCGCGCTCGCACTGCCGGGTCACTCGCCCGCGCCCGGGCGCAGCCGGCGCAATTACAATTCCACTGAGGAAACCCGCCTCCCGCCGCGGCCCCAAGCACCCTCACATGCATCGCAACGCCACCATGTGAAAAAGTGCCTGGGTTCGGCTAGAAACTACTTTTTGGCGGCGGAAATATAACTGTTGATCTCAGCGCCAGTGCAGATTTCCGTCATTGCCGGTTTATGCCACATAATTTGTCCCTCCTATATTGTTGATAACGCTACTATGATCCGCCAATACGCGGCAATTTGCAATCTCAAGACCGCAAATTCCTACTTGACCTGCGACACCAGTGGCACCGAGGAACCAAGAGACGCCTCATAATCCAGCGCCGCGGTCCCCGCCGGGTAGCCGTTCTTGCTCAGAATAAACGCCATCGCATCGGCATATTGGTCATGCGTCAGGCTGCCAGGCGCGCCGGCCGGCATCTGCTCGGCAATTTCGCCGAATATCGCCCCAATGGTATAGTTGTTGGAGGCGCTGGCGAAGCTCTGCCCCATCAGCGCCGGCCCGGCCATGCCTTGCAGTGCCGCGCCGTGGCACATGGCGCAATTCTGCGCGAACACCACAGCGCCCGCCGTGGCCTGCGCGCTGGTATAAAGCGCCGGCACGCTGGCCGCGCTCGCGGTTGCCGCCGCCATTACACCAACCAAGGCGATCGCGTAGAGTTTATGATTTGTCTTCACTTGAAATTAACCTTCATGCTTAAGGTGTTTGATACGGAGAAATCAGCGTCTCCAACTTGCCGTCGCGCGCCAGTTTCCGCACGCCCGCGTTAAACAACGCCACGGCCGCAGGGCTGTCGCCCTGCTGGTATAGCGCCTCGATATTCCATTGGGTATGCGGCATAGCCAGAAACGCCGTTTTGACATCCTGCTTGTGTTCGGCAAGCTGCCGCACCAGCCAGGGCTGCCAGATCAGCACATCATTGACCTGGCCGTTCAGTAACGCGCCATAGAGATCATCATTGGTATAATAGACGCGTTCGGCCGCAACATTCTGCTCGGTGAAATAAGTCGAAGCCGGCGTTAGAAATACCACCCCAATCTTGCCCGTCGCCGCCATCTCCGCAAAGCTTGCGGCCACCCGGCCGGTGGAAGCGGCGATAAAACCGGTCCGCACATAAGGCAGGCTCGCCGCCATCCCGTCCGGCAGATTTGGAAATCCGGCTTCCACCGGAAAACCCATAATCAGGTCGCAGGTTTTTGCCAGCTTGACGAAGAACTTCGCCTGCTCATTGCCGGAATCGTCATCCGTATCAGCCTTGGAGCTGTCGCGGACGACGAGCCGGGCCGCCGCACCCTGGCTGGCGGCGGCGGCGGCGGCCACCGCTTCATCCACATGAAAGAGCGGGTTCGCCTGGTCCACGCAGAAGCTTACGGTTTTGGCCCTGGCGGCCGGCGCGGCCAGAAGCGCCAACACAAAGATCGCCGCCGCGAGGACCGGCCGCTTGAGCAGCCGGTTTACACGAAACTTACGAGCCGAGCTGGAAGACATAAAGCTGCCCCCCGCGCGGCACGTTCATTTCCGGCTTGGCCAGCGGCCCGGCCCAAAGCGGCCAAACCCCGCCCCATCCGGCCCAGATCGCCACATATTGCTTGCCGTTCACCTGATAGGAGATCGGGTCCGCAATAATGCCGGAACTAAGCTGCGGGCTGGTCCAAAGCACGTTGCCGGTCTTGCTGTCGAACGCCAGCAAATGCCCATCAGGCGTGCCGCTGAACACAACGCCGCCGGCGGTCGCCAGCGCGCCGCCATCCCAGGGCATGGCACTCTTATGCTGCCATAGCCGCTTGCCCGTATCGATGTTGATGGCCTGCAACGAACCAAGGACACCAGGTGATGCCGGGTCCGCCTTCATCTGGAACGTCTCGCCCAGATAGGGCAGCCCAGCCGCATAACTCACCGGCACGCCGGACATGGTCATACAGGCATGCAGGGTAGGGACAAAGGCCGTATGCGTCGCCGAGTCGATCGCGCCCGGCCACCAATTCTTGCCGCCCAGGAAGCTTGGGCAGGTGAAAATGGTCTTATCTAGCGTTGGCCGGTTGGCGGGGTTGTTCACGGCCTGGCCGTCCTTCACGCCGCTGATCGAGGTGTCGTGGGTAAACGGCACGGCGTAGATGAGTTTGCCGGTGGTG
>Ga0116226_10003225_pt1 | contig 14376 bp, 13 predicted proteins | sample S1TSphfallax_FD_89692 | JGI IMG/M metagenome (GOLD analysis project Ga0116226, IMG submission 89692) | Host-associated microbial communities from peat moss isolated from Minnesota, USA - S1T2_Fa - Sphagnum fallax MG | ecosystem: Host-associated > Plants > Peat moss > Unclassified | place: USA...
CGCAAAGAGCGCCGCGACTTCTTCGCGAGTCCAATCCGAGCGGGGTTCGGCCGAGGTCCGTTCTTGCAGCATCCTAACGGAGGCAGTTTATGCTGATTCGGAGCGACCCCTTCGGTCCGGGACGTCCGCGCGCGATGGCCCGCTGATGCCGGGCCTCTTCGTGACCGCGATCGGCACCGACGTCGGCAAGACGTATGTCGCCTGCGCGGTCGTCGCCGCGGCCCGGCGCCGCGCGCTTGCCGTCCGGGCGTATAAGCCGGTCGTCACCGGCCTCGATCTCGCCGATGCGGCGGCCTGCGCCGCGAGCGACCCGGGTCGCTTGCTCGCCGCGCTCGGCGAGCCATGCGATGCCCCGCATATCGCCGCGATCGTGCCGTGGATCTTCCGCGATCCGATCTCGCCCGATATCGCCGCCGCGCGGGAAGGGCGGACGATCGACATCGACGGCGTGATCGCGTTCGTGCGCCATGCCGTTGCGAGCGCGCCCGAGGCGGTCGTGATCGTGGAGGGGATCGGCGGCGTGCTCGTGCCGCTGCACGGCACCGACACCATCGGCGACGTGATCGAAGCGGCCAATATGCCGGCCGTGCTCGTCGCAGCGACGTATCTTGGTTCGCTCTCGCACACGTTCACCGCGTGCGAGAGCCTCGCCGCGCGCGACATCGACGTGCGCGCGATCGCGGTGAGCGAAAGCCCCGATGCGCCCGTTTCGCTCGCCGAGGCGTGCGCCGTGATCGAGCGTTACGTCCGCGTTCCGGTCATCCCGTTTGCACGCGGCGCGGCGGCCCGCAACGAGCGCGCCGCGGACGACCTGCTCCAGTATTTTCTCGACGGTGCGCAGAATTCGGCGGCAGAGGCCTTGCATGAAAGCTGATCGGCTCGTATCGATTCTCTTGCTGCTGCAGTCGGCACCGCGGCGGACGGCGCACGAGCTCGCGCGGGCGATGGAAGTCTCGGCGCGGACGATCTACCGCGATATCGATGCGCTCTGCGCGGCCGGTATTCCGATTCACACCGAGCGCGGATACGCCGGCGGCATCGTGCTCGCCGAGGGCTATCGCAGCGCGCTCGTGCACCTCGGCGAAGACGAGATCCGGGCGCTCTTCGTCTCGGGCGGCTCGATCCTGGCCGATCTCGGCCTCGGCGCGAATCTCGACCGTGCGCTGGAGAAACTACGCGGCGGCCTCTCCGACGGCCAACAACGGGTCGCGCGGCACACCGGCGAGCGCATCCATATCGATCAGCGGCGCTGGAATCAAGAAGATCCGCCGGTCGAGAAACTGGCGCTGTTGCGGCGCGCGATCTGGGACGATCGCCGCGTCGATGTGCGCTACGAAGATCGCTCGGGGACCGCGACCTTGCGCATCGTCGATCCGCTCGGCCTCGTCTCGAAAGCCGGCGTGTGGTACGTCGTCGCGAACACCGAGGCGGGCTATCGCAGCTTCCGCGTCGACCGGGTGCGCGAGCTGCGCGAACGCGACGAGCGCTTCGCGCGCCCCGCCGATTTCGACCTCGACACCTATTGGCGCGAGTCGTCGACCTATCGCGGAATGCGCCTCGATCCGTTCGCGTTCGATCTGCGCGTCGCGCGGAGCGCGCTCGCTGAGGTCACGAGCTATTGGCGCCACGAGCTGCTCGACGATGCGGAGCCGCCGCTCGTGCGGCTGTACGTGCCCTCGCTCGAGATCGCCGTTCATCAGGCACTGGCGTGGGGAACGGCGGTCGAGGCCATCGAGCCGGCCGCGCTGCGGGCGGCGATCGCCGAGCGCGCCCGCCTGCTGCTCGACCGCTACGAAGCGGTCGCTGCAATCTGACACTAGGTGTCATATTGCTGGTGGTAGGGTTGGTGCATCACCTGCGACTTTTGTGGAGGAGCACCCAATGGCAGCACCCGAGACCGCCTCGCCGGCGACGACCATCACGGGCCTAGACATCACCTATCACGTCGTCACGGACATCCCGCGGGCCCGAGCCTTCTACCGCGACGTCCTTGGCATGACGCCGACGATGGAATACCCCGGAGATCAGGGCGTCGAGTTCGAGCTCGCCGACGGCCAGACGTTCGGCCTGTGGAAACCCAGCGAAACGGACGGCCACATGAAGCCGCACGCCGGCACCATGTTCGCCGTCCCCGATGCGCACGCCGCGGTTGCGGCGATCCGCGCGCGCGGCGGCACGATCGGCGACGTCGATGAGACGCCGGTCTGCTTCATGGCCTTCGGCACCGACCCCGACGGGATCGGCTTTGTGATCCACCAGCGCAAAACCAGCTAAACCCCCGCCGGCACGGGAACGAGCGGCTCTGGACTCGCGAGCGCCATGCGCCCGGGTCCAAAGTCGAACGTTGCGACGATCTCGCGGAGCCCGGTCGCTTCGATGCGAACCGTGTCCGTCAGTTCTGAGATCTGCTCCAGCTGCGCGGCGAGTTCGGCGGCCGATGCGGCCACTTCTTCGGCGGCGGTGGACTGATCGCCGGCGGTGTTCGCGATCGCCGCGGTCTCGGCCAGCACCGTGTCCGCGCGCGACCGCAGCTGCGCGGCCGCGGCCGCGTTTTCTTCCACGATCGCCGAGATATCGGATGTGCGCGCACGCAGCGCTTCGCTCATCGCGCGCATCTGCTCGCCGTTGATCTTTGCTTCGTCGGCAAGTTGCTGCGTCGTATGAAGGGCGACTTGCATCGCGCCGATTTCTTCGGCGGCGTTTTTTCCGAGCGCGCGCCCGCGTTCGAGGCTGGCGGCCGACGACTGCATCGCCGCGGTGACGCGGATCGTGTCGCGGCGAATTTCCTCGACGATGGTGCTGCTCTCGCGCGTCGCCGCCGCCGCGCGTTCAGCGAGTTTCCCGACCTCATCCGCCACGACCGCGAAACCGCGACCGTGATCGCCGGCGCGGGCCGCCTCGATCGCTGCGTTGAGCGCGAGCAGATTCGTCTGGTCCGCGATTTGGTCGATGGCTTCGAGCACGCTCGAGACGGCCGCGGTGCGTTCGGCAAGAATCGTCATCGCTTGAGCGGTTTCGAGCGATTGTTCGAATGAGGCGTCGATCGCGGTGGCCGCTTCATCGATGGCGGCGCCGGCCCGGCGGGCGCCGCCGGTGGTTATGCGCGCCGAGTCGTTGAGACTCGCGGTACGCTCGAAGAGCCGCGCGATGCGACGATCCAAATCGGCGACGTTGCCGCTGACCGCGACGACGGCGCGCGCTTGCTCTTCGGCACCGCCGGATATCTGCTGTGCGGCGACCGTGAGTTCGAGCGCGGCGCCACGCAAGATCGACGCCGCATCGGATTGTTGGCGTGCGCTTCGCGCAACGCCCGCGGTGGCGAACGCCACCTGCGAGATCGCCTGTTGCGAGGTGATCGAAGAACCCCAAGCGGCATCGCCGATCGCGTGCAGCGTAGCCGAGGAACTCGCCACGGCCTCGAACGATGCGGCCAACTGATCCGTGGTTTCGCCGAGCGCGTGTGCGCTCTCGGAGAATCCGTCCGCCAGCGTATTGAAGCTCTGGGCGAGCGCGCCGAGTTCGTCGCGGCCGGTCACCGGGATGCGCTCGAGTTCGGGGACCGTGTGGCGGTGCAATCGCCGCGCTGCGAGATCCGCAAAGGCCGCACGCAATCCGGCAAACGAGGTCTCAACCATCGCGCTGAGGCCGGCGGTGACGATTTGGAGGCGCCGCACGGTCGATCGGCCGATCAACGTTGCGACGACGAACGAGATCAGCGTTCCGGCAAGGCCGAAGGCCAGCATCCAAAACGTCGCCGCGCGGGCTGCGCCGGCGGAGGCAGCGGCAGCCGCATCGCCGCTTGCATCGACGAACGAGATCAACCCGGCGATCTGCCCGAACGCGAGATCGAGCCGGAAGCTTTCGATGGCGTCGCGGGCGCCCGGATCGCGCGTCCAGACGAGTTGCTCCTGGCGCGCGATCCGTTTTGCGAAGCCCATGAGTTTCGGCGTTGCGGCCGAGAGGCGCTCAGAGAAACCGTCGATCGAGTTCCCGGCCGCGCGCAGCGCGGCGAGATCGGCCGTCGCACGGCGTGCGTTGGTATCGATGGCTGCGCGCGTTCGCGCTCGATCGTGTTCGCTGATGTACAAGAACCGGACGGATGCGGTTTCCCACGTGTACGTGAGGAGAAGATCGCTCAGCGTCGTTCGCAGACGTAATGCCGCTTTCGCGACGTTGCCTTGTGCGCTGGTTTGGCGGATTTGATAGAGCCCAGCTGAGGTAATCGCGACGTTGCTGAGCAGCGCTAGGAGCGTGAGCACGAGAAGACGCGAAGAAATCGTCGACATGCGCTTACCGTCGATCCTTTGTTATGCGCCTTCCCCGCCGGCGCACGGGCGAAAAGTGAGCCGCTGACCGTGGCAGCGGACAACGTATTCTTGCCCGGGGACCTGAGAAGCAATCGAGAGTTTCGACCGTGCACGGTATAGATATCGTAAAGCGGCCGATGACCGCCGCGATAGCGCCTTAGCGCGGCGGCTGGAACGAATCGCCGATCAGGCGCGCCGAGAGTTGCAGCGGGCGCTGCGTTCCGCTTTCGTCGTCCACGATCTGCCCCGTGATCGCGACCGCGCGCGGCACCACCGCTGAGGCATCGTAGCGCACCGTTCCGTGCCATGAGCCGCGGCTGCCGTCGGGAAATTCTATCCGCCGGCTGATCGCGAGGTCGATCGTGCTGCCCTGCGCGTTGCGCACGACGAAATGCGTGATGTGGCTACCGACGTGCAAGTCGCCGCTGCGCTCCCAGTGATCGCCGGCATCGACGCCGGTGAGGTTCTCGAATTGCAGCGCGAGCAGATCGAGCAGCGTTTCTTCCTCGAACGTCAGCGACTCGTCAGCGCCCGAGACGGTCCCGTCGCGATCGATTGCGACGCTCTCGCGTGCGAATTCGACATCGTCGCGGCGCTCGGCGACCTCGACACGCGCGACGTTCTCGTGCTGCGTCACCCCGACGTTCAGGTCGATCGTGACCGGCGCGAGGCGCCCGTCGACGCGCGCCATCGCGACATAGCGAAGATGCCGGCCGGGGTCATCGCCGTCCGCCGCTGCGGCGAGCGGAGAGAGCGAAAGGGCGGCGACCACCATGAGTGCCGAGCGTTTCATTTCAACACCGATCCTTCGGTTCGCGGCGAGGTCCGCCGTGGACTAACTCTATCGACCGGCCGGGCGGCGTACATTAACGCTTGCTGATAATGCGAACGCTTGCTGCTCTGCGGCGGAGAAGGACCCTCCGGCCGCGAACTGCGGTCATCGACGCTGTGAAAATTCCACTCGATCCCGACGACCTCGCGGAAGCGCTGGACGCGGGACAACCGCCCGTCGAGGAGCGCGCTGAGCGGAAAGCGGAACGCGCGCGCTTGCGTAAGGCCGTCGACCGGCTGGGCTGGAAACTGATCGGCCGGGAAACGGTCGAGATAAAAATCGAGCGCACGTTCACGCTCGGTCCGCGGACGGTCGTGGTGCGCGGCCGCGTCCCGGTTCCGCTGCCTGCCGAGCTGACGGCCGCGGCCGGCGATGCGGCGGTCGAAGCGATCGTCGCGCCGTCGCTGGGCCAATTCACCCATGCCGTGACGCGCGCGGCGGCGAAGGTGCTCTCCGCGCCGGACGACGTCGCGACGCGCCATGTGTTCGATCGCGGTTCGTTCTTCACGGCGCTCGAGGACGCACGGCGCGGCCTCATCAACGCCTACGAACAACTCGAAAATCGGCGCGTCGACGAGCGTGTCGAGGCCGATCTCGGCCTGCGTTTCTACATCGAAGGCTTCACGCGCGAAGTGCGGACCTTCGAGTATTACGCCGGGCCGACGAACTCCGGCAAAACCTACGCCGCGCTCCAGCATTTGCGCGCGGCCGAGAGCGGCGCGTATCTCGCACCGCTGCGGTTGCTGGCGCTCGAGATCCACGAGCGGCTGGGCGAGCTCGGCGTACCGGCGTCGCTCGTGACGGGCGAAGAGCGCGTGATCAGCGCCGGCGCGCGCCACGTGAGCGCGACGGTCGAGATGGTCGATCTCACGCGCGCAATCGATGTTGCCGTGATCGACGAGGCGCAGATGCTCGACGATCCGGCCCGCGGCTGGGCCTGGACGCTCGCGATCGCGGGCGTGCGTGCGAAGCACGTGATTCTGTGCGGCTCGGAAGACGGTCTCATCGCCGCGCGGCGGCTGGCCGAGCGGCTCGGCGTTACGCTCGCCGTGCGCCGCTTCGAGCGCAAGAACCCGCTGCGCGTTGTCGATGCGGTCGCGCTCACCGGCCTGCAGCGCGGCGATGCCATCGTCGCGTTTTCGCGTAAAGCAGTCGTCGAGATGCAAGGCCGCGTGGCGCGCACCGGGTTCTCATCGGCGGCGATCTACGGCTCGCTCTCGCCGGCCGTGCGGCGCCGCGAAGCGGAGCGGTTTCGCAGCGGCGCCGCCGATGTGCTGATCGCAACCGATGCGATCGGCCTCGGGCTCAACCTTCCGATCCGGCGGCTGATCTTCGCCTCGGTCGAGAAGTTCGACGGGATCGCAACGCGACTGCTCGCGCCGCCGGAGATCCGGCAGATCGCCGGCCGCGCCGGCCGCTACGGCATCCACGATGAGGGCGCCGTGACGGCCTTCGATGCGCGCGACGTGCGCTATCTGCGCGCCAACCTCGATCGCTTCGCCGCTCCGGACGACGAGCGCCCGATCTGGATCTCGCCGACCGACGATCACCTCAAGCGGCTCGCCGCGATCATCGGCACGACGCGCGTGAGCCGGCTCTTGCAATTCTTTCAAACGCGCGTCTTGCGCGAAGACGATGCGGGCGTGCGGATTGCGAACCTCGCGGACACGATCGACGTCGCATCGGCGCTCGAGATGTCGGACCGGTTTCTCGAACTGCCGCTCGACGTGCGCAGCACGTACAGCCGGGCGCCCGTCTCGACCCGCGGACCGGGCCTCGGTGTGCTCGCGCGCTGGGGCGAACAGCACGCCGCCGACGGCGTCGTCTCGGGCGCCGAGCTCACGACGCCCGGCAGCTCGCGCGACCGGTTGCTGCTCTACGAAGATCGCTCGCGAATGGCGACGCTCTATTTGTGGCTCGCGCAGCGATTTCCGAAGGTCTATGTCAACGCGTTCGAGGTGATGCGCGTGCGTGAAGCGCTCGACGACGACATCCACGATGCGCTCCTCGAGCAGGGTTCGCGCCCGCGTCGCGAGCGGCCGAGCGGGCAGCCCAAACGGCACCACGCCGGGCCGCCGAAATTCAACAAGCGCCGCTTACCCAAGTAAGAGATCATGCTTGACGCTCCTTAGCAGCGATCAGCACGGAAGTATCTGGCGAACGCTATGGTAGATCAGGCCGTTGGATGGCTCATAGGCGGATTAATATACGTTGCCATTGCCGCTGGAATGATACTGCTTCTCGTATCATTTATGCCCCTTTTTGGCGCTATCTTTGGGGTCGTGCCCATCATTCTTGAGGCAGCCGTCGCCAAACCTATAGGGTTCATTTGGAAACCGCTCAGACGGTGCGAGCATGGAATTCGCGGCGGAGGTCTTGGTGGTGCTTGTGTTCAGTGCGACAGACTCATCGTAATTCAAATCGAACGAAGAGAGCGAGCTGCAAGAAGCGAGGCACTCTTTAAATCGGAACTCGCAAGGTTGCATAAAGCCATCTTGGCGGAAGAGATGACCTTGCGTGAACTAGAACCGGGTAGATTTGAAGATACGATTTGCCAGCTCTATGAATCCTTAGGCTACAGTGTAGAACGGACTCCTCGCTCACGAGATGGCGGACGAGACGCAATAATGCATCTGCGGCGAGACAAAATTCTTCTTGAGTGTAAACGCTATAATAGCAATCGAGCTGGAAGACCCGACGTACAAAAATTTCATTCCGCGATGGTAACGGATCTAGCCGATGGCGGAATCTTTGTTTGTCTTTCAGGCTTTACGAAGGATGCCAAGACTTACGCCGAGCCTTTGGGTATTGAGCTTGTTGATAAGCGCGAGCCCTTGCGCTTAATGAAAGATGCAGGTTGGTCGAGCTCTAATTCGAGGCAGTACATGTCGCTATGCGAGGATTGCGGCCAGCGAAACAGCGTTGCCCTTGATGATGAGGCTGTGGTTCGTTGTGCTTGTGGTGAACTGATATCACGGCGACTTGACTTATTTACCGTCATTCGCGGGCCCAGGTAGGGGTCTTCCCGTCTCTTGAGTCGCTCATCGTACCCGGAAAGTTTCAGCCGGTCGCGGAGAGAGCGGCGATCTCCACTTTAATCGCGACACAATAGCACGAGCAATCACGTTCTACGAGGACGGCTTGCGACAACCAATTGGTGACACGATGGCATTCGGTGGTGATTCCCTACTAGATGCAATCGATCTCGGGCTAGACTCAGCCCCGGCACATGGATCCCGCCAATAGACAGCCGATGAGCGTGAGCAGATAGGCCCTGCCATAAGTGGGGGGCCACATTGTGAGAACGTGGTCGGGTGGGGGGGACCGCATCGTGACCACGATGGTCTTCACAGATGAACACACAGCGACTAGACTCGATCCATGCTGAACAAACGCCCTCTGGAGCCGTATGAATCGGCTGGGACCGCAAATGCCGAAACTAGACTGCTGGCCAACTTTCGCCTCTCAGCGCATGCCTCGCAACGTATGCGGGAGCGAAACGTCTCCGTGAGCGACGTAGCGCACGTACTGAACGACCCTGAGCGGCTTGACCAGGGTGATCAACCGTATCTTATTCATTTCCGGGGATCTTTGCGGGGGCGGCCCCTTCGCATAACGGTCAACGCCTTCACCGACGACATTTTAACGGTCGCTACGGACGAGCGGTCAGCGTGTTCCTCGGGGTTCGGCTGGTTCTCGTTTGGCGCGGCCCTCGAGGAGACAACGTAATGCCGCCTCGCAACAAGGCTCAATCGGAATTCATAAAGCAGCGAGTGAGAAAGTATTTTGCACAGCTCCTTTCGGAGAAGGGCGCGAGCAAGAGTAAGATCGCTGCGATGCTCGACGTCAGCGCCTCACGGGTTTCCGAGTGGAGACGGGGCGAGCGAGTGATGATGCCCCGCACGGCATTCAAACTGGGCGAGCGTCTTCGAGCCGATGGTTGGCCGACGAGCGGAATCGAGTTCCTTTGGGCGACGGGTGCATGGACAGAGATCCTTGGGCTCATCAAAATTATGGCGCTCCGGCCGACCATCAGCGAGAGCGCGCTGAAGTTATATTGCTGGCTCCCCGGCCGCATGCTGGCGTTTGAGCGCAGCCTCATCGGCGACCGACTTCGGGAGAAATTCGGGGTCGAAATGAGCACGGAACTCGCGGCTGACCTCATCTTTGAGTGGTATCTCGACGGCAGCGCCGACCTCGACGGTAAAAGCCAGGACATCCGACGGCTCAAGAACTTCGTTGAGCGCGATCCGGGAGCGCGCGAAATCTATCGCTATTTTAGCGACGATCGCGCAAGTCGAGCCCATGATGTCCAAGTGGAACTCGACGCGGAATGCACCGGCGTTGAGTTTCATAAAGCGCTGCAGCTCACATGGCAGGAGCAACTTCGGGCCACACCTCGACCGAACGAGAAGCACCTCGGAAGTGCCGCCGAGGTGAACCTCCTCGAACTGCATTTGCTCGATGGCATCATCGAAGCGACTTGGCGCATCGATGGACACGTCTTTCCGAGCTTCGTAATCCCAAAGATCTGGCGCATGTGCGCTGGCTGGTTCTACGAGATCGGTGATTCCGGGCCGTCGTACTATTTTCCGGTCTTGCCCGGCAACTTTTTGACCACTGCGGATGACCTTCTTCGAGATCGCGAGGTGTTCGCGATTGAGCAGGCTCGCCGCAGCAAGGCCGGCCCGGCGCCGTACTCCGCAAACTAAGCGGAATCTGAGGAGGGTGGGATTCCGCCTCGTATTTTACCGTGCGCTACTGAGGAACGATGAATGCTACAAGATGACGAAAAAGACGTATTGCGACGCATGGCCGAGCAGTTTTTCGGCTATGGTTCCTTCGATCGGCCATACTGGTACGTCGGAACGGAGCCCGGCGGCGAGGATGAGCAAGTGCTGCGCGGCAAATTGCGTTCGTGGGCGGCGCTCGGCGCAGGTGAGTTAGTGTGCAATCGCCAGCATCATTTGGGATTCGGTTTTCAGAAATGGCATGCGGGGCAACCCCCGCTACAGAGCACGTGGCGCCCCCTTATGCTGGCGACGCTATCGCTTAAAGGCGTCTACGCGGATTCCAAGTCTGCACGAGCGTACATGAAAGCCGAGCAAGCGATGCGCTTTGGATGCGACGCCGGAGATTCCGCGCTGCTCGAACTTGGCGCGCTGCCCGCGCGCAACGTGCGCTCATGGCCGTATAAGAGCACGGGCATCGCCGAACTTGCGACGCGCGAGCGTTACGTCGATGCTTTCCTTCTGCCGAGAGCGCAGAGGATTGCGCGCGAGGCACGTCTTCATCAGCCCAAGCTCGTCTGGATGTTCGGATCGCGCCAAGATTATCGTGGGTACTGGCACACGATTGCCGGCGGCGATTTCGATACGGATGCCCTTGGCTATTGGTATCGCACCGATGGCCGCACGCTCTATGCCGTCACCGATCACGTGACGCATCATCAATCGAACGATCATTGGCTAGCGCTTGGAACCTCCTTCCGCGCCCGCATCGATGCTCTTCGTTCCTAGCAACGCATCCATTCGAGCGGCGTCCTACCCATAGCGGCCCTCCCAGCCGCAAACTTGAACGCACCGTGTGCAGCCGCTCCTCGGCGATGAGCGGGCCGCTGCACTTCGGGCACATGCCAGATTACGTGTATATTCTTCGGTGTATCGATGGTACGTTTTACACGGCATTGCGAACGACATCGAGCGGCGATATGCCGAACATTGCGCCGGCGACGGTGTCGCCGTGGAAGTATTCTGTAGAAGGGGACGAGGTCGTTCCAGTGCGGATCGGTTTGGAAGTACGGACCGAAAACGGAGCGCTCGCCCTCCGCGTTGCGCCGGAAGATCGAGATCAGGCGCTGCGCGAGTTCGATCGAGATGTCCTACAGCGTGTGCATCCGGCCGGAACCAAGTAAGACCGGCTTACGGCGCCGCGCGTGCGGCCAACTTTTTCGCTTCGATCGCCGCGTGTTCGAGATGGAGTTCGCGGCCGACGTCGTCGAGCAGGCCGCTCATGCTCGCGTGCGCGATACGGCGCCCGATGACTTCATCGAACAGATCGCCGACGATGCCGCCGGGCGGATCGTAGCGGCCGTCGAGTTCGAGCATCGATTCCGCATAGGTCTCACCCGCGCAGAGGGTGAGCGCCCCGAGAAAACCGGGCGTCGGAACGCCGTCGCCGGCCGCTCCCGCTTTCCACGTGATCGCGTAACGCGTCGTATAGTTCGCCTCGCCCGGGATGCGGGTCGTCGCAGCGGTGACGACCCGCGCGACCTGGCGCCGGTCGCCGGCCGGGAGGACGAGCGTGAGCGCGCAGGTCCCGGCAGCGATGCCCGGCGCGAGCCCCAGGCGGCGCTCGAAGGCCACGACGGCCTGCGTGTACGGAGATTCGATGTAGATGCGCTCGTGGACGGTGGACACGCGGTTGCTCGCTTTCGCGCCGCATGGTGCCGCGCATTCTCACCTTACCGCCGCCGGAAGGCAAAGCCGTGAACGGCACGGACCGGCGTCGGAACGCGCCTTCACACCGCGTTCACACGAGCTGATGGGGCGCGCCGCTAGGCTTTGGGAGATGAAATTCGAGAAAGACGAGCCGCTTCCGGCGACGGTCCGCTTCGTGTTCACGATCGGGATCCTGATCCTGATCGGGTGGTTTGCGATGTTCTGGCTGTTGCGCGCGAGGTGGTGAGATGCACATCCAGCGTTCCGAGCGCATCTGGCTCATCTTCGGGATCTCGATGCTCGCGGTTTTCCTCGCCGTGATCACGACCGCGGCCGTCGTCGACGGCTTCGTGCCGCCGAGCCACGTCCAGACGATCGATCCGACCAAGGTCTCCATGACGCCGCCGTTCGATCATCCGGGGCTGCGCAAAGTCGGCGCCGGCGCCTACGAAGCCTATTATATCGCGCGCATCTTTGCCTTCGAACCCGCGACGATCACGGTGCCGAGGAACGCGCACGTTACGTTCTTCGTCACGAGCGCGGACGTCGAACACGGGTTCAGCATCCCCGAGACGGGCGTCAACACGATGGTCACGCCCGGCTGGGTGAGCGAGGTTTCGCACACCTTCGCAAACGCCGGCACGTTTCTGCTGATTTGCAACGAGTATTGCGGGTCCGGCCATCAGCTGATGGCGGCGAAGGTGGTCGTCCAGTGAGTACGGTGAGGGGTCCGGCGACCTCCGGCCGCGGAGGGACCGTCGTGAAGAAGACGCTACCGCTCTCGATCGCGGGCGGTAATCTCCTCGCGCTCACGCACATCTACACGGCGACGCTGGTGCTCGGGATCGGCGCGCTCTTCGGGATGCTGCAGGGGCTCTCGCGCGCGAATGTCATCGTCATGCCGGCCGCGTTCGACTACTACCGGATGCTCACGGTGCACGGCGTGCTGATGGCGCTCGTGTTCACGACGTTCTTCATCACCGGGCTCTTCACGTATTGCGTCTACACGACGATGCCGCGGATACGCTCGACGAAGCTCGGCTGGACGGGCTACATCGTGATGCTGGTCGGGACGCTGATGGCCGCGGTCGCGATCCTCGACGGCAGCGCGAGCGTGCTCTACACGTTCTACGCGCCGCTCAAAGCGAGCCCGCTGTTTTATTTTGGCGCGACGCTACTCATCGCGGGAACATGGTTCACCGCCTTCGATATCTTTTTGAACGTCTCGATCTGGAAGGCCGCGAACACAGGCGAGCGGATTCCGCTGCCTGCGTTCATGGCGACCTGCACGATGACGATGTGGATCATCGCAACGCTCGGCGTCGTCGCCGAGATGGCGCTGCTCATCCCCTGGTCGCTGGGCTGGACCTCCGGGATCGACGTCAGCCTGACGCGGATGCTGTTCTGGTATTTCGGCCATCCGCTCGTGTACTTCTGGATCATGGGCGCGTACACGATCTGGTACACGGTCGTGCCCTCGACGTTCGGCGGGAAGATCTTCAGCGATGCGCTCACGCGCCTGGCCTTCATCATGCTCTTGCTGCTCTCGACGCCGGTCGGCTTGCATCACCAGTTTCTCGAGCCGGGGATCGCGCCGGGCTGGAAGTGGATGCACATGGTGCTCACCTACGGCGTCGTGATCCCTTCGTTCATGACGGCGTTCGCGATCTTCGCGAGTTTCGAGCAGGCAGCGCGCAAAGCGGGCGTGTCGGGATTCGTCAACATCGTGCGCTGGCTGCCGTGGAAGAACCCCGTTTTCGCGGGGCCGGCGCTCGGCATGATCCTGTTCATCTTCGGCGGCTTCGGCGGCATCGTGAACAGTTCGTATTCGATGGACGTGCTCGTGCACAACACGATGTGGATCGTCGGGCATTTTCATATCACGGTCGGCGGGCCGGTCGCGCTCACGTTCATCGGTGCGACCTACGGGATCGTCCCGATGCTGACCGGACGGAAGCTCTTCGCTCCGCGCCTCGCAATCGTCCAGGTGTATCTGTGGTTCATCGGGATGGCGATCATGTCGACGGCGATGCACTGGGCCGGTCTCTTGGGGTCGCCGCGCCGGACCTCCGACGTCACCTATTTCGGCGCGCAAGGCGCCGCGACGTGGCACCCGGAGATGGTGTGGGCGGCGATCGGCGGCGTCATCATCGCGATCTCGGTGCTGCTGTTCATCATCGTCGCGACGGGGACGTTCCTCGCCGACGTGCGCGCGAGCGGCGCGCCGTCGTCGTTCGCGTTCGCATCGACGCGCGAAGATGCACTCGCGACGCCGGCAGCCTTCGATCGCCTCACCCGCTGGGGGTTGGTCGCGATCGCGCTCGCGCTCTTGGCGTATGCCGGTCCCGTTACGGAGCAGCTGACCGCACATCCATACCTCGCGCCGGGGATGCGAACGTGGTGATCGCCGCCGCGCCGCCGGCGATCAGCGCACCGGCGCGGCCGATGCCCGCCGGGATGATGATGCCTGCGCCCCGGCCGCAGCCGTTCGTCCCCGTGTTGCGGGAAGGCGACGTCGTCCCGGATCTGCCGCTCGTCGATCAACGCGGCCGGCCGTTCTCGTTCGGGACGACCGCTGGCCGCGTGACGATCGTCTCATTCATTTACACGACCTGCGGCGACCCGGCGATGTGCCCGTTGATCGCCGCGAAGTTCACGTACTTGCAGCCGCGGGTCGACCCGCGAACGATGCGCCTCGTGACGCTGACCCTCGACCCGGCAAACGATACGCCGCCGGTGCTCGCTCGCTACGGAGCGGCTCATGGCGCCGATGCCGCCCGCTGGTCGCTGGTGACCG
>Ga0116226_10003227_pt1 | contig 14371 bp, 5 predicted proteins | sample S1TSphfallax_FD_89692 | JGI IMG/M metagenome (GOLD analysis project Ga0116226, IMG submission 89692) | Host-associated microbial communities from peat moss isolated from Minnesota, USA - S1T2_Fa - Sphagnum fallax MG | ecosystem: Host-associated > Plants > Peat moss > Unclassified | place: USA...
TCACAACATGAGTTTATAGCTCCAAATTGCCATACATTGTTATTGAATGAGGTTTAAAGTGCTAGGTTGCATCCAATGACAAAGGAATTTTTGCTAAATTTTTATTACATAAGGAAATTTTTCTATTATTTTTTTTATTGTTTTGAGAGCTTTCTTAAATCTTTTCACCATTAAGGTTAAACCTTCTATGGGATCGTTGTCACTCATGTTAAATCTCTTGTGGGATGATTGCCACATGTGAAAAAAATTGGAAAAAAAAAATTGATTGGGCTTAAGTTGCACCCCTAATTTGATGTTTCATCCCCTCTTGGCTATTGTCCACAAAGTCATGAAATTTTATTACATAAGGGTATGGAATATTGAAACTCAAGATTAAATGCACCATGCTCAAGAACATTTCTAACTACAATACACATAATAACAACAATGATTGGTTGAAAATGTTCAAGAAAACAAGAGGACATGACAAACTCAATTTAACACCAAATTTGTTGTTAAATTGAGTTTCACGCCCCATTGAAGCCCAATGTATTTTTTTTCTTGTTTTTTGAAATCTAATCCCCTATGTGACCAAAGAGGGGGTTTTGGTATCATTTTTGCCTAACTTTATGAATAACTTTACTATCCAAAAATCTTGTAAAAGACATGTTGAAGAAGCATTAGGTATACAATATGGCATATGTCAAAGATTTCATGGCTTGTTGACATGGTATTCTAATCATTTCAAATCATCAAGTCATTCATCTTCTACTTCAACTTGATTTTGGGATTATGTGGAATTTTAATGGTTATGTAATCCTCCATGCAAAAAAACTTGAAGATCTCCTTGAAATATTTGATTTGGTTCAATTGCTCTCCACTCCCATGCTTAAGAAAAAATTGTAATCTCCAAGATGTAATTTCATTTCAAACTTTCAACAATGCTCCTCTTTCACTTGCATAAACTTGTTTTGATTGTTATACATCAAGATGAAATCACCCACATAAATAACAATGAAGAACTTGACATCTTTGTTAAGGGAGTAGGATGAATACATGGTTTGCATGAACAAGGCATTTGGATAAGGATTGATCATGGAATATTGTTAGTTTGAATTTTGAATTCTTGTTGTTTTTGGAACCATGATGATGTGACTTGGGGCTGCCCAAAAAGGAGAGTTACAAGAAAAAGGAAGTGGATTCTTAGACACGCAATTTTGGGAAAAGTAAAAAAATGTGTAGGTATTTTTTAGTAGAAAACCACATATATTGTTTTGGATATACCACTATTTTTATTTAGTTGTTTTGATTTCATTTCCACATAACATGGAATTTTGTTGTAATTATAATGGATTTTTTTTTGAGTAAAAAAAAAAAGCACATATTTCTATAGCAATTTCCATATCCATATTGTTGTGTGAATTTTCTATAATATAAAAAATGTAATGCAATGAATTTTAATTTTATCCTTGGATTTCTCGACATTATACTTTGAAATGCATATTTTGGTTATATGAAATAACCATGAATATGGTGTTTTAATGAACTATAGATTTAGGTGTGTTTAGAATCAAGGCATAAATTGTGAATGTATGCATATTGTAGTGCAAATCTATTGTTACAATAGTGTGAAATCATATTACATGGATTAAATTTCATTTCTACCAATCTTTCATTACACAAAATACATATTAAAACTTGTTACAAATCCAATGTTTAAAAAAAATGTATCAAACTTTTGGTTCCACATTCTTGAAGATTGTTTTAGGCCATACAAGGATTTGTGAAGCTTACACACAAGATGTTTGCTTCCTTCTTGTATGAATCCTTGGGGTTGCTCCATGTAAATTTCTTATTCAATAAACTTGCATTTAAAAATGTGGTCTTGATGTCCATTTGATGGATTTCCATGTTTTCAATCATCACCAATGTAAGGATCCAATGTCTTAACATAGAATTTGCCACTGATGCAAAGGTTTTGTTGTAATGTACTTTGTATGTTTGGGTGAAGTCTATTGTCACGGGCCCTGCCTTGCAATGTTCCACTTTTCCATTCACACCATGTTTCATTTTGAACACCCATTTGCAAAAAACAAGTTTGCTACCCTTGGGAAGATACACCAACGTCCAAATCTTGTTGGCAACAAAATAATTATATTTTTCTTACATAATAATCTTTCATTTTTTGCATTTTCACTTTTAAACTTCTTCCACATTTTGGGTTTTTAAAAAAAAGTTATGGTGGCATGTTCACCTCTTTGGTGGCAATCTACCAATCATGAAACCTCTCCTTAGATTGTCTTTGAAGCCTTTTTTTGGTCCATCTTGTTGTGTTTCATTCAATCCATCATCTTGTGGTGGAACAAACTCTTCTTCTAAAAAAAAGCTTGACATGGATTCACCTTCCATGCATTTCATTGATGTCTCATTCAAGGAGATCAATGATTATCAAACTTGATTGTTCATTTTTTATTTCTTCATTCATGATTTCATCTACAACATGTTTTATTTCCTTTAAATGACTATCATAAACACCAATTTGATTCCCTCCTTTAAGAAACACAACATTTCAACTCTTGATGATTTTTTTGGTTTCTACACACATCAAGTGATATGCCTTGGTCCTTTCACAATGCCTTAAAAGACCCTTTTTTCTCATTTAAAATGTGAATATATGTTTTGCAGCAAAATATTATCAAATGAGACACATTGAATTTCCTATGTTTGATCCATGCTTCTTGTGGGGTTATTGAATCATGAACTTTGGTTGAGCATTGATTTTTTATTTAAATTGTTATGTTCAATACTTTTGTCTGAAACTCTAAATCAAATTTTTACACAAGAATCCTGCTTTTAACGCACTCCACAATTGTTTTATTGGTTCTTTCCACAATGCCATTTTGTTGTGGTGAATATGGATCAATTGTTTATTGGTGGATTCCACATTCATTCAAGAAGGCATCAAATTTTTTGGAAACAAAATTTTTGATCTTCATGCCCGTTTTGTTTTCCAGCAACGCATCATATATTTTGAATATTTTTCACATTTATCCTTTGACTTTCAAAACATAAAAAAACGTATTTTTTATGAATGTGACAAAATATCATGTTCCACCATGGATTATTTAAAACCTACCAACCTAGGCCTAAGACTACCTTCCTACCTACCTATTTAATTAATTAAGAAGTAAATAACATATTAGCTTAAAAATTTCCATGTGTCACCATATAATTGGCCTTCACAATGGACACATGTCAAAATTTGATTCACATTTTATTGGATAACTCAAATATTATTAGTTTATTAATAATGATGAATATTGAAATGAAGCTCAAATGTTATGTCATCAATAAAAAATGCCAATTTGCAACTACAATTTATGATTAAAAACAATTGCAATTAAAAAATCTTTTAGTTACGTAAATGAAATTGCATCAAACCTTTAGTCGCAAATGATGACTTAATGTGATGTCAACATATATTTTTAATAGATAAAGTATATGGTCAACATATACACTTCCATGTTTTGCTTAACGTATAACATTTGCAACTACCATTTTTTTACAATTAATAAATAACCCTATCATTAATTGTCATTTGTCAACTTAATAATTGTTTGGGAATCTTTTTTTAATTATTAAAATATCACAACAACACATCTTGGGTTTTGCAACTACATCTTAGTCAAAAAGGACATATGCAACTAGTCATTTGTGAGTTTCAAAACCCATATCATTTCACCCATTTAGTTGCAAAGCCCAATCATCTTATCAACTAATTTTTATATATTTTGACTTAATATTGAAATTCCATGTCATTGATGACCTTGGTATGATGTGTAAAGTGCATGCCATCTCAACTTAGTTGTTTTGTTCGATTAAATGTTACAAAAGACGCCTTGATGGATGGATGACATGTGTCAAAAATCTATAAACAAATTATGAGTCATTGCACTTGATTAAAAATCAACCTAGTTCAGCCCATGTAGTTAACGTAACCAAAAGTTAACCTGGTTTAACCTAGCTAGGTTAAGCAACTTAGCTTAGCTCGCCTAGCCAAAAGTCTACCTAATTTAACCTAATTAGGTTAACTACCTATGTTAGGCAACCTAGGCTAGGTGGCCTAGATTAAAAACAAACGTTGAACTCTGAACCCAAGAAGCCTAGACTAGGTTACTAACCTAAGCCAAGTGGACTAGGTATCATAGGTTGCAAGAATGAAAACTTGGACCCCTCACCTTCACTTTGGGGTTCAAGTCCTCATCCATTGCACTACCACATTTTCTTTACCAATTATATTTAACACAAAATTATAAAGTTCAAAATTTTTAGACTTGAATTAACCTTGGGCACCCTAGGTTGACCTATGTCAACCTATTACCTACTAACTTAGCCTAGACCTAGACCTCTTTAAATTAACTTAAGATGAACTAGTTTGTCAACCTATACTATTCACTAACCTAGCCCAAGTTAACCTAGGCATTTTTAGGCTAAAAAAAAAACCTAAGATAATTATGTCACATTTAGTTACATTTAGTTGCATTTAGTTACATCTAGTCGCATCATAGTTGCATCTAGTAGCTAGTTGCACATAAACTTGAGGTGGCTACAAACTTGATAAAATATCTTGTAATGAGGCTCCTTAGGTTGACTTGGCAAAAAATTTAAAGCTAGGAACCTAGGTAAGCCTACCAAGGTTAACCTATTAGTAAGGTAACCTATTTTAGATACATTTAAACATACTAGATGTAGTACATTTATTATGTTTAATTAAGTAACTTACAAGGTAGTCTATATTATGAAGTAGGTTTTTACTAAGTAGCCTGCATACATAGGTGAACTTAATAGGTATGTTAACCTAAGGTAATGTGTTAAGTAGTTCAAAAGTCATGGAATTATGTGTCACCTTTTTCAAAATGATTATTAATATTGTAGCCATAATTATAATTAACAATAGATTGTTTAATACACATACACATGCATGTGAATTCATGATTTTCAAAAACTTCATGGCACACAAAAATATATGGCATGCCATGACAAATATTGGTGCCATAAATTCAAAACACACAAAAACTTATGGTGTCACAAAAAATTATGGATTGCCATGAAAATTTGTGACACCTTGTTGCCAAATGGCATGGCATGGCATGTCATCATCATATGGAAGACCGAATCGATATTAATCACAAAAGAAAAATAAAATTCAAATAGTTAATAAATTAAATTAGTTCATCAAATCAATGACATGAAGCATGATGTCACGTTAGTGTCACAAGTCATGAGGTGTTGCAACTATTAGTCAACCTTGTTGCCATGTGACATGCCACGTTAACATCACATGACCATGAACTATTATTATTCACCAAAAGTTGCAAAAATGAATGGAATTTCATTATTAAATCATTTTGGATGATTAAAAATACATTAAATTACATTTTTGGAATTATAATATTTGTGTAAAAAAATCAAGTTGTGATATCAATTATAATTGCAAAATGATAATGCCATGTGGCACCTCAATGTTTTTTACAACTACGTAGTTATTAACATGAACTTGTAATTATAATCGTAGTTTTTTTTAAAAAGTAGTTGTTTTATTAATTGGTTGCAAAACCCAAAACATGTTATTGTGTATTAATTTAAACCATTGATTTCAACACATTTTCTAGTCAAATTTTCCTTGTGGAAAAATTTGGAATTTTTTAATAAATGGTTTTATATAATATATAATGAGGAAAATTTAACATGGTCCAATTTCAACATTTTACATGGTAACATTTCGACAATTTTCTTTTGACATGTGGCACTTAGAATAATTTTTAATAAAAATTAAAATTTTATTGAAATATTGATCTTGAGCATCCATTATGATTACATAATTTAAATGTATTCATATTGTGATATGTGGCATGATAACAAAATTTATCACATGGCATATTGATTGAATTTTGGAAAATATAAATATATAAAATTAATTACTTACATAGGTAGGTAGGTAATTAAGTAAAATTATGTGTGTAAAAAATACCTACATACTTACCTAGGTTACTTACTTACTTACCCACCTACCTACAATAAATAAGAAAGTAAATAAATAAATAGGAAGGTAGAAAGGTAGGTGAGTTCAAAAATAACCATGTAAATAATTTATTTTATTTTATGTTTTGCCTTTAGGGTTAAGCTTCTTTAAGTTCATCCCAAATAACACATGATTTCTAATGTGAAATATAAAAAAAGACACTTTTTTATATATTTTGTAAGATGACACTAGAAGACAAAACATATAGGTTAAACCTTTTAATTGCAAATTTAGTTGCAACTAAAAATAATTCTCCCGCAAGCTTTGTGTTTGATTGTAGTTTTGTAGATTATACAATTAAATTGGTAAGAAATAAATAACTAACTAACTAACTAACTAATTAATTAGATAAAAACTAATTACCTACCCACCCACCCACTTACAAAACTACCTACTACATTTTAAAATTTTTATTTTAATAAATTTTTAAAATAACATTGATCATTATTATTTCATGGTTTTGAATAATCAATCACTTGGTTCATAGTAATCATTCAAAATTAATTAAAAATTATTGTAAATATACAATTATTAAATATATAATAAAAATCACGAATTAGTCATTAAATTTATCAATGTATCTCGTTATATGGTAATTAATTATTAATTTTAATTAGTAATTCGAAAATATTAACAATAATTATTAGAATTTTAATTTCTAACTTAATTAGTTTTAATAAACCAGAAATTATTAACTAAATAATGTAACTCTTGAATCATTAATTATATTTGATTTTACAACTAACTAATTGTTAATTGATATATATATAATTAAATCAGTTCTAATTAATCATTAAATTTATCAAAATAATTATTTAAATTTTTATTTATTTCACAATAAATAAATATTATATAATAGTTAATAAATTTCTGAGAAAATCATACATTGATAAATATTAAATATATATTATTTATTTACAAAATTATTCGTAGAAATTAAATAATTTTTAATGAACTAACTATTATTCCATGTTTTAAAATTAATCAATGAATTAATATGAATCATTTACGTATTACTTATTACTTATTCATTATTATTACAATTTATGATTCAATATCTAATTAATCAATGAATTTTTTTGAGGTAACTTAACTAATAATAGTTGATTACATAATTAAGGTTGTATTAGTTATAATATAATTAACTGATTAAATAATAATATTTAGTTCATATTTTATCTTAACTAAAAAGTTATTTGATAATAATTTATCAATAATTAATGTTCATTGTAATACAATGATTATATCATATTAATTTGACTTCGTTATTATAATTTAATCATACATTAATAAAGATGGTATATTTATAAATGAACCATACAAAATCAAAATGATTTTTTTTCAATCCAATATGTCCATAATATGGGCAAATATATGGTTAAGATACTTTGAATAAAATCATATAGTATATTTTTAATGTAGTCCACAAAACCTTAATGTACATTAAATGTATGAACACATTATAATTAATAACAAAATTGCAATTAATTTTGCAAGTAAATGAACATATGAGCCTATTCTTGGATGAAAACACTACAACAAAAGGTGTCCTTATATGCCAAGTGATTAAATTTTGAGTGAATTCACTAGTCTTAGTAAATATGGACTAAGTAGTGAATTCATTGGTTTAATGAATGGGGACTAGTGAACTACGCCCACATTTTGTAGTAGTGAAAATCCAAGAAGTTAGTCAATATGGAAGGATGCGTAGCTTAATAGTCACATCATAGTTGCAAAAATAGTCATAATTTTTTTTAAATGGTAACTAGTTGTAAAAATGATAAAATATAATTGCAAATGATAGATAATTGCATTTAGTCACCTATAGCTGCAAATTGAATGGTTGCATATTACAAGATTTCTTGTAGCGTGTGTCACCATACAATTGATCTTCAAAAGGTCATTATTGTAGTTGCACTTTAATTGCTTTGGCAACCCCCATAGAATAATACACATCGATAAAGTATAAATCCATACCATATATTGTCCACATACATATTGTTGCATGCAAGAATTGGTTGTGTACAATTTATTTTATGCAACTGAGTATAGTAGTTGCATATGTCACATGCAACTAAAAATTAATTGCATACAAAAATTGTAAATGACAATTTTCCTTTAGTTTTACTTACACTAAGATCATTCTATCTTTCCCTAATAAACACATTTTAAAATATTCTAATTTTGTACTTTCCTAATCCATGTACTTTTATGGTTTCAATTTGTTTACATTCACTAGCATAAGGTTAGAGTCAAACTTGTTTATGTTTAAACATGTGGATGGAAAAACTTGTTCAAATTGAACATTTTTCATGTTATAAAAAAGATCTTGAAGTTTAGATATCAATAGTGAGTTCACATTCTCAATTTAGATATCTAAAATTCAAGTTATGGCAAAAGAATGATTGGGATTCACATTGGTGATTTGATTCTTGACCACTAAAACCTAGGAAATAAAGGTCAATTGGCCTATAAATTAAGTATAAAATAAAGCATTGGAGAGATTTTTTCAATTGCTACAACATTTCCCTTTGAAGTTCCTTAATAAAAAAGAGTGCAAGAATTATGAACTTGCAAAATTGTAGGACTCATAACTTGGTAGTTGGGAATTTGATCATTTTGATGTAGTCCCCACCATCTATCACCTATTATATTAAAGGAGGAGAGTGGCACCTCCTTCCAAGGCTTTGGGCCTTTATATCAAATGAATCTAGGTTGCCCATGATTAAGTCCTAGCACCAATTGGCTCCAACTTGTGCTAACCCAAATTATTGATTGGTTTATGCAAGTATGTTCATGAGCTTACACTAACACTCTCATCCCCTTTGACACCCAAGTGCATGGAATTAGGAAACACGCCCTAGGTTACATTTTGGTACAATTTATTACAACAAATCATGGTCTTTTTTACCAAGGATATTGGTTTAAAAAAAACCCCAAAATGACATTGGCCACTTTGATCGAAATGCCTGTTTGGACAAATCAATTTTGACACCATTACTTTTAACCAATGGTCTTTTCAACTAAACCTATAATGGTTGGTTTGACTAGTCAAGTTGACCAAAGGTCTATTTGACCAATATTGTTTTTTATTGAAGGATTATTTGACTAATAGTTAAATTGATAGTCAAAATGTACATTTTGCATAGGACACATTTCAAAAGATTAAAATTGTTTTATCAAATCACAACAAGAAATCAATTTTGCCACATGTCAAAAAATTATGGGAAATATTTATGTCCATATTTAATGTCATCTCCATGTGTTGTGTGTCACCATATTATGGCTTCTATCTAGGCAATGTTGCAACATCTTTGATTGGCACGTGGCATCATAATAATGCAATTTTCATTATTGTGTATAGACATATCTACCATCCTCCAATAGCTCATGAAAGAACTACTCACAAGATACATGGTGGTTTTTTTGACCAAATTTGGTCGAATGGGTCAATGGTTTAGTTGACCAAGTGGGGTGACTTATTGACCAAACCTCGTTTAATGGGTTTCTAATTGGTTAGGCAAGTAGGTAGGAAGGTAAAAAGATAGGTGAACAAAATAATAACCACATAAAATTTTTAATTTTGTTTTGTGTTTTGCATTTAGGTTTAAGCTTTTATGAATTCAACCCAACATGGCACATGTACTTTAATGTGAAAATACAAGATAAAACACCTCCCTTATATAATATGTGAAATGAGATCTTGAAGACAAAGCATATGGGTTTATTTTTTTAATTACACCTTAGTTGCAATTGAGTTGCAACTACAAAAATATTTTTGCACATGCTATGTGTTGATTTTAATTTTTTTATCAATTTGAAAATTTATAATTAACCATCTAAAATAATTATTTGAAATTTAATTATTTGATTTAAGTATCTAATATCAATTATTTAGATTGATTATTTGAATTAATTAATATAATTTAGATAATTAATTAATTTTTTAAAAATATAACTAATTATCAAAATAATTATTTGATAATTATTTTGATAATTGATGATCTGAATTCACTTAAAATTTAATAATTATTCACCTAAATTAACAAATTTTACTATTTAATTTTTTAAATGAATTACTCAAATTTAAATAAATAATTTATTTATTTATATAATTATTTATTAAATATTACTCAATTGGGTGCAAACAAGAAAAACAAACCAACAACATTATCGTTTTTGAAAACTACATGTCCTTTTGCCCAAAAATAAATTTTCCATACAAATGAGTTTTTAAATTTTTTGAATTTTTTTATAATTGATTTTTATAATTGTCCAAATACATTACATTTTTTAAAAAATTTGAATAAATATGAATTTCTGAAAGTGTGCTCATTCCTTGTAAATTCAATGTTTCATTTTTTTAAATGATAAAAATTTGAAATCATAACCAAAAATTTATTTTTAGATTTCTCATTTTTTTTATATAATAAGTTACAAATTTCTTTAACACATCATGTACATAATTGCCCATTTATATGTGGTAAAGGACTTTTGAAGTTCTAAATTTTTTGATCAATTTTGGAAAGTTATTTGAATTTTTCAAGTTTTAGATTTCCACGTATTTTAAAATATGAGTGTTTTCTGAATTTGGCTAATAGGTTTTTACCCCATTAATTTTTTCCCCATCAATTTTGTTTTATTACATGAGTCCTTTTGATATTCCTTTGCAAAATTGATTCCTTCGAATGCGATAGGTTTTCACTTTCAAAGGTCCTAAATTGAAACTTAAACTTAAAATTTTATGTAATGGATTTTTTATTAGAATTCCTTGACATTCATATGAATGAAAAAGGAACAACTTGTAGTGATTGCCATAGTTTTAAATGTTAAAACATATATATATATTTTTGTCACATGACATCCCTTTTGGTTTGTTCAATTATGAATCCACCCAATTTTTAATATTTATTTATGCAAATCCAGATTTACTAGCAAATAATTATTTAAATATGATTAATGAATTCATATGAATATTTTATTATTCATTTTGATTAATTCATTCATAATAATTAAAGATATTACATATTAATTACTAATTAATAATTTTTATAAAATAACTCACTATGAAACATTAAATATTTAGAACCCCATGAATAGGGAAAAAAGCTCTAGATTAATTGAAAGTTAATTAATGTCAATTCAAAAAACTCATAATTAAAAAATGATTATATTTGCATTCTATCTTTTTTTAATTAAATAAATGATTTAAATTAAATAAATATAAATTCGAAATGATAGATAATGTAATGTATTACTAGATGTTTTTGTATATGGTGTAATCATAATGCAAACATGTGTATCAAACAATTTGTTTTTTTCAAAAAATTTAATAATTGCAGAATTCAACTAGTATTCTTGTTTTTTCTATTTTGTTAGATCCATCCATCATTTACTTAAAATGTGTTTTGGTGTTGGAATCAAATTAATTGGAGAGCCCAATCCAACCTACTTTCATTTGTGGCCATGCACCTAGGATGATTATGGGTTGATAAAATGTTTGTTTTGTTGGTTGGAAATTCCAAGTAATGTGTGAAGGGTTTCAACTTAAATCAAACTTAAATATTGGACTTATCACAAGATAAATGTTTAGGTAGAATTGAAAACAACTATTTTTTTAGGTGCAAAATGCATAATAAACTATGTTTAAGGTTGAGGTCAAAGGCATGCCCACCTAAACATCCTAATGTATTTTGCAAGAAAAGGCCATTAATGTTGCAACTTTAGCCTCGGGCTTGTGACCAAAGCAAGGGCTTGCGAAGGTGCAGGCCAAGAGTGGAGCGTGGGAGTCACATTTCATGCTCTCGGGAGTGTGGGAAAGTGTGAGGAATGAACTCTCCACACTCCCAAGTGAACTTTCACTTTGAGAATTGAACTCCCGATGGATTCTCGAATCTTTAGAAAGAAATTTCAGGGGTCAAAACCCATTGGATTGAAGACTTCTTTATATCATTGAAAATCTCTTGGAACTTAGATGTCTAAAATGAGCTCACATGACCCATTTGGGTACTTATAACACAAGTTATGGTCAAAAGAAGGGCTGGAATCAATTTGCCAATTTGATTCCCGACCACTAAAAGTCGAGAATCGCCTTGATTTCCTTATGTGCAGGTGGCGTGCCACATACTATTGTAAAGTTCTTGAAGAAGACTACAACTTTTCTTTAGAACTCACTTTAATCAAAGGTATGCACACAAAGTTATTGGCCTCCAAAGTGGCGAAATTCCCAATTTTGAGAATTTCGAGACTCCCACTTGGGAGTCTCGGGACAAAATGACATTTGGGTGCTGGCCCCATGGCCAGCCACAAAGAATACTATAAGGGGGAAGGTGGTGGTTTGCCCCAAGTCCAAGTCGTTGTGAGTCTTGTGAGTCCATGTTTGCTCATGATTTGTCTGTGCACCAAAAGTGTCCAAGTACGCACTAACTAACTTGTTATTTGATTTGTGCAGGTCTATGTGAGTAATTGACTCGCTTATCAATCTTCCTAATCCGCATCCTAGAACTTCACCACGCCCCTCTACCTCTAAAGTGCTATGAGCCAGGGAGTGCACCTTAACTCCTTTTCTTTCCAATGTCTTCACCTTTGGACTCACGATTGAGTCCATTAAGGAACTTGGGGGTGCATCAATTAGGGTTTGTTGATGCGTATGTTTTCAAATTTAAGCAATTCAACAATTCCAATTTTGTTGATGTGAATTTCTAAAATGAATAAAAATCACTACAAATTATCATTTCCATACATTTGTATGACAAGACTCTTATGGTGTTGTTGGTTGATAAGATATGTTTTGGCATTTGACATGACAGAAAGGGAGTTTCAAGTTGTTGCCAAGGTAGATTTATTTCTTTTTAAATTGTGAGGGAGGCACGTTATATTAATACATGTCATTTCATGATATCCCATGTTCAACAGTAAACTTCATCTTTGCTCCATTATGGCAAGGAAACTACACTCAATTCATGCACCTATGTTCATTGATCAAGGGGCATCTTTTATGCACCTACAATTTGGTGGTCTTATGTGGGAATGGAACTTGATATAATTCATAATTTGTTTATTGTCATGGAGATGAATGTTTGGTCAATTGGTTCCCACATATTTTTGCAACAAAAAAGGATTCCATGGACACTAACTAGGTGAAAGCACATTATGAGGGGGCCACTTTGGGCATTTTCATGACATGTATATAAATATATATTTATGCAAAATGTATTGCATTTAATTTTGGGTTTCACTTTTAGTGTTTGGGCTTTGATATTTTGATTTTCACAAAGTTAATGAAATCTAATATTATTTGAAAAAAAATCTTAAATTCAAGGAATAATGAATATATTTATGGTATATATAGTATAATATAACTTGTTTTTATTTTTAGAATACTTTAAGTTTGGGTTTGAATTATTCAGCTGAAAAATGTTTTAAATGATTTTTACAAAATTATCAACCGCACATATCTTGTCATCTTCCACTTGAAAGTGATAGTTTGTCAAAATACTTATGTAATTGCCCCCAAAAACACCCATTTGTGATATGATAATTATCAAACTTTTCACATGGTTCACAAACTTATTCCAATCATATAGAATCACAATGTTGAATAGATACAAAATTCATAAACACTAAAAATAATTTCAATCATTTTTTGAATATATTTGCATTTTTTTAGTACATAGTGACGTACTTTTTTTTGTTGCCACAGATACATTTTGGAATCACACAATATAAGTTGGAAAAAGGAATTTTCTTTGAGATTGAATTCTTTGTGTTATAATTTCCATATTATGCAAAAAAAATAGAAAAATATGCTCCAATATTACCATGGTTGAAGTTCAAACATGGACACCCCTAGAAAACAATACAATGTGACAACATTTTTGGCCCCCCCATAGTGTGCTTTCACCCAACTAAAGGATTGACACCTTCATGTTGATTGGTAACTTTGTATGTATACCCTTTTCCTTCTACCCTAAACCCTACCACAAACCACAACATGAATAAGGAAATGTGTAATGAACTCTAATATCCCACAAGGGCCACACTCAATTTTTAACACTAAACGACTACATTATCTAAAATAATGTCAAAAGGAAACACCTTTTTGTTATAAGCATCACCAATAGGTGACATGTAGCATCCCAATATTGTGTTTGCACACTACAATGACCTTATATGGATGTCACAATGGCAATTTTTCATATATATCTTAAATACACGAAAATAAATAAAATGGAAATCATTGAAATAATAGAAAAAGGGATTTGCTTATCTAAAGTTATCATAATCAACCTTCTAAGAATGAAAAAATCA
>Ga0116226_10003229_pt1 | contig 14368 bp, 8 predicted proteins | sample S1TSphfallax_FD_89692 | JGI IMG/M metagenome (GOLD analysis project Ga0116226, IMG submission 89692) | Host-associated microbial communities from peat moss isolated from Minnesota, USA - S1T2_Fa - Sphagnum fallax MG | ecosystem: Host-associated > Plants > Peat moss > Unclassified | place: USA...
CAATATTAAATTCACATTGAAATCATAGATGTTGTAGGTCAATTTAAATATTAAAAAAATTGTAAATTTATTGATGACATGTTACTTTTTTTTTTAATTAAAAAAAATGCATTTAATATTTATAAATTATAATATGAATTTTGAATGAAACACCCCCCAAGCTCCTTGATGGATTCAATTACAAGTTTAAAAGTGAAGACAGCGGAAGAAGAATGAATTAGGGCGCACTCTCTAGTTCGCAACACTTCGAAGGTAGAGGGGCATATTAGAGCTCTAGGATGGGGATTAAGAAGATTAACAAGCAAATCAATTACTCACATGAACCTATACAAACCAAACAAGTTGGTTAATGCATAGTTGGAACACTTTGATGCACGAATGAGCCATGGGCAAACATGGACTCACAAAACTCAGCATAGCCCAAACTTGGAGGAAGCCACCACTTTCCCCCTTATAGTATTTTTTGTGCCTGGCCACATGGCTAACACCCAAATATCATTTGTCCCAGGACTTCCAAGTCGAAGTCCTAAAATTCCCAAAATTGGGACTCTTGTGACTTTGGGGGCCCATAACTCTGTGTGTAGACCTCCGATTGAAGTGAGGTCCAAAGCAAAGTTGTAGCCCTTGTCAATAGCTTTCCAACAGTATGTAGCACGCCACCTGCATGCAAGGAAATTGGGGCAATTCCTAACTTTTAATGGCCGGGAGTCAAATTGACAATTTGACTCCCTACCTTTCTTTTGGTAATAATTTGTGCTTTAAGTACCCAAATCGGCCATGCGAGCCCATTTAAGACATTTAGGTTCCAAGAGCTTTTCAATGATATAAGGAACTCTTCGATCTAATGGGATTTGACTCCTACGATCACTCTCTGAAAATCAGAAATCCATCAAGACTCCAATTCCCAAAATGGGAGCTCACTTGGGAATGTGGGGGGTTCATTCCCTCACACTTTCCCACACTCTTTGCCCACACCTTCACAAGCCCTTGCCTTGGTTGCAAGCCCAAAGATGGGTTACAATATTGAATTTCCTAAAAAATTCCATGCCAAACATAATAATTTTTAAAAAAAATCCTAAATAAAGTTTTGAAGTGGTTTAGTGGTTAAAGCCTTGGTGTGCCTCTATGAGGTTTAGGTTCAAACCTTGATGAATGTGTGTATCAATGTACTTCATATAAATGTAGTGCACAAACATATACATCATGGCAATTGATGTCAAAATTTACTTTTGACAAAATTGAATTTTAAAAATCATAGATCAAGGCATGTAATTTTGTCACCATATGCCATGAAAAATTAGGATTCATGACTCTATGATCCAAAAAAAAAATGGATTTTTTTAGTAAAAATCATATGATGACATGGCACTTTATTCCACATCGTATGAACTTGAAACTTCATATATCCATGTCAAAATTTTAAAATTAAAATGTATCTACTATAACATGTGACTATTTAAAACAACTAAAAAATATTCACTAAAAATGTTTTAATCAACTAATCATTTTTTACCAAAATCATACAAGTTGCATATTAATCAATTTTGTCTCATTTCACTAAACTTAATGAATTTGGGTAGTTAAAAAAGGACAAGATTTCTTCTTATTTAAAAAAATGTTAAGAATAAATGGTAGGATAATCCTTAGAAAAAAGACCCTTTCTATTTCATTTCCTTCTACATGGAATATTACTTGATTATTATTTGAATAGTTATTACAAGAAATCATGGTTTATTTGAATGGAAAATTAAACCAAAAACTAATCATTTTCACATTTGGTCAATTTGATCACTTAGTCATACTGGACAAGTCAATTTGAACATGTCTAACTTGGTTAGTGGTTTTTTTTATTGACCATAAAATGGTATTTTTGACCAGTCAAATCGGACAAAAAATTAGGTAGCCAAAAAAATTTAATTAAAAAAAAATCAAATCGTAAATATAAAAATGTAAATAATAAATAATAAATAGCGCCTACATAACTACCCACAATGGCCTCCTTCCTACCTATCCACAACTTACTTAAAACTATATATTTACACACATACAAAGTATATTTGTGAATATACATATTCCACATAATATATGTTGATAAAAGGGATTGAACTTTGATCTCTTTGGCTCCACATTAATGTTTTAACCATCAAACCACCCCACCACATTGTAAAAGCATATGATGCAAAGTGAATTTAACATGTTTTTCTGAACTTCCATGAATGTTTTTATCAATGACATTTGAACTTCAATTTTTTTCATAAGTAGGTTAGTAGGTACCTAGCTAAGTAGATAGATAAATAAATATAGGTAGATAGGTAGGTAGGTAAAATATAATAGCTAAATAGATAGATAAATAAACAAATAGGTAGGTAAATAAATAAATAAATAGGTAAGTAAGTAAATAAATAAATAGGTAACTTTGGTAGATAATAGTAGGTAGGTAGGGCATAGGTAGGACATAGGTAGGTAGATGGTAAGTAAGGAGGTAGATAGGTAGTTGGTAGAAAAATAGGTAGGTGGGTAGGACATAAGTAAATAGATGGTAAGTAAAGAAGTATATAGGTAGATGGTAAGTAAATAGGTAGGTGGTAGGTAAATAGTAGGTAGGTAGGACATAAGTAGATAGAGGGTAAGTAAGGAGGTAGGTAGGTAGGACATAGGTAGATAGATGGTAGGTAAGGAGTTAGGTAGATAGATGGTAAGTAAATAGGTAGGTAGGTAGGTAGGTAGGTAGGTAGGACATAAGTAGATATATGGTAAGTAAATAAGTAGGTAAATAGATGGTAGGTAAGGAGTTAGGTAGGTAGATGGTAAATAAATAAGTAGGTAAATAGATGGTAGGTAAGGAGTTAAGTAGGTAGATGGTAAGGAAATAAGTAGGTAAATAGATGGTAGGTAAATAGATAGATGGTAGGTAAATAGGTAGGTAGATAGATGGTAGGTAAGTAAATAGGTAGGTAGGTAGGTAGGTAAGTAAAACATATTTAAATAAATAGGTAGGTAAGTAGCCTAGTAAGCATAGCAAACAAGCTAGCTAACCAAATTAATATTGTCAATTTTATTAAGTATGGCCATTCAATATGGCCGATTTGATTCAACCATGGGCATTTTGATGGACCATTTTAAAAACTTGTCCTTCTTGATTAGATGTACAACTTAACATTTGGTCAAAATGGTCACTTCAATCAAAAACCAACCAAAAAAACCATGTGTCTTTCATGCCCATGCTTTTAGTCAAAATGAACATTGTTTTTGTCAATGTGAACACTTTAGTCAAGTTGAACCTTTTGAAAAACCATGATTTCTTATAATGAGTTATAAGAAAATAAGTTATTAAGTAATACTTCTACTTGTTGAATAGAAATTTTTTTATTTAAATTTGAATAATTGTAGTAGGATTAATGAATGATAATAGCTTTCTTGGAAATAGGAATAATTTGCATTTGTTTCCCCAACATCACTTTCATGATGATGATAATGCTCGGGGATCACATTTTCACCTTCTACAAAATGAATTTAATTTTTTTTTCAAAATGTTAGAACTTAAAACCATGTGTTACAAATTTCAAAAATTCATTGAAAAAATCAAAAAATTATCATGTTTTTATACATGTTTCAAATTGGTAGCCAAAACTAATTAAAGATGTTTATATTATGTAATTCATATTTTTAATATCCAAATTTGGTTAAATCAACTCATGGATGATCACCAATCTAAAGGTGGCTAGTTACAATATTTTAAACTAATCCAAAGGATATGAATAAAGCATATAATTATTTTTTTAATTAATAAAAGGATATGCAATTGGGTATGTCAAAAATTTCCTTATGGTAACTTCTAAATATGCATACAAGTTATTTATAACAAATTTCTTATGTGGGTGAAATCACAGTCAAAGGGGTTAGGGGCACCAAGGTAATAGTCATTTTCCAAGGTCTGCACATGGCACGTGTTATTCGTGCATTGGTTTATAACTTAAAATTTTATATTTTGAATACCCCATTTATCACTATATTTTAGATATAAATACTTCTTGACTAAAAATTGATTTTATATCATGTATATTATATATTCATGCATTTTATCACATATATATGAACAACTTTTGTTTAAACCACACTTTCAAAATCCATAATCTCTAAGGTCAAAAACATTTTTGAACCAAATGTGCTCAAATGGGTTATAAAAAAAAATTGTCAATTAAGTTCTTTTTCCCTTTTAATCATCAATTAAAATCCTCTCCAATTTTCAAAAGGAAAGTTGCACATTTGGTAGAAAAAATGGACATCTAAAAAAAATAAAGGTTGTCCACGCTCGTGGTTTGAGTGCTTTGAACATGTAAAAACATTTTTGATTTGTGTTAAGCTTTGAACATGTAAACTTTGTAATTAGTGAAAAATATTCCAAAAACATTTATGACAATCCAAATTATTATGCTTGCCTTATGATATTTCAAATATACAAAAATGTAATTTTAAAGAATGTCCCTTCACTTAAGTGGCTCTTGTAACTGTGACTTTACCCATGTTAATTATGTAAAAATAAAAAATTCAAACATTTGAAATCAAATTGCTTCTAGGGGAATTGAACCTTGGTCATTAAAAATGTTTATTTAGGTCGATTCATGATTGGGGTACAAAAAAAAAATGTCTAACATTTTAAGGACTGCAAAAAACAACTTTGGATTTTTGTTTACTTTACATTATTATAGTTGTAATGGATTGTTGTATGCTAATAGATAAAATGATGTCTTTTTAAATTAATAAAAATATTTTAAAATATTTTGGATATGATGTAAATTTCATTTTGAGTCCTGTAAATTAACTATATCAAGTGTTTAAATTGGATTTTTTAGAAAGGAATCAAAAGGAATGCATAAAATCATACAATTGATTTCAAACTTTTTGTACAACAAAAACATGTCTCTTTCTATGAAAGTACATGTTCATTGGATGAACTTGATGAAAAACCAAATCATACAAAAATGTTAAAGTTTTGAAGTTTTGAAAGAAAAGGCTATAAGGCAAAAGACTCATTTCTTTAACCATTTGACAAAAAAATTATGTTCACTAGGTTCAAAATGTCTAGCTTTAGGTGCAAGTCACAAGTGCAAGAAATAATCTTGCCAAAAACATGTTTAATTGTCCATTAAAATTCATTTTGAAATTTTATGGGATTTTTTACATTTTTAACTATAAACCAAAATATTCATACACAATTATGTATGAATGTGAAAACTCACCACTATCACATGAATTATCTTAAATTGGACTAATCAATTTTTCTCACTTAAATTTGTTTAAAGTGAATGTTATTTACAAAAAGTAGCCCCACAAAACACATAGAGTTTTTCTTTCCTTTTTTGGTACCCATTATATCACCAGTTGCTTACAAAAAAAATAACACCCACATAAACACAAAACCACCCCAACCCCACATACATAGAACCCAACGAAAAAATAATAGCTTCCAGCAACTCAATTAACAACTTTTATTTTTGTTGAGTTCCATAAACTAGTCCATAAATAACAACCCCTATAACATCAAACTTGGATAGAAAAAATTAAGGTCATGGTCAAATGGAAAGAGAAATGATAATTAAAATTAAGAATTAAGGTTTAGGGTTTAGATTGATTGCCTAATTTTCATTAACCTACATCTTTTCAAAATATTTAACTTTTTCAATCAACTAATAATTTTTCTCAACTAAAAAAATTTCAACCTTCATATAATCCTTTAAATATGCATTTGGTGTACAATTCAAGTACAAGTCACCAAGCCAATTTTTTACCACTATGATAATCTAATCTAAATTCTCCATTTGTAAATGATAGCACTTTGTTACCCAAATTTTTGTAATAGGTGAGAGAAATTAATAGGTGATTCAACTTAACATGTTATATAGTTTTATAGGTGATAGGTTATCATGTTAGGTGACATGTAATTAATCAATTAGTGGAAAACATAACATGTAGTTGATAAAACAAATAATTTGTAAAACATGTAGTTTGTAACAAGTAATTAGTTTTTAAATGTTTGGACTATTAATGTACATACTAGCTAATGATTTTTAAAATGGTCTCATCAAACTATTTAATTTTTGAATTAACATGTATATAAGTAGGAAAAAGAACATGAAGAGGGAGTTGATTTCATTTTATAGTTTTCATTTCAAACTTGCAATGGAAAATTAGCACTAACATTAATTATATGGTAGTATATGTTAGTTATTAGCTAACATGGGAACTACCTATTAATTATATGGTCATTTGTACCAAGTAGGACCAATGCTTTACCTACATCTACATGCTCAATGTGGTATAATGTCATACCCCTTTATGTATTTTTAGATCTTAATTTGTATCTAGCATATCCTACTAGAACGAAAGGATTTGATCCTTATCATAAGCATGGACTTCTTGGACATGGGCCTAGGCTCTTTGAACACATGCCATTTTTAACACACTACCAAGTTAGGCCAAAACTTTATAGTTAGATGAAAGCCCCAATATGGATGAAAACATGAAATATATTTTAAGAAATACATAAATACAATATACAAAATTGTGAACAACCCAAGGCCAAATTGGCATAGATTTTAAAACCTAGCGCCAAATATGCATGAACTTTAAACCTAGGGTCAATATTTGTGAACTTTTAGACCAAGGGCAAATATTGCATGGGTTGTTAGACCCTAGGTCTGTTGGGGTGGTTGAAGAACCTTAATAGAACAACAAGTTTGAAATCACCTAACATATTGTTATATGTGCTCCTAGGGATGTTTTGGATTCCAAATGCTTAGATGAAATATTGCATTCTAATTGGCCAAAAATCATGAACCAAGGCTTGCTACAAGCATGGCCTTTTTGCTATTCCATAATTATATGTTTGGTTGTTCACATGTATGTTTTGTATGTTTGTTGCATTGAAACGAAGGACACAAGACATTTCTTCAAAACCATAGCTTGAATGTAAAAGGAAATTTCATAATTGATCATTTTATGTTTAAAAAAAACTCATCATGTTCTCTTTCCACCAAACCATTTTTAAAACAAAATCATTTTCCCAAAATAGAATAAGCTTAATTGTTGAAATGGTTTGTACTTCTTATTTTTTACAAATATAAATGCATTTATACATCTTTGATCACTCATAGAAACACTATTACAAACTTTGTAATAAAATTCAAGGATGAAACAAAATAAATGAAAAAAGAGCAAGAAGAAAAAAAACTTTTCCAAGTTACAAAACATGTTTTACTTCTTTTAGACCCTTTTTACTTCTAAAGCTTATAGTTTTTTCATCTTTTGTTTTTTTTAAATGATCTAAAGTGTTTTAGTTGTTTGGTTACCAACTTCCAAGTGTTTTGAGATGTTCCTATTACTTAACCCACTTTACTTTTGGGGGACCATAAGTTTCTCATTTTTTATCCATTTTTGATGATTTTTAATGCCTTGGATGTGCCAAGCCAAGGGTTTTAATTTCTTTTGGAACAACATAAACAAAGAATCCATCTTTGGGGAGTTGGCCTCTTTTGAACCATTAAGTGTACATGTAAATAGGAAAACAAAAGAAAAACCAATTGCCTTTCCCCCCCAAACAATTTCAAAATAAAAAAGTCATTTGATTATACTTTTTATTTTTATTGTGCATAAGGGCTAAGAACTTGAACTATACATGGCTACATTTCCCTATTCAGATATCATTTTTTTAACAAAAAAATGTAGCTAGGTTTTCATGATGCTTAATTTTCAATTTAATGGAAATCAAAGTGCCTAATTTTCAACCCAAGTATGGGATCTAGTGATAATTAACATGATTTAATCATTTAGGGTGAAAACTAGCTTGAAACTTGAGATGAATTTCATTCAATTCTTGACAATTGCCCATACTATAGAAGACCTCCCTTGTGCAAGATTTGTTTTAAAAAATACTATAAAAGATGTGCTTAACGTTATCACAACAACATCATCATCATTTTTTTCACTAGGTTTTAATTCAAAGTATTTCCACCTTCAAAATGTAATTTCCTTCATAAGTATTTATAAAAATTAAGAGAGCTATTGCCATTGTGTTCTTGTGTTAAGATTATAATGTTGATGTTTATAAAAATCATCAATCATGGAAGAAATTTCAAAATTGTTTTTCAGTAGAATCTTTTTTGTATCATAGGTTTTTCAATTGTTATGGTTCAACTGTTAAAATGCACTAGAGCTACTTTTTAAAGTCTTCCATAAGATGATACTACTTTTTGGACGGAAAATTATAACCCATAACAACCCAATTTTCGCCTTCCTTTCTATGGCATGGTGCTTTTCTGCCCTTTCCCTTGGAATATGCCATAGAACTTTTAACAAGATCCTCTCTTGTGAATGGATGTTGTTTTGTTATTTGTGGAGCACAACAAGACTGATGCACCAAATCTACTTTCTTTTTTCTCTTCTTGCTATATTTTATCTTCACATCAAACTCATTTAAAAATTAAGTTGTAAACAAAATTCTTGAGTAGTAAGCAAATGCATTTGGAGCTCTTCAATCCAATATACGCCTTTAATTGGTATGGGAAAAGGAGTGAAATTTTTCATATTATGACCATTTTGGTGTAAAAATATGGATATACCAAAATAACCAATTGATTTTAAGACCAAATTTTTTGGAGGTTGTTTAAAGGGAGTCAGTTAACACAATATATGACAAGGTGTGCATCTCCTTTCTTTATCTTTCCTTGACTATTTGTTTATGAACTTTTATTAGGTTTTATGGGTACTAAAGGTCCAACTTCCCTCAGGGCATTTATTTTTATCAAACTCCCAATTACACATCATTAAACCACACTAGACATAATGTCTATAGATTTGGTCCTTATATTACTATTCCTCCTAATAATGCCCTTGTTCTTGAACCTTTTATGTGGAAACAACCCATCTTGTTTCCTTTTTTATTCCCTTTTATCAACTTTCCCCCTTTGAGCTATGTCATTTATAACACAATTGTCCCATCTCTTTCCATCACCATTGAAATCCTAAATGTTTAGGCCTTACACATGGACCCATGGTTATCATAGTGTCACAACATCTGTCATGATGTGTCACATCAATTTGGATGTTAACGCTGCCCAATGTCATGTTAAAATATTGCCAATTACTTAAATCAACATAACATCAACCTAGGTCAAAGCTCAAGTTGGGCTGCCCATGGGAAAGTTGAGGCAATCAATATTCAATCACCTTAAACCTTATGGCAACTTAAACACATTTGGTTGCCATAGTCTTATGGAGATCAAATGTTTTTTGGGTTATGACAAACATTTGGGTGAAGATTGAAATGTTTGGAAAATGACCAAAAAAACTTCCGAATAATGACCGAAATTTTTCAATAGCCCAATTTGGCAACTAAAACTTTTTGGTCATTTGTCTAGTGACCAAATTTTCCAAATAATGATCCAAAAGGTTTTGAGCAATGAATGGAACTTTTCAATCATTGGATCAATGTTGAGATCAAACCATTGTTGATTAATCAACTAAAAATTTAGAAACTTTTCAAAGAAATGATTAAAAACAATTTTATGTAGAAATTTAAAACAATTCATCACTTGATTTGGTGATCAAACCTTTTCGAGTGACAACCAAAAATTTTCAATCGCCTAATTTGTTGACCAATTTTTTTGGGCAACCATAAATGTTGGGTAGTAATTGCAATTTTTTTGTCATTGGTTCAATGGTGGAGATCGAGCCATCATCGGTTGGACAACAACATAGTAATGACATTCTTCATTTTGCACTTTAAAATTCTTGAAAATTCTTGGTAAAGCACCTTGTCAAAACATTCTTGGTGCGCGAATGTTTACCAACGTTCACTAGTTGATCTATAAAATTCGTTAAAATTCTTGCTTCTTTGGGCTTCCATAACATTCCCGCACCAAGAATGTCATAACTATGGACAACAATTGTTTTTGGGAACAATCAAATGTTTTTTGGGCAATGATTGAAATTTTTTTGGGGCAATTATTGAAATTGTTTTTGGGTGGTGACCAAATTTTTTCAATCATTTGATTTGATGATTGAAATTTTTTGCTTGCTTAGTGTTTCAATTAAAACTTGGCAATTAATTTATTTAATTGTTGAAGTTGGATTGATAAAAACAAATTTGTTGTTCAAAAAATTGGTTGACGTTTGATTTAATGTATGAAATTAACACATTTAGACAAATGTTGATGTGATGATGATGGGTGTGTCACATTAGTTTTGACAATTTTGCATGGACCCATTGTCGCATCTAATAATTAATTTACATTAGAATTCCCAGCTTGCTCATGTTTCACCATCATGAGCCCAATATGTGCATGATATTTTCTTGTTAGAGGCTTGGACCACAATGAGCATCCATGCCCCCATCTCATTACTCTCAATCTTTATTGCCCATTCATCTAAACCCCATTCCAACCTCCTCCACTTCCTCTTTAATGTAATTTGGGATTTGGTTTCCCATTCAAATGTGCTTAGAGCATTTGACCTAGGTCTTCTTTGGCCATGGTTATATTCTCACATTCCCATATGTTATGTTAGGACATAAATAAAGCCTTGCACTTTTTATTGGACAAATTGGTGCAAAACCCCATGGATGTTGCTATGTGCCAACTATTTTTTTAATTCCTTCAATGGTGTTTTGTATTGCCTTCTCAAGGGGGGCCAATAGGGCACAAGGAAAACCTAACATGTTTGCGTTGCTTCTTAACAAAAGCTTGGGGAAAACTTGTAAGATGAACATTTTTTTCATGTTCAAGGTATGGCATTAAGCTCCCTTTTGGAACAAACTTTCCACCCTGTAAATGTCTACATTGGAGCCCTACTTTGGGTCGTGTAGGTGAATGAATACTTATGTTCAATGTGCACCCTTACTTTCTTTTTTCTAATCCCCCATTTTCTTGAAACCACTTCAACCCTCAAAAGCCATCCACCTATAATTAGATGGCATTCTTTTTCTTTTCATGGAAAATTATGAATTGAATCAAGACCTTGAACTTTTTTAAGAATCTGTTCAAGCTGGCATTTAGTTGCTTACTTCATCTTTCAACCAATCATCTTTCTAGTATGGTATTTAAACATTTACATGATTGTTTTCATCTAAAAGATTTTGCAAGTTGATTCCTTTAGTTATTTTAGCTTTGTTCATATATATTGCACATGGGCATATCCATTCAAGCTTATACATGCCCTCGGAGTAGCTTGTCTTTTAGCAATGGCAAAGCTTTTTGTTGGGGTTCATCCAATTATTGTTGGAACAAGTTATACATCACCTTGTTATCACACCTTATGCTTTTAATTTCGTTAGTCATTTTCAACACATTCCCCCCAACCAATTTGGTGTTGTGATTAAAAGAGGATTTGAAGAAGTGGTTCATGGCATCAATGCACCTTTGATTTCCATCTTGATTGGGTGCTCCCACAAATTGATGTTGCCAATGCATTTAAATGTGTTGCATGTTGTGATGTTTTAGGAACTACAAGTTATTAGAAGTGACATTGATCATTTATAGTTTTTATGTTTTTGAACCTCTTTTTTTCTATAACCACCATGGCCCTAAGGGTAAGGGTGAGGTGATCATTATCATCCTTTCAACCATGGGTACCCACCAAGGTGACCCCTTTTATAGACATTTGTTTGCTTTAGCCTATTTTGCACTTTTTGTTTTGTTGCAACCCAATTCCTTTCTTGTTTATTCCCCATGGGCCATTGTTGATAACACACACATTATATGCCCTCCCTCCTTGGTATTTGCAACATTTGAGTTCTTAACCAAGAAAAGTTGTTTAAGATTGGCCTTTCGATCCAATTTCATAAATTATCAACTTGGTCCCCATCCAACTTACCTAATGATTTCACCCCATTAATTTTGTTGAGCACACCTTTCAAAGGCTTCAATTTTTTTTGTATTCTAATGGGATGATCCACTTCATTCATTGAAAATTCCCATTGGAAGATCTCAAGCATGTAGATTTTCCAAAGGTGGGTGAAATTTAAATAATTTTCAGGATTTTGACCCATTTGTTTTTGCAATGTCCATCATATTTTCTTTGATACATTTTTCCTTTTTTTAAGTTTAAAAACCTTTTTACATCCTTTGACCTATCTTTATTTTGAGTTTTTTAACATATTATAAATCCAAGATTTTTTTATGGTTTTGAAGGAAAATTAACTCATCACCAATCTTCTTTTCCTTAAGAGGCATTGGTTTTATTTCCATTAGTGTTGTCATTACTCCAATTGCATTATTAGGGAGTTGGGCATTAGTTGTTTCATCCTTGGCCTTTTGGTTTTTATTTGACCATTGATTTTTTCTGTGGGAAAATTTGGTTCACATGAATTTAAGCACTATCCCTTTCCAAGAACAATTAAATGTAGCCTAAAACCTCTTGCCCCTTGTGGCATGTGGGTGTTTTCACCCTTACAAACATTTCATCAACAAACAAATCAAATGATTTCAAAATTCCATTTTAAAATGTTTGCATGGACCTTTTGACATGATGTTTAACATCCATCAAGTTCGCATCCTTCATGTTCAAGTGCTTGGTTCACAACTCAACCAATCCAAATGATGTTTTGTTTGTCATAAACATTTTTCTCCATCTCTTTGCAAATTCAACTTCGAGTATTCCATCCCTTAGTCACAAGCCTCCTTCATTGTGTTTACATTCATCCCATTAATCCTCTGGGTATCCATTTTTACAATGTTCACATGACAATGAACACATTGGGATACATGACACCATTAATGATGTCTTTGCATTGAATAAGAAATTGTCTTTCATGTGGTTTAGAAGCATTTGCATGATCTTCCTTCTTTCATGCTATAAACATTTAGACGTCACGTTGACAATGTCCTTTTTAAAGATGGGGTCAAAACCTTTGTAGACATTGTTATTGTGATCCCATTTGTGCAAATCTTTTGGCCCATGCATTTTTTACACATGGTTTTGTAGCATTAGAGGTAGCCCAAACAAAGAAAAGGAGTTATTAAGATTGCCACCTGAAAGATCATTTCCTTTTCATAGTGATAAAATTCTATGATTATTTACATAAATAAGTCATTGAGTTTTTACAACTTTGTGCCAACAATGTGTGGGGAATGAAAGGCCTTGAAGGTCCATGCTACTTTTAACCTTAACCATTTATTGTAAACAAAGGTTTCAGTTATGTTACAAAAGTTGTAGATCTCCATAATCTTTGGTTGAACAATAGTCATGGGGTTGGCTATTTTTTGACTACCACCACTTAATATAAACCTTTCACCCATTACCACTCGAAATATGTCATCTATTGTTGGTAGGTGAAGGATGTCTTCTACCTTTGTCCTTGAACATGGAAATTCCTCATTTATTGTGTTAGATAGTGAACCATGGCATACTTGGCCTTGCATTTGATTGTGAACCATATCATTATTTTGTCTCCTCTTGTTTATTTTCATATTTTATTTTCCCCTTTTTCTTTGGAATAAAGAAAAGTCTTGTAGGTTATCATCATTAAAAGTCATGTTACTTGATGAACATTTGGTCCATTTAAATCGATTCATTAATAGTTTAAAACATTTAAAACATCTTTCTTTGTGGTGAATTTTTGCATCCTAGTGAAAGAAAAAATGAAATGAGAATATTTTGTTACATGTTTTTTTCATTTATGACCATTTTTTATTCAATATTTGAATGTTTTGAAAATAGTTGCCATATTTAAACATGATTTCTTATCCTAGAGTAGTAAAATAATGATTTCTAAGACATTGTCGCCATTAATGTGCAACAACATGTTAATCCATTTTATCATTAGTCCAAATCATGTATATCTTGTTGTTCACAAAACCAAAATAGGCTTGAAAAATTCATGACATAGGGTATAATTAAGTTTTGATGCATGGCATTATCATGAGTACATAAAAGTTATGTATTATAACAAAAAGTGGTATGATACATTGTTATTAGTTCTAGCTTTAAAATGTTGTAAACATTTTAAAGTTAGTAAGTCTATAAACATAAATGCAAAAGATCATCCCAATGGAGCCCCCTTCCCTCCTCCTCCCCCCCACCCAAAATGGATTAAAACCTAATGGTCTAACATTTAGGGCAACAAATCAAGGGACTACATTGTAACTAAAAGAATAAAGGGAATAGGGTAAATAAGCTTTGTCGCAACCCTAGCCTTGGGCTCGCAACCAAGGCAAAGGGGTTACAAGAGTGCGGGCCAAGATGAAGCCCAAGAGTCACATCACATACTCCTAGGAGTGTAGGAAAGTGTGAGGGAGTGAACCCTCACACTCCCAAGGCAACTCCCACTTTGGGAAATGGAGTCCCAATGGAGTCTCGAAACTTCAAAGAGCAA
>Ga0116226_10003230_pt1 | contig 14364 bp, 14 predicted proteins | sample S1TSphfallax_FD_89692 | JGI IMG/M metagenome (GOLD analysis project Ga0116226, IMG submission 89692) | Host-associated microbial communities from peat moss isolated from Minnesota, USA - S1T2_Fa - Sphagnum fallax MG | ecosystem: Host-associated > Plants > Peat moss > Unclassified | place: USA...
CAAGGTCAAAAAACCCCAAGACTCTTTTAGAATATTCCATACCATGGTTTATGTTGGTGGTAATAGCCTTTTTGCTATTCCATATACTTTTGCCACCACACTAGTATCACCAACCACTCTATCCACACAATCCCTTGCCATATGCATGTTATGAGTTCCAACAAGTTTTGGGTTGTTATTTTATTTGTCAATAACTGTTTGTTCCTTTTTTTGTCGAAATTTTTGAAAATAGGAGAATGTCTGCTTCTGGTTTTTAAACATGTCATAGAACCAATAGTTTTCATGAAAGAACGGGTAGTTTTATAGAAGGTTCTTTTATTGGTTCTTTGATTTGTTGAGAACCAAGGTTATGTATCCAAACCAGTTCTTTAATTTTGAGAACCAAAACTAAAGAATTGAGATAAGGGGGTTATTACCAATGTTGTCTAGTTACCAATATGTATAATTGATGGATACACATATATATACATATCCTATATTTGTGTCAAATTACAAAATAAATGTCGTACATATTCAATGGACTTCTATTCACTAATAACTTTATGCATATGTCATATCCATCACATGTATTTGGATATGTATCCTACACTATGCACATCCGGATTTTTCAGTTTTTTAGGGTTGGAAGATATGCATATGCACTTGGTGGCGTGGATACTAATCTCGAACCCTAAATGGAAAAAAGATGTAGTTGTCTCTCTACTTGTTCGCTCATTTGTTAGTTGTTTTTCATTTATTTTGGTTTCACATTGTTTCACATCATAAGGTTTTCATTGAAATGCAACATCTCAAATTTGGTAAGTTGCATAATGGCAACAAAACTATATATTTCTTTATTTGTCAAAACAAAGTTTATCAAACCAACAAAGAAGGATAAAGTTGAAAAGTGTGTCAAGTGCAATGATGCAACTTGTTGGAGGCACAATGGTCCAAGTGTGCAAGGCACAAGTGTGTGATGTGTTGAGCTTTTTTTGCAATCTTTCAAAAAGCCTCCAAGAATCCAAGGTTTTCTTTTGTTTAGTTTTCTTAGATGATACTACAACCATTTTTGTCACGCTATTATTTCATTGTTTGTCGTGACTATGTTTACACACATTGTTTTACAAATGTACACATTTGCCTTCAGGAACTATTGTGGTTTGTTCTAAGTGCTTGATTGCAAACTATCTAAATTGAGTTTTGTCAAAAAAAGCCAAGTACAATCCATGCATTGTCAATTATGTCAAAATCTACTTCCACTCACTTGACATCCAATAAGTGATACATGCAAACATCAACAGTGAAATTTTGTATCATTGAATACCATGTAGAATTATTTTTTTCATGTTAAATTATGTTCATGTTAATCAAATCATGTGTAGTGAACCATAAAATTAATTTCCACTATTAGCTACCATGTTGTACATAACATAATTTAAGGTCATCATGACAATGGTTGTAGCTCCTAGATGTTTAGGTATACTTGTGGGACTTGTAGGTGTAACGATCATTGATGGAGTTAAAGAAAACCAACAACCAATTTTTCTCTTTTCTTTTTAGTTTTTTATGAAAATAACTTATTCAAAGTAACACAAAACTTGTAATTTTTTCAAGTTCCAATGAGTTTTGTGGATTGCTTCAAATTTTAGGTTTTTTTCTCACCAAAAGAAATAAGTTACAAGTTTAAAGTTTAAACTCCGCTAGAAACAAATCTTTCCATGGCTATTGATGATGCCCAACATTTCCAAACTTACTAAGAACAATTTATTTATGAAGGAAGGCAATTTGTTTTGTTTTGTCATGCTAAGATTTCCCAAACCATGGCCTTTCATGCCATGCTCTTGGTATCTTTAGAAAGCTCTTCAATGAATAGGGGTGCACCAACTTTGTTTGAAACAATTTGGAATTATGGTGGGAAGCCATTGATTATTGAACCATTTTTTTCAACGAAAAATAAATGAAGTCAAAACTAAAAACTATATTTGAATTTGGGGTGTTCTTGGTGTTGTGGTAAAGCCTTTGACAACTCAGATTTAATTGAGTTTATTTCACAATTTTTAGACCTAAGGCGTGGAAGATATTGATTTTTGAGTGGATTTTGTTGTCAAATTTTCACAAAAGTTACAAAAATTGGGTTTGGAAGGAAAAGTCATTTGAACCCTCAATGTGTGCACATTTGGGCCAATAGCACACGTTACACTAATTATTATTAATAAACGTTGCACAATTTGGAATATAGGTGCGATTAGGTTCAAATCAAGTTCTATAAATATTTTCTTTATTTTTCATAATTTAAACACTAATATAAATCACGTATTTGTAAAACCTAGTACCCAATTAGTAGACTTCATAAATTTGGTTGTTAAATTTTTGTTAAATTAGTAGCCACATGAGTTATGAGGATTCATATTTTTTATTCAAATTTCAAGTCCTCAAAACTTATAAATTTATGTTAGCCAAAACTTTTATGCATATTTTGTGATTTACTCGAATGGGTATTTTGCACATTTATGGATTAAGTTATATTAAAGTAGAGGATAAATCATGTGTAATTTTAATGGGTAATTTCTTGCTTACTTTTCAATTGCAAAAACGTATTTGGACAACATTAGCTTTGGAACATAAATTCACAAGTCAATCAACATCTAGTATGTCAACACAAATGTTTAAATTTATTGTATTTATAACTTCAATTAAAGTGTTGTTTGTATTGTATGACTCAAACTAAAAAATTGTTTGCCAATTCACGGCTTTAATTTGTGACCAACATTGACAACTAAAATTATTTAAATCACATAAATGAAATTGCACCCAACATCTAGTTACAAATCATGAATCAACATGATGTCACCAAATGGACCATGGACAATGTATACAATCAACACATATATGTTCATCCACTTGTATAACATTTGCAACTAAGTATTGTTTTTGCAACTATTTTTACAACTATCAAATATCCAACATGAAGTTTTTATTGTTAAGTGTATCATCATGATCATTGAACTATTGTAACTTTTTCTTACAAAGACCAACTTTCATTTCCTAAACTTATAGAAACTACAAATTGTTTTTTAGAACCCAATGTATGATAATAGTTATTTCATTGCATGCTTATTATCTTTGTGTTGAAGGTAATTGTTGGGGACCTTGTTGGGGCTCGTTTATAATTGTGCACTTGATTTTATCCTTTATGGCCAAAACTTTTGTTTTAGGTTGCTTGTTTATTTGGATCGCTATCTCATTTGAATTCAAGATATGGTATGATAGGTGACCGTGTTTATTGTACAATGCTTGTAAGCTATTAGTGAAAGAGGTATGGGAATTAACATTTAAACCTTGTGCTTTGTTGGCATCTCATCCAAATTAAATCATAATTAGGTTAGTCTTAAGCTAAATTAAGGCAACTAAATGTGTTTTAACTCGAAACTAGTTCAATGTGAATTAGGTTTAAAATATTTTGTGTTTGGGATATAATCCTAGGTTGTGTATTCAAATCACTTTTAATGATTCAAAAAATCTATCCACTTATAAATAGTAGGAATCCAATCCCAAAACATGAAATGGAATATGCACCACATTAGGTGCCATAATGGAACTTACATAAAAACATAAATAACATGCAAAAAAACTTATGTTTAGAGGTGAATGTGCCATTTAAGCAATTTTTTATTATTTAATTTATGTGTGTCTGGACAAAGATAGTTGGAAGAGTCAACATGGTAGTTCATGACATGTATCCCACTATTTTTCTTAAAGTCAAACCAAGAAAATAGAAAATATATTAGGTGAAAATAATGTTAGTGTGCATGCTAGTGTAAATGGCTAGCTGTAGATAAAAGAACATGGAAATCCTCAAAGTCCTCCCACTTTGTGAAAAATATCCATAAATTAAGTTTTAATACACTAAACTCATGAATTTTTTTAATTTTAATGATCAATAAGAGGAAGTTATTTGATTTCATTGCATAATATTAAAAAATTGCATGTTTTAATACACATTTAAATACATTTTTAGAAACACAAGCACATGAAAGTATGTGTTCCACTTTTGAACAAGTATATGAAAGTATGACGAAAGTAAAATTATAATTGGATTTTAGTTTCAAATGGATAGAACACTAATATATATCAATGTGTTTTAGATTTTTTCATATTATAGTCATATTCTACTAGAATTTCCATATAAAAATACTTTTGAAAATTTGAAAACCTAGCCAATTTAAAACATAAATTTCATCAATTTTTCTCATACTAAATTTCCTCACACTTTATGTTTAGCTTACTATAAACTTAGTGGAGTGCACCATTGCTTCATAATGAAAGTTAAAGAAGTTTTGAATATATTTTTTCATGTTTATGCCATAACTGTGATTTTGACTACATGGTGGATATTTTTTAAACATATTTTGCCATACTTTCACCCATTGGTATTCTTCTAAAAAGTCCCCCAAGTGATATCAATAGCTTTCTATGTTCCCGAACCCCTCCTAAATATGGTCCAAATGCGTCCCATGTTCAAATGTTAAAAGCACCATCCCTAAAATGCTTGCACTAGAAATGACAATTGACAACCCATCACCAAAACATACCCATACACAAAATAAATCAATAATTTGTTTTATTGGAATTCAGCCACACCAAAAAAATGATCACAAGAGTTACAAAATGACCATCTTTTGAAAAAATTCCAAACACATATTTCTATAAATGATTTCCATAAATGATTGGTGTTTGTATAATTATTATTTCATTTTGTGCATTTTTCATGTATGCAAATCCACACCCAAACCAATGAGTTTATTTTTTAAATTTGTGATGTTACATCATTGGCCAACATCCTAAGATAGATTCAACATTAGATGGCAACAAGTTTTTAGAACATGTGTCTAAATATATATTTTTAACTAGTTAAAAAATGCTACCAAACTAAAATTAGTCTAAATGCAATGAAAGTTTTTCCAAAAAATACAATATTTTCAAATTTTGGTGTTTTTTTTCAATTTTCTCAAACTTTGGCAACATTTCACAACCAAAATAAAACATTGACTCAAACCAATTGTATTAGTGATTGTAATCTTAATGTTTTGCACATAATTTTTTCATGTGTACATTTTATTGCACTTTTGTTGTCCAATCCATTTTAATTAAGTTAAACACTTTTTAGAACGCATGTAAAGTATTCCACATATGATCCATCAATCCTCATCTAGGATTAACCATAAACATTGTTCAATGTTCAACATTGAAACTTAGTTGTGTATATAACATGTATAAATGAGTTCATAATGCATGAAGTCATTTGGAATGACATTTTGTTTTGAACATGTACTTGATGTGGGCAAGATAAAAATCATCACTATAAATAATATAATGGAAAGTTGCTACTAGACCTTGTAATTTTCATGGGCATTTTGAATGTGTGTTATAATATAGCATGTTTGAAGATGACAAAAATATTCACAAAAACATAGTCAAACCATAAGGAGTGTCTCAATTATGTGGCAACACACCATTGGACAAGAACTTAAGAGTTAATGACATATTTCTAATAACTAGCAATGCCCTCTTGCTAGTCACCTAGTTCATATCCTTTAAAATGGTCGAATTTCATGTATTTATGAAAAATAGGTTATTGAATCTCTTGTTTCTACATATACACAATCTCATACCACTTTTATTTTATTGGATTGTTAAATGCATATGTAAATTTCAAATGGGTGCTAAGAACTTTTTATTTTTTCATTTTTTTGTTGGAATGTTAGGAGTGAGCATCCAAATAGGGATTTAACAATGAATGGTGAGATGTTATTAGAACATGTCCAAAAAAAATCCATTTATACTCTAGCTACTTATAGTAGTGAAAAATACACATATCATGAAATTGACCCAAAATTAAATAATTGAATAATTTTTTTCCAAAACATTCCTTTAAAAACATTGCACAATGTTCATACACAAAAAAACATTGGTGCTTAGATAATGATTTTTTTGAGGGGAAATTTTTCACAACTTGGCAATTTCTTTTAGAAAATTGAAAACCCATGATAAAATTGTGATTTTACAAAATAAATTATCATTTTTTAAAATAAAAAGAATTAAATTAACCACATATAAACTAATGTTGTGAATGTAAGTGTCAATAGCCATATATATGGCATGTAAATCTAATGTAAGTGTAAATGATTTACATTTACACGTTCGAATTTTTTATATTGACACTTATCATGTTGCAATGTGTATATACATATATATTTATATTTATATTTACACTTACATGAAGCCAATGTAAATATATGTCAAATACACTTACACAACCTATGCAAATGTTTTGGGGCATGTAAATGTAAGTGTAAATACTAAAATTATTTGTGAAGTCAACCTGTATTTGGGCCTCCTTTCACCCCAAATCCTTTTTTGGGGGGCATCCACAAAGTACGGAAATTTTATTAAATTTGGGAATGAAATGCTAAAAATTAACATTTAATGCACAAGGTTCAAGACTTATTATAATAGTGTCACCAAAAAGGAAGGTAGCATACAAATATGTATGTTAATTTGTCACAACAGAGTAATGAGTGTATATATCAATACAAAAAACCTTGTAAACACACAACCAATGTGTGTGGGGGCAATACAATTTCTTACAACTTGATAATAGAAGGACTCTAGGACTTTGATGGATTAACATGCTCTGAATTCCTCTCTTTATGGACTATGATGGCCTTCCACTAGGTATTTTAATAGAAATTGAATTCTACACACAAGATTTCAGAATCACAACAAAAATTTAGTTATGGAGATGGCAAAGAAATGGACAAGTAATATCTATAACATATTCTTCAAATCTTCTTAGAAATCTCCCACTATAAATAACTCGCTCAAAGCTCCCAAGCATTTAGGTATTCAATCTTTCCCATGCATCCTTCCCAATTATCTCAAGCATGTTCAATTTGAGTAGGAATACCATTAAGGCCAGTCCAAACAACCCCCTTGAGCTTTTCATCACTTTCGTCTTATAACTTTACTAACACATCGACTTTTGACGTTCTATTCACCAACTTTAGCACAACAAAAAATAATGAAACAAAAGTGAGTAGCCTATTCAAAATCCAAGCTTCATGCGTTCTTCTTGAAAACTTTTAACACAAACATCCCTAATTGAAAACCAAATTCAATGAAAAAACTAGAGTGCTTAGTTTTCCTCCTCATTTGGTATTTATCTCTTCCCCTCACCAAAACGCCTTCTTCTCTCCCCTAAGCAAATTGTGCACCACCAAACAAAAAAAATCTAGGAAGTAGCATTCCACCACTAACATCTGACTTGGGTGTTGACATTCCATGAAGAACAACACCCCAAATTCCATAGCCTGCAAACAAAAAAAACACAAAAAATAGCAAAGACATCGATAAGCAAAATGCGGCTCCTCTAAAATGACTGATCACCGACCGTCCTCTCTCTTGGCATTTTTTGCCAGTACATCCATCAACCCAATACTTCATTGATTAGGGCTATCTCATCATTTCCTATGGTTAGGGCTTAGTCATCAAAAATTTATCCTGACACAAATTCAGGTCACAATAACTTTACAAGTAGGAGTAGTGAAAATATATGTAGCAAGAATGGAGGTGCTAAAAACAAAGGAAAGACGGGGTGAAACTCAGTTCACCACAAAAACTAAGGTCCCCCACCCTTAAATGCTAATGTTTTCTATTTTTTTTAATCTCACATTATTTATGATCAAACTAAGGGTTCTAGTATTGTTTTCCTTATTTTAGAGATAAATTTATTATATATATTTAATGACCAAACCTTTTTGCAAAGTCATATGAATTAGTTGTGAGTGTATATTTTGATGGTTTTTTTTTGTAATGGGCCACTTAGCTAACTTATCTTCAAAAGCATTATGAAATCTCCCCTCCTCAAGTAAAAATCATATTTTTAACATTGTTTTATCAAACCACAAAAATTTATATAAATATATTTATTTTTACACTTACATTGTTTTACATGGCATAGAATATATTTACACAATTTTACACTTACATGTTTCATATTCTACATTTACATTTACAAGAGTTATAAGTCCCAAATCATTTACACTCACAACACTGATTTAAACTCAAACACTTCCTTGGTTGCCACTTCTAAGAGCATTTTAGAAAAATGCTACAACCCACTTGGGACAATTGCCATTTGATGCTAATTAATGTTGGCATGGATCCTCACCAATAGAGCTACTCAAGGAATTTTTTTAAAAAAAAAACCCCCATATTAGGCATGCTCATTTTTAATTTGTGATAAAAACCAATTCTTGTAATAATTATTTAATGACTCGTTGTACCAACTTGGGCCTTACCTTGTAAAATTTACAATATGAGAATATAGGAAAAGGTTTTATGGCATGTTCAATATGTAACAATATGTCAATGCTTATGGAGTCTATACTAAGTCATTTCTAGTCATGTAATATTTACATTATTATGGGTTTTGATGTTGTAAAAGGTGGGAGTTTAAATAGGAACTTTTCTATATGTTTGAATCTTTTATTAGCATAAATGCGTGTCATTTGTAACAACTATATAATAGAAGGGAAAACATTGAAAGGGATTAATTTGGTTTTTATAGTGTTTGGAACACATGAGATTGCCAAAATAATGTATCACAACTTACTAAATAGCCCAATTATCTATTCGACATTCCTAATCTCTCATATAGGTCTTTTTCTTTTTGTCTTTCTTTTTTTTTGGTTTGCAAATTTGGAAAAAATCCAAAATTCTAGTTTTTTCCCCCCAAATTTACACTATTTTTTCCCCCCAAACATTTCCAAAAAAATTTGTCACTATAGTGCAAAAATTTGCCCAAAAAAAATGTTGGTCATGGTCATGATGGTATTTGAACTTCCTTTAAAATAAAGAAAAAACAAATCAACAAGCTGAAAATTTTGAGCAATAACCTAAATATTCCAACAAAAAAGAAAAAAATGTGTTGGATGCCATGTTGAATTAAAACTATTTTTCAAAATGACATTTAAATCATCCAAATTCCTTGGAAGTTTCATGATTCAAACTTTCAAAGTAAGGAATGTGTGTGTGTGTGTGTGTGGGGGGGGGGGGAGTCTTGCTTATCATCCCCTCCATTCCCATGAAGTTTTGCTCCTTTCAAGGTAAGTTTGTCATCCCTTTCACCAAGTCTCTTGTATGTCTTTGCTTTGGTCCCTTTGGCTTGACTTGTCCTTAAGAGTAGAGGAGCCCATTATTAGGGTGATAATAATAAAGGCATATTTAGCAACAAATTCCAACATGAGCTTCCTCATGAGTCCCCAATCTTTAGCATCAAACTAGATGGAAACACTATTTGGATTACAATTATAATTCACATTTATAAAAAATGCCCAATAATAACCATGATGGTAACATGGGATTGTGATGGGTAATGTGGAGCCTACACAATGGTCAAGTTGGCATTATGTTTGCAAAATTGATGTTATACACGTGTACATTTCATATCACATTAGGTGTGCAAGATGTTTGGGCCATGGAATAATGGGTTAGATTTTAGCATAATATTTAGGCAAATGATTTAGGATAGGTGACTAGACCCATATATTATAAGTGTTCCCATGTTGCATGGTATAGAATATGGCTGAATTATCTAGATCAAGATGTAAGTTTGGTTAGTCTTAGGTAATTTTCCAAATTTAAACAATTAATCAACTTCAAATAAAATTCAAGAACCAAAAACTCATCATATATATTTGACATTAATTAAGTTCACACAATATTATTGAAATGATAACAATGTTGGTGTGCCTATCAACATTATTTTCCACAATAAATCATGAATTATCTAAGATGTGAAAAAATGGATAAATTAAATAGGGTGTATTGTGTACTTGAGAGTTGACACTTGAAATGTATTTGACATCACATTATCAAAAATATTTCAAGTGGACTTCAAAAAGTGTTCAAAATACTAAACAAAAAAAATGTAAGCATATATACAAATGCTACAAAATTCAAATGTTAGTAATAACAACCAAAAGAAAAATTCAAAATAAACCTTGTAACCAAAATAGTGAACAAATGTTGTTATGAAACACTTATGCACATCAAGGTTTGATGAATCCATTTGTAATTACCTCCTCATAGCTTTGAAATAATGTTCATTTAATAATATCTTAGTATTTTCATCCAAGATAAATATATCCAAATCCAAACAACAGTTTGATAAAATTTCCCTTTAATAAACATAAATTTTTACTAGGATTATTAACACAAAAGAAGTCAAGACATGGAACTACCATCTATGACCAAATGTAGTCCTTGCATAAAAGAGTTTAAGAATTTAATGACATTTTATACTTGACATGATCATACATGTTATGATTGGTTTTAGAACATACAAATGCAAATAGATAAAAATTTCAACTGAATTTGTAAAATGTCCTCAAAAGTTTCAAATACTTCAATTCTACCCCTTTGAAAACCTTCAACCTATACTAATCATTCCTAGTCAAATTGTACATTTGTCGGGCCCTACCCCCACAGGGATAAGGACTATCGCATTAGATCTAAGGTTTGCAACTTTTACCTTATTAAGATTGATTTCACATTAAGTTAACCAATTTATTTGGTCAAAATGTTTAAACTAATTAAATTGAAACAAATTTTTTTGTGTTTAAAGTGTGAACACCATAGGTGGACTAAGCAAGAAAGTGGGGTTTTTTTGTGTTCAGAGTTTGGACATAGTAGGTGGCCTAAGCAAGAAAATATAGTTGTTTTTTTTTTTTTAAAGTGTGAAAAAGTGGTGGTGGTAGGTTTTTGGGTTTTGAGATTAGTTGTTGAAGTATGATGAACATTTTGTTTATTATGGAACTACTTGAACATTGTTGGTGGTGATCACAAAGTTCCAAAAATGATGAAGGTAATGGAAATTGAGATGATGTTTGTGTTTTAGTGCTTTTGTGTGGTCTCTTTTAAATTTTGGACATGGGAGCTCACGTACAAAAGAGGATTTTAAGGGGGTTACCAAGATGGGGCCCACTTCCATGAAATTTTTTTTTCGCTTGTTTGCCAAAAAAGAGATGTGCATCTTTATGGTTGGTCTTGATGCCACTAGTAAAATGACGATCATTTACAAGTTAAAGCTGGGAGATATTGTGATTATAATCCCTACCATTGGTGAATTTTCCATTTATTTGTTCCTCCCTTTGTCTTTTGGAGATGGTTTTAGAACTACGTTACATGTTGTCTTGCATGTTTCCACCATTTGATCACCACTTGTTGGTGCACCTTTAAAGGTTCTTTTCAGTTTATTTATGCCTTTCAAACATTGTTTGAAAATGACAGTGATGTGATTGTGCTCCTTGAAAAATTGGTGTTGTCTTCTTGTCCTCCTACCAAGATGTTATAAAAAAAAATTTGAAGCTCAAGAAATGTATTGGTGCTAAAACAATTATGTGGATTTGGTGGTCTCCTTGAAAAGCATTGAAGAGATGTGACTAGTGTTACGTTTATTTTTTTATTTGTTTGAAAAATCTGCATACCCCATTGTGTATAAATCATAGATGTTTTCTCTCCAAATATGCCATGAACTTTTGAATAGATCCACCATTTCTTGTGTAAAATGCTCCCTAGTTTGTTGGCATTATGCTTACTCACAAGTATATATGCCATTCCATCTCCTTGATGGGTTTATTGGTGGTGTGTTATCATCCATGCCTCTTGGCAATGTAGGTTGTGGCTTTGGTATGAATAGCATGGAGGCTCTTTCAGTTGCATAACACACTCCAGCAACAATGAAAATATTGCAAAATAATGCACATCGGTTGAAGGTATATTTGAATACCCAAAAACTCACAAGTTTATATGTTGTTCCATCTCTTTGACATGTTTATTGGTGGTGTGTTGCCATCCATGCTTATTGGCAATGTAAGTTGGGGCTTTGGCATGAGTAGCATGGAGGCTATTTCAGTTACATAGTAGGCTTCAGTAACAATGAAAATTTTGCAAAAGAATGCACATAGATTAAGGGTAAATTTGAATACCCATAAACACACACACACCACACAAACTTTTTGTCTTTATCATCCTATATGGGTGTTTCATTAGTCTTTTGGCATTTTTGTACATAATTTGGGAACACATTGATCTATTTTTTGTGCAATAACCATTTGGAAATTTCATAGGACTCCAAGCAAAATGTGTGGCTCCATTAATTTGTTCAAATCTAATGAGGTTTGGGCTAGGAGAATTGTCAATAAGGTCATGAGAAAACGAAGAATAATCTCATCAAAACTAATGAATCAATACAATAATGGTGTCTTTTAAAAGATCATTGGCAAGTACAAATGAGGAGTATTTTCACATGCAAGAACTTCATGATAATGTTTATGTTTTATGTGAATTCCTACATGTGAAACATATTGCCCTCTTCAACATCCTCCAAGTTTCTCTAATTGGGGGTGTGATGGAAGTGTTTGGCACATTCCATTCATAATCCATCAAAGGAATATATTCAATTTCAGGGAGAGTGAAGGATGGAAACATTTGAATTTTCTCTTTCCATTTAAATCAAGAGGATTGGATGGACTCAAGCTTGTAGGAAATCAAGTATCCCAAGAAGGATAGTATTATGGATGGGCGCCAATGTTAATAAGACAATCACAAAGAATGAAGATCATTTAACTGAACTGTTTATGACTGATAGGATAAAGGACCCATTATTGAAGAATTAAAGGAGGCAATACAAAGGCTTCATGAAAAGCACACCAATGTTCTATTGGAAAGACATGTTGCTAATAATGTTGAGGAACCGATTGAAGTATAAGCTACTATAATTGCTACCAAAGTGGTGTTGGCCAAGGGGGCAAGTGTTGTTATTACAACAACTACAACTATAGTTGTGGTCCAAGATGGAACCAATAGCGCCCCAAAGCTTGATGAGTTTGGATGTGATGTAAACCTCCAAAAGCGTCTAGAAAGCAAGCAACAAGCACGTGCTCAAAAATGCCGGCTAAAAAGAGAGGATAGCGAACAATGGCACCAAATACGGATGATGCTCGTGCATGGGTATGACAACAAGCATTTGAAACCTAGTCTCTTCATCAAAGATGAAACGGTTGGTGCTTTAACCCAAAATCTCATAGTTCTTGGTTGATGTGTGTGTTCATTGTTCCATGACATTTTTACTAGAGAGGATGTTTAGGATTTGTACAATGGGAATTTAGGATAAGCAATTCAACTTATATATTATTGTGGCTTTTTATACATGTTTTGTATTCAACTTTTGCTCTCTTGTTGTCTCTCATGAGTGCTTTTGTTAAACCATGTTGCCACAAGGATATAAGGATTGTTGCATTGGATCCAAATTTTGCAAGTTTTACTTTATTAGAACCTTGTTTACCTTATTTGTGATAAGTTAACCAATTGAAATGGAATTCATGTTTTTTGTTTGCAATACCCACTTGAACTATGAAATAGAGTTTTTCAATTGACTCACCTTCATGGCAGATTCTGGTGGTACAACCTCATTCTCATACCCTACATATGTCATTGCCCAAGTATGGTTGATTGTAACTATGAGAATGTAGGTATGACATTGCAAGGTATGTCATTTTCCCTCATTCAATTTGTCAAACATACCCTATAATGTCATACCTTGAAATTCCCATATAATCGCACTATGCATTATCTATACATTAGGAAAATTGAACATTTGTACATACTTTCTTTTTATTATGTTAATCTTTAATTTGAATTTTTAAAATATTTGATTATGTGTCAAATGTAGCCCTTGCCCCCTATTTCTTTATATCCATGTGATTATTTAACATGTCTTTAATTAGTCGTAATTTGTTGTTAGGTTTAAACTTAAGTTATTGATAATCTAGATTATTTTAAGGTTTAGTAGAGGGACAAATGGCAAGGAACCCTGGAAAGTGTACTCTAAACCCTAATCTATTACAAACCTAGATCTAAACCCTATTCCGCTACAAACCTAGATGTAATTATGAACCTTTATAACCCTAATCCATTATAATCCTATATTTAATACAAACCTAACCTAAATTTAAACCCTAATTTTGTAAACCTCAGCACAATTATTCTAAAGGTGATGAGTAATCATGGCTATTATATAATCTTATTTGGTTATGTGCCTAAAACAGTTTCTTCTAGCATCTTGTTTTATTTATAATTTGCAAATTTTATGACATTTGAAACACATGATTTGAGCTATGTTTGTAGTTTTCTTACTATTTGCTCACTTGTGGGAAGTTTATTTTATGAGTTGTTGAAGTCCTTTCAAGGGTTTTTGTTTGTGCTTCAACACACCATAGATCTGTAAATGTTCATGATTACATTGGTTTTTTGTTTCATAAA
>Ga0116226_10003231_pt1 | contig 14363 bp, 15 predicted proteins | sample S1TSphfallax_FD_89692 | JGI IMG/M metagenome (GOLD analysis project Ga0116226, IMG submission 89692) | Host-associated microbial communities from peat moss isolated from Minnesota, USA - S1T2_Fa - Sphagnum fallax MG | ecosystem: Host-associated > Plants > Peat moss > Unclassified | place: USA...
GCAGCATTGGGTGTTCGGTTATGGCTCGCTCATGTGGCGTCCGGGCTTTGCGTTTGTAGAGCGCGCGAGCGCCATACTCCATGGCCGCCGCCGGGCCTTCTGCATCTATTCAGTGCACCATCGCGGCACGCCGGAACGGCCAGGTTTGGTGCTGGGCCTCGCCCCCGGCGGCTCGGTGCGGGGCGTCGCCTATCGCATCGCGTCGGGGGACTGGCCGCAGGTGCGGGCCTACCTGCAAGAGCGTGAACAACCCACGGAAACCTATGTGGAAGCCCTGGTCCGCCTGCGCCTGATCGGCCGCGGCCCGGTGCGCGCCGTGACCTATCTCTCCGACACCCGCCACCCGCAATGGGCCGGGGCCTTGAGCCTGGAGGCCCAGGCCCGCCTCATCGCCGGCGCGCGCGGCCTGTCGGGAGCCAATATCGATTACCTGCGCGACCTCGTGGCCCATCTGCGGGCGGAGGGCCTGAGGGATAAGGGTATGGCGCGCCTTCTGGACTTGGTTATCGCCCTGGAATCGTCCTCGCCCGAAGGTCCAACAGCGCGGTGATCGCCGGCGGTGAAAAGGCCGGCGAGTTCCGACGTGCCCGACGTCGTCATGCGAAATAATCGATCCTGGCCGCGCCTGGCGGCTCCACGGAACCATGGATATCCCGCAGTTCGCGCAGCGCGCGGCGCCGATGATCGCCAGAGGCGAGCGCCGCCAGGACCGCCCAATAGCCAGCCTTGGCGTGCTTGAGGAACGCGTCGTTCGAAAGGAATCCGCCGGACCATAGGAACAGTGCGCCATTATAGGCGGCATAGATCTGGGTGGCGGTCATATCGGCGTCCGCCGCCCGGCTCAGCATGCCGAGCTCTTTCGCGGCTCGCATCGCCCGTATCTGCAGGTTGATCGGCTGGAACGACAGAAAAGGTCGAACCTGAGCGCCGAAAGCCCCCCTGATTTCGGGGAGCACATGCAGCCACAGGCGTGAATCCGCCACAAACATTTGGGCCGAGACGACGACCACCGCGTCACCGACAAGAAAAGGGTCTGCCAGGTTCATCGACGCCACGGTGGTCCTCAAGTCATCAAACAGATCGCTCAGGAGCATGCCGAGAAGCTGTTCGCGCGGCCCGATCAGATTGTAGACGGTGGCCGTCGCGACGGTAGCGCGCTGGGCGATTTTCTCCGCCGAGACCTGTGGGCCAAGCTCACGAATGAGCGATTTGGCCGCGTCAAGAATGGCGTCTCGCCGGGCGGCCTTACTTGATTCGCGCCGCGAGACCTGGGCCTCCGCGACGATTGTCATGCCGCCACCACCTCCAGCGGCGGCAGGCCCAGAGCTTCGCGATAGGTCTTGTGGTAATGGTGCAGCGCCGGCTCGTTGCGGCCGAATAGGAAGTGGTCGACCAAGCCCGATCGCGCCCCACGATAGGACGCGGCCGCCGCCACATAATCTTCGTCGCGGATGATTTCCGCAAACCTTTTGGGGACCGCCGCCGTCGCTTCCGGGGCCGCCGCCAAGGCCTCGGGGCGCGCGTAGAACGATATCCGCGAGAGGCTATGGTCTGGATTATCGCCGTCTGGATAGACGCGGACCAGCATAACCGCATTGGCGCCGACATTCACCTGAATATTGGGGAACAGGTAATAGACCGGAAACACCCCCAAGGTGACCTTCCAATCGCTCTCGGGCATGGATCGCATCATGTCGATGGACCGCACGCAGAGCGACATGCGGTGATTGCGGCCATAGGTGTCGTAGGCCTGGACGTTGCCGTAAAAGATCGGGGCCAGCGTATCCCTGTGCAGTTTTTCAAAGTGGTAGGTCTCGCCGAAGGTGTCGATGGCGAGCTTCCAGTTCATCGCGGTTTCATAGGTGGCGTCGCCGATGTGAACGAGGGTCGCGAAGTCCCAGGTCTCGAACTCCTGGTCCAGACCCGCCAAAAGGCTCGCGGCGTCCAGCTTGCCGTCCGCCTTCGGGTGCGCCCAGAGGAGACCGTGACGTTCCTCTGATGGAAGCTCGATCAGTCCAAGGCAGGATTTGTCGACCTGCCCGAAATGATCGGGCTTTGGCACGCCGATGAGCGCTCCGGTGTTGTCGAACGTCCAGGCATGGAATGGACAGACAAACCGCGTTCTGTCGCCACGGGCGGCCTCTTCCAGGATTGTGCCGCGGTGGCGGCAGACATTGGCGAAGGCGCGAAAGCGACCATCGGCGGCGCGGGTGGCGAGCAGCGGGACCCCGAAGTCATGGGTGGTGATGAACGATCCGGGCTTCGGAAGATCCCCCGACATCCCGATGACTTGCGGATGGCTCCTGAAGAAAGCCTCCCATTCGGCGGAAGCCCGCTCCGGCGAGGTGTAATCGCTGGCGCCGATCCGGCGGATCGCCCCTTCGTCGACATTGGTTCCGCGGTCCAGATGACCCATGAGGGTCTTGATCACCCGCACCTGTTCGTCGTGACGCATGTCGCCTCCTGAGGGAATGTGATTTCCTTAGAGGTCAATCTAATAATAATTAGATCCAAGTCTACAAAATTGACTCCGGTTCTCGGGCAGAGCGTCGGATAATGCCGCGTGATCCCAGCGGCCTTTCCCTCCGACACCCTCCACCCCCGATGGGCCGGAGCTGTGAGCCTTGAGGCACAGGCCCGCCTCATCGAGAGTTCGCCACACAGGCTCCACCGCAAGGACTGAATTGTGCCCATCCCAGTCATGTCCCAAGCCGTCGAGTTACACCACGCGTTCGCGGCGCGATCCGCGGCTTACGCCGCAAAACTTACAATCTGTCTATATTTCATATTGACGCATAGATTACGTTATGCAACTATATGGTGAATGACCCTCAACGCCACCATTTCCGCGCTTTCCGAACCGGCCGAGCACGGCGCCGTCGATCCGCGGATCGCCCGCGCGGAGATGTGGCTTTGCATGCTGCGTTTATTGAGGCGGATCGGAATGTGGCTTGTCCGCGCCATCGCCCATCAGATCGACCCCGAGAAGGCGGGGCTAACCTGGCTTGGTCCGAGGATCGTTTTTCCCTTGGGATTCGATCTTGTCACCGCCTTCGAGCGCGTGTCGCGCGCGGTGCGCCTCACGGCGTCGCTGGAGCTGAAGATCCGTCAGGATATCGCCGACATGCGCGCCGGCATATTCCCGATCTGGGCCGCGCCCGCTCCCGAGACGCCACGCCCCCAAGCCACGCCCGTGATCGACCTTCCCGAAGCTGGCGGGGAGCCGACGGTCGTCGGGGACAAGATTCGCGATGAGTTTCTGGAGTCGATCGATGAGGACATCGAGGCCCTCGATGAGACGGAGGGCCTGGTCGGTGCTCTGAGTGAGCCGCTGTGCGAGGACGAAGACTTTTCCAAACTCCTCAATGGCCCGCTGAAGGACGCCGTGGCGGCGATCTGTGCCGATCTCGGCCTCAAGCCTGACTGGAGCCAATGGACCGAGGATGGCTTCCCCCTCCCGCCAGACGACGAGGTCACGAACTGGAGCGTCTTCTTCGCCCCTGAGCCCATCACGACGACGACCGATGACGGGGAAAGTGTCGGGGATCCCGTCTGGCGACCAAGCTGGTCACGGTCGCGGAGAGTTAAACGACCGCCGCCCCGTCCCGCGGGCGCGATACGGCCATCGGAAACGGCCCGATCACCCTGAAAGCCCCGAAGGGAAACGATCAAAACGCGCCGGTCCTCGCCGTCAGCGACGCGGCGTCAAACCCCATGGCGCCCGCGCCCGCGTCGTGGGGCCGCTTGCGATGTCTGAGGGCTCGATCAGATTTTCTAACGGCTCCACGGCTCAAATTCTATGTATCTAGGCGCCGTCAAAGCTCAGCCGGCGACGCCAAGAGAGGCGGCGCCACGGCTGGCTTTGCCAAAGTTGGCGTTGCAGGCCTGAGGATACCCCGATGACCGGTTCTCGAATTCACCCCTCTCGCCGCGGCGTTCTGGCCGGGGCGGCGGCTGGCGCTTCATTGGCGCTGACCGGCGCTGATCGCGCCCTGGCCGCAGCCCCCCCGCTCACTCTGCTCAATGTGAGCTACGATCCGACGCGCGAACTCTATAAGGCGATTGACGCGGCCTATGCGAAATTCTGGAAAGGGAGAACGGGTCAGGATCTGACGATCCAGCAAAGCCATGGCGGCTCCGGGGCGCAGTCGCGGTCGGTCCTCGACGGGCTGCCCGCCGACGTTGTCACACTGGCTCTCGCCTATGATATCGACGCCCTCGCCGACCACGGTCTGGTCGCTCAGAACTGGCAGTCGCGCCTGCCCGACAACTCATGCCCCTACACCTCGACGATCGTGTTTCTGGTCCGGAAGGGTAATCCCTCAAAGATTCGTGACTGGGGCGATCTGATCCGGCCCGGCGTTCAGGTGATCACCGCCAATCCCAAGACGTCCGGCGGCGCGCGGTGGAACTTCCTCGCCGCGTGGGCTTGGGCGCTCCGGCAGCCTGGCGCCACGCCCCATACCGCCGAAGATTATGTCGCGCGCCTCTACAGGCAGGTTCCGGTCTTGGATAGCGGTTCGCGGGGCGCCACCAACACCTTTGCCCAACGGGGCATCGGCGATGTGTTGCTGGCCTGGGAAAACGAAGCCTTCCTCTCGCAAGCCGAATTCCCCGGCAAGTTCGACATCGTGGCGCCTTCGGTTTCGATCCTGGCGGAACCGCCGGTGGCGGTCGTCGATAAGGTAGTGGATCGGAGGAAAACGCGAGCCGCCGCTCAGGGCTACCTGAACTTCCTCTACAGCCCCTTGGCTCAGGATCTGATCGGTCAGAACCACTATCGTCCGCGAAACCCTCAGGCCGTCGCCAAATATTCCACGAAGTACCCGAATATCCCCATGGTAACCATCGACCGTCAATTCGGCGGCTGGCGCAAGGCCCAGGCGACCTTCTTCGCCGACGGCGGCGTGTTTGATCGGATCTATAAGCCCGCCTAGCGACGTGCTTTTGGAAGACGTCTGAATGCAGGCGATGGGGTAGAGAGACCTCAGTGTCATCCATCGATCAAACGCGACCGCGCCCGCGATGGCGCGAGCCGAGTATCCTGCCCGGGTTCGCCCCGGCCATGGGTTTCACGATATTCTATCTGAGCGCCATCGTGCTCATTCCCCTGGCCGCCCTGGTGGCGCGCCCGTGGGAGCACGGCTGGAGCGGCTTCTGGGACACCGTGTCGGACCCGCGAGTCTTGGCGGCGTTGCGTCTTAGCTTCGGGGTCTCTTTCGCCGCCGCCGGCGTCAATGTCGTCATGGGGGTCCTCGTCGCCTGGGTGCTCGTCCGCTACGACTTCCCGGGACGGCGCATTGTCGACGCTATTGTGGACCTTCCCTTCGCCCTCCCCACCGCCGTCGCCGGTATTGCTCTGGCGACAATCTATGGGCCCCATGGCTGGGTGGGCGCCTTGGTCGCGCCGCTGGGGGTGAAGATCGCTTACACGCCGGTGGGAATATTTATCGCTCTGGTGGCTGTCGGCTTACCGTTCATCGTGCGCGCCGTTCAGCCTGTTCTCCAGGACTTCGACGCCGAGGTGGAAGAAGCGGCTCTCACGCTGGGCGCGGAGTCCTGGCAGCGCGCGAGCCAGGTGATCCTCCCGGCCGTGACTCCGGCGCTGATCACCGGCTTCTCCCTCGCCTTCGCCAGAGCGGTCGGCGAATATGGATCGGTCATTTTCATCGCGGGGAATATGCCGATGCGCTCGGAGATCGCGCCCCTGCTCATCGTCATCAAACTCCAGCAATTCAACTATGCCGGCGCCGCGTCGGTCGGGTTGGCGATGCTCGTCCTGTCATTCGCGGTCTTGATCGCCATCAACATGGTTCAACTGGCCTTTGCGCGTCGAGGTGGTCGGTGAGGGCGGCGACCCCCGCTCGGCCCGCGGGCCTTAGCTGGCTGTTGATCGCCGCGGGCTTGGCGTGGCTCGGCCTGGCGATCCTCTTGCCGCTCGCCTCGGTTTTCGTGGAGGCTTTTCGCAAAGGCCTGCCCGTGTTCTTGGCGGCCTTCGATGACCCGGACGCACAGGCCGCAATTCGACTGACGCTAACCGTCGCCTTGATCGCTGTCCCTCTCAATGCCCTTTTCGGCATTGCCGCCGCCTGGACGGTCACCAAGTTCGAGTTTCGCGGCAAGACGCTGCTGCTAAGCCTGATCGATCTCCCGTTTTCCATGTCGCCGGTGATCTCCGGCCTTGTCTGGGTCTTGCTGTTTGGCGCCAACGGCTGGTTCGGCCCACAGCTCGAAAATCTCGGTATTCAGGTCATCTTTAACGTCACGGGTATCGTCTTGGCGACGGTCCTGGTCACATTGCCCTTCGTGGCGCGGGAGCTGATCCCGCTCATGCAGTCGCAGGGCGCCGACGAAGAGTGCGCAGCGATCACCTTGGGCGCCAGCGGCCTCAAGACCTTCAGCCTCGTGACATTGCCCAACATCTCCTGGGCCTTGCTCTATGGCGTCCTGCTCTGCAACGCGCGGGCCATGGGCGAGTTCGGCGCCGTCTCGGTTGTCTCTGGACACATTCGGGGCCTGACCGACACCATGCCGCTCCATGTCGAGGCGCTATACAACGACTATCAGTACGCCAGCGCTTTCGCGGTCGCGTCCCTCCTTGCTGGCCTAGCCCTTGTCACCCTGGCGGCAAAGTCGCTGCTGGAGTGGCGTTTCGGCGGCGAGCTCGCGCGGCCAACCTTGTCCGAGCCGATAAAAAAATGAGCCTTGTTGTCAGCAAAATAACCAAGCGCTTTGGCCGCTATCCAGCTCTGAAGGGCGTGTCGCTCAACGCGGAGCCGGGCGAATTCCTGGCGCTGCTCGGGCCGTCCGGGTCGGGCAAGACCACGCTGCTGCGCGTCATCGCCGGCCTTGAAACGCCCGACTCCGGGGAGGTTTCGTTTGAACAAGAGGATTATCTGGCGCTGACGCCTCGCGAGCGCCGTATTGGCATGGTGTTTCAGCACTACGCCCTGTTCCGACATATGACGGTGGCGCGAAACATCGCCTTCGGCCTGCGCGTCCTGCCCCGCAAGATTCGGCCTGCGCGCGCCCAGATCGAAGACACCGTGAAGCGCCTTTTATCGCTCGTTCAGCTGGACGGCCTCGAAGGCCGTTATCCCGCGCAGCTTTCCGGCGGGCAGCAGCAGCGGGTCGCCCTGGCCCGCGCCCTGGCGATTAAGCCCCGCATGCTTTTGCTCGATGAGCCGTTCGGCGCCCTGGACGCCAAGGTGCGCAAGGACCTTCGCCACTGGTTGCGCCGCGTTCATGACGAGACCGGCGTCACCACCATCTTCGTCACTCATGACCAGGAGGAGGCAATGGATCTGGCCGATCGCGTGGTCGTGCTGCGCGAGGGGCGGATCGAACAGATCGGGACGCCAGAGACGCTTGATGCGAGGCCGGCCTCGGCGTTCGTCTTTGACTTCTTGGGCGATTCCAACCAGCTCCCCTGCCAGGTTGATCGTGACCGGGCCCTTTTCGAAGGCTTTTCGGCGCCCGCCGTTGTCGCCCCAGGCGCCGGCCCAGCGGCGACGGCTTGGTTCCGACCTCATGAGACGCGGTTGAGTTCAAGCGGCGAGGGCTTGCCCGTGACCGTGGCGGACATTCTCATCAAGGGCGCCATGGTCCGCCTGGAGTGTCGATCGCGGGACGGGCGCCTCTACGAGGCGGACTATCCAAAAGGAACCGTCCCGTCCGACCTCATCATCGGCGCGAACGTTCTCCTGTCCCTGCAGCGCGCGTTCGTCTTCCCGAATATTTAGGTTCGTCGCCCGACGGCGCCGCAGAAATTTACGGTCGGGTGCAACACCCCGGGATCCTAAAGCCCCAATAGCGCGGCGGAGGCCGTCTCGATCCGGTCCTCAAGCATGCGCATGAACAGGGCGCGGCTCAGGCCCGCGGGGATAGGCTCAAGGAATTCCACCACAATCACACCGGGCCGGCGGATGAGGCCGTGGGCCGGCCAATGGACGCCTGAATTGGTGGCCACGGGCGTGCAGGGCAGACCTAGCTCGCGATAGAGGGCCGCCACCCCCGGCTGATATTTCCCAGTTTCTCCGGGCGGCACGCGGGTGCCCTCGGGAAAAATAACCAGCTGGCGCGCCTGCGACATCCGCTCGCGCGCATCGGCCACCAGTTTGCGCAGGGCCTTGGAATGACCGCCCCGGTCCACGGCGATCATGCCGGCCCGGGCGGTGTACCAGCCGAAGAATGGGATGGCGAAGAGCTCGCGCTTGGTGACGAAACAGGCGTCGGGATAGATCGCCAGGGCGCCCAGGGCGTCGAACATGCATTGATGCTTGGCCGCCACCAGGGCCGCGCCGACGGGAAGGTTCTCGCGCCCGCGAATCTCGATCCGGATGTCGCAGACAACCCGCAAGAGCCAGGTAAAGCCGCCGGCCCACACGCTCATGACCTTCATCGTCCAGGCCCTCGGGCCCAGCAGCACGGGAAAGAGCACGATTACCGCGGCGGTGGACCAGACATAGAAGAGCGCCACGAAGACCAGGGATCGGAGGAGGATCATGTCGGTCTCAAGTCCCCCCGGGCTTGGCGCCAAGCCGTAGCAGGCTCTCTCGCCCCAGGGTCACCAGATATTTTGTGTATTCCACGCTCATCCGCTCGGCGCCCCGCGTGGTGTCCTGCCAGTGCCGTGCATCAAGATCCGGCGTCGCCACGGGATAGGCGGTAATCCGCACGCCGGGCAGCGCGCCGCGCAGTTCGAGGAGGGCCCGGGGCATATGGAAATCGGCGGTGACCAAGATCAGACTCTCATAGTGCATGGATTCGGCCCAGTCGGCGGTCTCCCGGGCGTTGCCCATGGTATTGGCCGCTTCGAAGCCAAGATCGACGCAGCAATCGAACAGGGGCTTGGCGGCGCCCGTAACGCCCCAGAGGTCGCGGCGGGTCACCTTGCGATCCACGCCCGAGAGCAGGAGCCGCTGGCCGTCCCCTTCTTCGAGCAGATCCGTGGCGGCCTTCAGGCGCACCGCCGAGCCGCCGGTGAGCGCGACAATGCCGTCGGCGGGCGCCGGCGCCGGGGCGGGGGTCAGGCGCGCCACGCGGCCGGCGAAGGCCATGAGGCCACTCAGCCAGACAAGCAGCACGACCAATACGGCGGCCAGCCCTTTCATGGCGCAAGCCGCTTCATCCACGCGGCGCCGACGACCGCGGCCGCCGAAATGACCACAGGAATCGCCAGCGCCGGCCACGCCGCGGCGAGGATGAGATCGACTGCGCCCGGCGCGGGAATCACCGCCGCGAGGCCCGGGAGCCTTGGGGCGGCAAGGCCCAATATGGCCAAGGCGCCCGCGCCGCCGATGATCAAGGCCAGGCTGGCGCTCAAGATCACCGGACTGAGCAATCGCGTCAGGAGGGCCGTGTTGGTCATGCCAAGGCCACTGAGCAGGGTGATGCGAGGCGCCACGCGTCGCGCGCGAGACCGGATCATGGCCGCGGTGAGGCCGGCCAGGACTCCTGTGAGGATGGCCCCCGTGAACGCGAGGCCAGCGGCATCCACGGCCAGCGCGTGCTCTACCGGACCGGTGACGGGGTCGTGGTCATCCGCCGCCGCCGCCACGCCCTCCCGCGAAAGGTCGGCGATCAGCGCCCCGATGGTCGGGACGCTTGCGGGCGCGGCGCGGGGCGCGAAGGCGAGGGCGATCAGGCGCGCGGGGGAGGCGCCGGCTCCCATGGTGTCGGCGATGGCCCTGTCCTCCGGCGCCGGCGCTAGCACCTTCGCGGAGGCCACACCCGGTGTTTTCGCCAGAATCTCCCGGGCGCGCCAAGCGGCGGCGTCCAGGCTTTCCAGGTCGCCCGAGGTTCGACGCGCCATGACGGCGATGGTCGCCCCGCCGTTCAGGCGCGCGCGAAGGGCGGGACGCGCGCGCAGGTCCGCGCTGAGCCACGCCATGGCGAGGACCGCCATCAGCGAGACCAGCGCCCCGCCGATAAAGAGTCCCGTGAGCGCCGCTCCCCCCGCCGGGGGCAGGAGCGGGCTGGGCCGCCAAGCTCGCGGATCCAGGCTCATGCCGGCTCCGCCCGCCGTGAGAGACGGACAGTGGGGCCAAGCCGCCCAGCCTGGGCCTCGTCGGCCATGGCCATGATTACCGCGATGCCCGCCCCATGGACCTGGTCGATCAGCTTGAAAAAGGCCGCGCGCGGACCTTCCTCCAACCCCGCGCCCGGCTCGTCGGCCAAGAGCAGTTCGGGGTTGTTGGTCAGGGCCCGCGCCAGCCAGAGGCGCCAGCGGGCCTCAAGATTAAGACCTCCCGCCGCTTCGTCCGCCCGCGCGCTTAAGCCCACCCAGTTCAGCATCTCCAGAGCCCGGGGAAAGAATTCGGCCTCGTCTCGGCCCACGGCACGGGCGGCGAGGGCGATATTGTCGATCACGCTCAAGGCGTCCACGAGGGGAAAATCCGCCAACATCAGCCCCAGCCGCCGACGCACCAGGGCGCGGCGAGACCGATGAATCTCGCTCACGGGGGTTCCGAAGAGCTCCAGGCTCCCGGCCGGCGGCGGGGCCGCCACGGCGATCAGGCGAAGCGCCAGGCTCTTGCCCGATCCTGGCGGCCCGACCAGGGCGGCGCGCGCACCCGGCCCGAGGATAAACGAGAGCGGCGCCAGCCCCGCCATTCGCCCCCGCGCGGCGCTCGACACCCGATGGAACCTGACGAGATGACCCTGTCCGCCCTCCATGCCTGCCATCTGGCTCAAGCTGTTACCGGCGTCCTGGACATCAAAGCCAAAATCGGCGACCCGTGGTAAGCAAAACGTCTGGGGTGAGTCTCTAAAGATGATACTGACCTGTCCGCAGTGCGCCACCCGTTATCTTGTCGACGACGGGCAAATGCGCCCCGAGGGCCGAAAGGTGAAGTGCGCGGCCTGCGGCGAAGAATGGCGGGTCTCCGCGGAGGGCGAAAACATTCCCGCCCCCGCGGCCGCCCCGCCCGAACTGCCTATCCCCGAACCGATCCCGCCGGAACCGTCCCCGGAGCCCGTCGCCGATCCCGTAGTGGGGACCGTCGCCCCCGTTGTGGAGGGGGTGGATCAAGACGACTCCCCGCCCGCCGCCCCAGTCGTTGTCGTGGCCGAGCCTCCGGTTCTCGAGTCGCTCTTCGTGGCGCCGATCAACACGGATTCGAAACCCGCAGCGTCCAAAGGGTCCGGGCCGCTGTCGAATCTTCTACTCGGCTTGGTGATCCTTGCGGTTCTGGCCGCGGCGGCATTCGCGTTCCGGATGGAGATCGTGCGCATCGCGCCCAAAACGGCGCCGATCTATTCCGCCTTCGGAATACCCATGAAGGCGCCGCCTCCGCCCACGCCCTTGGCCAAGCCACTTCCGCAGGCGGCCCCGCCGCCACATGGTTGAGATCCAACCGGCGCCTCAGGTTCTCCTGGCTCCTGAGGAAATTGCCCATCATGTGGAGGCCATCGCCCAGAAGCTGGCGCCTGAACTTGCGCCTGACGCGGTGGCCGTCTGCCTGCTCATCGGCGGTCTCTGGTTCGCCGCTGACCTGACCCGGGCCCTGGCGCGTCTGGGTCGCCCCTTGGCCTTCGAAGGCCTGTGGCTTGCCTCATATGGCGACGCCACGACCAGCGCGGGACGATGCGAAGTGCGCGCCGGGCCCCAGCGTTCGGTCCGCGGGCGCCATGTCGTGATCATCGATGATGTCATCGACTCAGGCCTATCTCTCGCCGAGGCCGCGCGCCTGCTCACCGAGGCAGGAGCGGCGCGCGTGACCACGGTGGTCTTTGCCCGCAAGCCTTGGCCGGGCCGAGTCCTGGAGCCGGATCATGTGGCATGGGAGGCGCCCTCGCGATTCCTGGTGGGCTATGGGATGGACCTCGCCGGCGGCTTTCGCGGCCTGCCCTATGTCGGCGTTGTCGAGCCGGCGGATAGCCAAGGGGCGAGCCGGTCGCGCGCCAGCATCTCCTCATAGCTGGGCCTGCCGCGAACCACGGACCAGGACGATCCGCTGACCAGAACCTCGGGCACGAGGGGGCGGCTATTATACTCGCTGGCCATCACCGCCCCATAGGCGCCGGCGCTCATGAAGGCCACGAGGTCGCCGCCTTCCAGCGGGGGCAGGGGCCTGGCGATGGCAAAGGTGTCGCCAGTCTCGCACACGGGGCCCACCACGTCATAGTCACGCACCGGGCCTGCACGGGGCGATAGGGGCCGGATGTCGTGGAAGGAGTCGTAAAGGGCCGGGCGCATAAGATCATTCATGGCTCCGTCCAGGACCAGGAAGCGCCGGCCATCGGGCCGCGCATGGATATGCAGCACCCGGGCGATCAGCACCCCCGCATTGGCGGCGATGACCCGTCCGGGTTCGAAGCTCACCTCCACATCGAGACCTTCCACGGCTCGGGCGGCCAGGGCGGCGAGGGCGGCGGGCGCGGGGGGATCTGGGCTGTTGAAATAGGGCGCGCCCAAGCCGCCGCCCAGGTCCAGAGCTCCCACCGGCAGGCCCATTTGTCGCAATCTTAAGGTCAGGTCGCGCAGGCGGTCATAGGCCGCCGCGAGTGGCGCAAGGTCGGTGATCTGGCTGCCGATGTGGCAGGCGAGGCCCCTGGCGTCGAGGTGGGGCGAGGCCGCCGCTGACGCATAGAGCCGTTCGGCCTCGGCCAGAGAGACCCCAAACTTGCTCTCGACGGCGCCGGTGGTGATCTTGGCGTGACCGCCCGCCCCGACTTCGGGATTGACCCGGATCGCGATGCTGGGCCGCGCCCCCGCCGCCTCGGCCAATTCGGCCACCAGGGCGAGTTCGGGCTCCGACTCGATATTGATCTGCCGCACCCCCGCGGAGATGGCGAAGGCGATTTCGCGCGCGGTCTTTCCGACACCGGAAAAAATGATCTTGGTTGGCCCAATGCCGGCGGAGAGGGCGCGACGAATCTCCCCTTCGGAGACCGTGTCCGCGCCAGCCCCAAAACGCGCCAGGCTCGCCAAAACCGAAAGATTGGAATTGGCCTTCACCGCGAAGGCGATGAGCGCGCCCGCCAGTGCCGGCTCGCCGTCCAGAGCGTGACGGAAAACCTGATAGTGCCGCGCGAGGGTCGCCGAGGAATAAATATAGACCGGCGTGCCCACCTCCCGCGCGATCTCCTCCAGCGCCACCTCCTCGCAGAAGAGCTGACCGTCCCGCGGCTCGAAATGGTTCATTGCGTCTGAGGCGAAGGCGAAGAGGCGTTGGGCGGCGGCGCCGCGCCCGGCGGCAGGGCGGGCTTCAGAATCGGATCGGGTTCGGTCACCTTGTCCGGTAATCCCCTGTCGCGCCGAGCTTCGACGGCGGCCGCCTGCGCCGCCTTGCGGGCCTGATAGTCCGCCTTGGCCTTGGCCCCATAGAGCGGCGCGGGCTGTTCCAGCGTGCCGACCCGGCCGCAGGCGACAAGGAGGGCGCCGGCGACGAAAGCGGCGGCAAGGCGAAGGCTGATCTTGGCGGCGGTCATGGGGCGAGACGGGCCTTCCATAGGCTGATTTGCCGACGAACTTCGCTCGGCGCCGTGCCGCCCAGGCTGGACCGGCTGGCGACGGAGTCGGCGGGCGCGAGAACCGCGCGGAGATCCTCGGTGATCCGCGCATCCAGGGCCTGAAGTTCGGGCAGCGGCAGGGCCGGAAGATCAACGCCCAGGGCCTCGGCCCGGGCCACGGCGCGGCCGGTGACGTGGTGGGCCTCGCGGAAGGGCATGTTCAGGGTCCGAACCAGCCAGTCCGCCATATCCGTGGCCGTGGAAAAGCCCTGCCCAGCGGCGGCGGCCATGGCCGCCCGATTGGGGGTAAGGTCCGCGATCATACCGGTCATGGCGGCCAGGGAGAGATCGAGGGCGTCAAAGGCCTCGAAGACCGGCGGCTTATCCTCCTGCATGTCCTTGCCATAGGCCAGCGGAAGGCCCTTCATCACAACGGTCAAGTTGACCAGAGACCCCAGAATGCGTCCGGCCTTGGCGCGGATCAGCTCGGCGGCGTCGGGATTGCGCTTCTGCGGCATGATCGAGGAGCCGGTGGTGAAGGCGTCCGAAAGGGTGATGAAGCCAAAGCCCGGGCTCACCCACAGGACGATCTCCTCGGCCAGGCGCGAGAGATGGGTGGCGCAGATGGCGCCCGCCGCTAGGGCCTCAAGGGCGAAGTCCCGCGCCGAGACGCTATCCAGGGAATTGGCGGTGGGCCGCGCGAAGCCGAGCGCCTTGGCGGTGGCCGCCCGGTCGATGGGAAAGGACGTCCCGGCCAGAGCCGCGGCGCCCAGGGGGCATTCGTCCATCCGCGCGACAGCGTCGGCGAAGCGACCCGCATCCCGCCCGAACATCTCCACATAGGCCATCAGATGGTGCCCGAATGTCACCGGCTGGGCGCTCTGGAGGTGCGTATAGCCGGGCATGAC
>Ga0116226_10003232_pt1 | contig 14360 bp, 10 predicted proteins | sample S1TSphfallax_FD_89692 | JGI IMG/M metagenome (GOLD analysis project Ga0116226, IMG submission 89692) | Host-associated microbial communities from peat moss isolated from Minnesota, USA - S1T2_Fa - Sphagnum fallax MG | ecosystem: Host-associated > Plants > Peat moss > Unclassified | place: USA...
ACATGCGCCGAGCGACATCACCATGGCTCACGATATTCCACGGTGAGCGGTCGGATATTGCGGCTTAGGCAATGCGCATTTGGGAGATTGGTCCTACCCCGGTTTGCGTTGATCATGCGCCGGAAGCGGCAGTTGCGGGCGCGGACCGAAACGGGGGTGGCGTTCTCGATCGCGCATCTCGGCGGTGATGATCTCGAGCGCCCGCTCCATTTGCGGATCGATACCGCGCAGGGTTTCCTGCGGTGCGATATCGACCTCGACATCCGGATCCGTCCCATAGTTTTCGACATTCCAGCCGACGTCACTGAACCAGAACGAATACTCGGGCTGGGTCGTGAGCGTCCCATCGACGAGCCGGTGATACGGATTGATCCCGATGACGCCGCCCCAGGTGCGCATGCCGACGAGTGTCCCCAGGCCGTAGAGCTTGAAGCAGTGGCTGAAGATATCGCCGTCCGAGCCCGCAAACTGGTTGGTGAGCGCGACGATCGGGCCGGCGACCGATTCTGGCGGATAGGGCACGGGCGGTCCATATCGCGAGACGTCGTAGCCGACGCGCTTGCGTGCGAGCTTTTCGAGCAGGAGCGGCGAGATATGTCCGCCCCGATTGTAGCGGACGTCGACGATGAGTCCAGCGAGATCGAATTCCGCCAGAAATCCGCGATGGAACTCAGCGAACCCCCAGGGGCCCATGTCGGGAATGTGCACGTAGCCGACGCGGCCGTTCGTCGCCTTGTGAACGAGCGCGCGGTTCGCATCGACCCACGCGCGATAGCGAAGCATACGCTCGTCGCGTAGCGCGCGCACGACCACGCGCCGCTTCTCTTTCTTCCGCCCCGAAACGGTGAGCGCCACCTCATGGCCTGCCGCGTTGACGAGCAGCCGATCCGGTGAGACCTCGGCCGTGAGCGCGCGGCCGCCGATCGCGAGCAACACGTCGCCCTCGTGAATCGCGAGGCCCGGCTCCGCAAGCGGCGAGTCGATGTCGCGATTCCACGAATCGCCGCGATAGATTTTCGCAATTGCGTAGCCGCCCGCATCTTCGTTCCACACGAGGTCGGCACCGAGGAATCCACGCCGATACTGCGGCGGCCGACGATAGTCGCCGCCGATTTCGTATGCGTGCGAGGTGCCGAGTTCGCCGAGCATTTCCCACATGATGTCGGAGAGCTCGGCGCGCGTGCGCGCGAGCGGTAAGAGTTTCGCGTAGCGTGCGTGCACGAGATCCCAATCGATGCCCGACATCTGTTCGTCCCAGAACTGCTCGCGCTGCATCCGCCACGCTTCGTCGTACATCTGCGTCCACTCGGCGTGCGGTTCCACGAGGACGCTCGCGCGCGTGAGATCGAGCCAACCGCTGCGGCGCCCGGGGTCGTTCCCGCTGCGAGGATCGTCTTGCCCGTCTTCGGGAAGTTCCGTACTCGCGTCGATCGCGCGCATGCGATCGTGCGATTCGTATACGAGCGTCCGGTGATCGGCCGAGAGCCTGATTTTGTGCACGTCTTGCGCGACCGGCGCCGAACGCTGCTGATCGAAATCGTAGGCGATCAGCGTGGCGCTCTCCGGCGAGTCTTCCCACGAGCTCCCCTCGGGCTTGATGCCGCGCAAGGGGAAGCGCGTGAAGAGGGCGCGGCCGCGCGCGGCGACGAGCTGTTCGTAGTCGCCTTCTTCGACGGGAAAGCCGAGAATGCGGCCGGAGATCCCCTCGAAATCGATCTCGATGCGCACGGGCTTGTCGTTTGCCTTGCGCGGATCGTCGTCGTCGTCTTTGCGGTCGCGATGCAGCGGCGCGGGCTTCGGCACGAACGGGTTCGGCACGTCGTCACGTAGCGTGACGAGAAACGGCCGCGACGCTTGCGGGAAGCTCAGGTCGAACTGCAGCGCGTCGTAGACCGGATTGAAATCGCGCGTCGAGATGAAGTAGAGGTAGTTGCCTTCGGGATCCCACACGGGCGAACGGTCGACGCGCAACAGCGGCGTCACGTCGTGCACGATGCCCGACTTGACCTTCGCGATGCGCACGATCGACGTATCGGCGTTCGCGCTCGATGCGTCGTCGGATTTCACCGCGCACGCATACGCGAGCCAGCGTCCGTCCGGAGAGAACGCGAGGTTCGTGATGTGCGATGCGGGGCTCGTATCGATCACGCGGATGCGCTCGCTCTCGAGATCGACGATCGCGAGCTCGTGGCGATGATTCGAAAGCGCGACGACGTCGCTCGTGGGCGACGCGGCGAGTTCCACGATGCGACCGATGTCCTCGCGTTCCGCGATCTTTCGCGGCGCGCCATCGCCCGAGGCATCGTGGACTTCGAGATGTTCGGCGCCGCCCTCGTCGCTCACGCACACGAAGCGCTTCGAATCGTGCAACCACTCGGCGGCGCGATAGCGCACGCGACTGCCCGCGCCATGCGCGGCGACGGCCTCTTCCCAGAGCGGCATCGTGAACGGTGCGCCGCGCGAGACGAGCGCGAGCGACGTTCCGTCGGGGCTCGGCGCGAAGTGTTCGATGTGGTCGCCGATCTCGATGAACCGGCGCGCGAGTTGCGGCGCGCTCGAGGGCGTATCGACATCGACGCGCGCCACCGCATCGGTCGTGGGATCGAGCGTGTAGATCGCGGCGCCGGCCGTGAACGCGATCGTGGTTCCGTCGGTCGATGGGAAGCGCACGAAGTATTCGGTCTCGTGCGTGTGGCGCCGGAGGTCGCCGCCGTTGGGCAACACCGAATAGATGTTGCCCACGCCCTCGTGGTCGGAGAGAAAATAGACGCGTTCCCCGACCCACATCGGCCACACCGGATTGCCCACGAGCGAGATGAGGCGATGGAAGATCCCCTCGCCGTCGCGGTCGATCCAGAGATCGCCCGCGGTGCCGCCGCGGTAGCGCTTCCAACGCGCGGGATCGTCGTTGTTGCGGCCGATCACCATCCGCCCGTCCGCGTTCTGCGAGAGCGAGCGCGCGTGACCGAGCGAGAGCGGCTCGGGCGTTCCGCCGCCGGCCGCGATCCGGTAGCCCTGCGTCTCCTTGGCGAACGGCGCGTTCGCGTCCGTACAGAAGAGGATCGACGAGCCGTCGGGAGTCCAGCACGAGATCGAGCAGACGTCCGCGCCGAGGAACGTCAGGCGCGTGGCCACGCCGCCGCCGGCGGGCATCGTATACACTTCGGGGCCGCCCTCGTCGCGCGCCACGAAGGCGATCGTGGAGCCGTCGGGCGAGATGCGCGGGGTCGAGACTTCGCCGGAGCCGGCGGTGAGTCGGCGCGCGACACCGCCCGACCGCGGAACGCTCCAAAGATCGTCCTCGCACACGAAGACGATCTGGTCGCGCGCGATCGCGGCGTACCGGTAATAGCCGATTTGACTCATCTCGGCAGACTTGGCCGCGCGCGACGACCGCCCCCGCTCCGGGCCGACCGAGCGCCCGCGTCGAAACACGAGGTGTGTCCGGGTTCAAAGACCACTTCCTCGATAAATATTTCGACTACCGGCGTCGCTACGTCGACTACATCGTCGCCGAGGCGCCCGCGCGCGCGTCGCTCGCGAATCTCTCGGAGATCGCGAGACTCGGGTTCATGATTCTCGGCAACGTGTTCTGCGCGGCGATCCTCTGGTTGCTCGTCGCCGGTGCCGTCGGCCGCTCGGGGGGGCTCGGCGTTTGGCCGATCGTCTTCGGGCTCGTGGCCCTCCTTCCGACCGCGTTCGCGCTACTCGCGCTGCGCGGGATCGTGCGCGCGGCCCTCGATCATTCGGCGGTCCATGTGCGGGCCGGGTACCCGGCGAAGGGCTCGCGGCCATGAACGGACACGCCGCCCTCTCCGCGCCCGACGCCGAGATCCTCGCGCTCTTCGAAGCCGGCAATCCGCGGGGGCTCGCGCGTGCGATCTCGCGCGCGGAAGCGGGCCTCGGCGCCGGATTGATGCACCACCTCTTCGAGCGTACCGGCCGAGCGATGACGATCGGCCTGACGGGGCCACCCGGGGTCGGAAAGTCGACGCTGTGTTCGGCGCTCGTGGCCGTTGCGCGGCGCGAAGGCAAGACGGTCGGCGTGGTTTCCGTCGATCCGAGCTCGCCGTTCTCGCACGGTGCGATCCTCGGCGACCGCATCCGGCTGAACGAGCACTTCACGGATCCCGAGGTCTTCATCCGCTCGATGGCGAGCCGCGGTCACCTCGGCGGCTTGGCCGGCGCGACGGGCGATGCGGTCGCGTTCATGGACGCGTTCGGCAAGGACGTCGTGATCGTCGAAACGGTCGGCGTCGGCCAATCGGAGATCGAGATCGCCGAGCTCGCCGACACGACGCTCGTCGCGATGCAGCCCGGCAGCGGCGATTCCGTGCAGCTTTTGAAGGCCGGTATATTGGAAGTGGCCGATGTGTTCGTGGTCAACAAGGCCGACCACCCGATGGCGCTCCAGTTGCAGCGCGAGATACGCGGGATGATGGAGATGCTCGATTTCCGCGGAGGCTGGGTGCCCGAGCTCGTCGCAACCCGCGCGCGGGAGAACGTCGGTATCGACGACCTGTGGGCGGCGATCGCATCGCACGACGCGTACCTGCGCACGAGCGGAGACCTGGCCGCCAAACGCCGTAGCGCGTTCGCGCATCGCGTGCGCGCGCTCGTGCTCGGCGACCTGACGCGTCGCGTCGAGGCGCGGATCGAAACGCTGTTGGATGCGGGCGCATCCGGCGAGGATCCGTATCGCGCGGCGGCGTCGATCGTGGCGCCGCTCGGGGTCGCCTTACCGGCGGCCGATGGAGAGCGCCGGACGCCCGCGCTCGCACGACCGACCGTCAAGGGATTGTGAAACGATCGTTTCACTAAAATCCTTATGGGACGGGCGCAAATAGCGAAACCACGGGGGCTTCGCGCGGCGTCACACGTTTCACAATGATCGCAATTCCCGAGCGTCTCGACCTGCCGTACACGGACGACGTTGCCGCCGCCACGGATTCGCTGTACGCCCGCGTATCGCGAACCGTCACGCGCGCGGAATGGGAACTGTATGCGCCCTACGTCGCGAAGATCGAAGCGCTCAAGCGCGAGACGAATGCGGTCGTGCTCGCGCATCACTATCAGTCCGCGGAGATCTATCGCTGCGTCGCCGATATCGTGGGCGATTCGCTCTCGCTCGCACAGGCCGCGGCCGCGACCGATGCCGATGTGATCGTGATGTGCGGCGTGCACTTCATGGCGGAAACCGCGAAGCTTTTGAATCCCTCGAAGATCGTGCTCTTGCCCGATCTCGAGGCGGGCTGTTCGCTCGCGGAGTCGATCACGGCGGAGGACGTGCGCGCGCTGCGCGCCGCGCATCCGGGTGCGCCCGTCGTGACGTACGTGAATACGTCGGCCGCGGTGAAAGCGGAATCGGACGTGTGCTGCACGTCGGCGAACGCGGTGGCCGTCGTCGAATCGCTCGGCGTTCCCAAAGTGATCTTTCTTCCCGATCAATATCTCGCCGCGTACGTCGCATCGAAGACGAACGTCGAGATCGTCACGTGGCAGGGCCACTGTGAAGTGCACGAGCGCTTTACGGGGCAAGAGATTCTCGACTTGCGCGAGATGCATCCCGGCATCGCCGTTCTCGCGCACCCGGAGTGTCCGCCGGACGTGCTCGCGAACGCCGACTTCGTGGGCTCCACGACGGCGATGCTCGGCTACGTGAAAGAACGCATGCCGGCGCGGGTCGCGATGATCACCGAATGTTCGATGGCGGGCAACCTCGTCGATGCGTTCCCCGAAATCGAATTCACGCAGCCGTGCAATCTCTGTCCGCACATGCGTCGCATCACGTTGCCGAAGATCTTGCGCGCGCTCGAAACGATGTCGCCGCAGATCGAGATCGATCCCGCGATCGCGGATCGCGCGCGGCTTGCCGTCGAACGCATGACCGCCGTGCGTCGGGACGCCGCGAGCGTATGACCGCGGCCGTTCCGCGCGACGAACGCTTCGATGTGATCGTCGTCGGCGCGGGCCTCGCCGGGATGTTGACGGCGCTCGAACTTCAGCCGCAGCGCGTCGCGCTCGTGTCGTTCGGCTCGCTCGGACAATGGACGTCGTCGGCGTGGGCCCAGGGCGGCATCGCCGCCGCGGTCGGCGACGACGATTCGCCCGCGTTGCACGCGGCCGATACGGTTGCGGCGGGCGCCGGCCTCGTGGAGCGCCGCGTCGCGGCACGCCTCGCATCGGATGCGCCGCACGCGATCGAGCGCATCGCGGCACTCGGCGTCCGCTTCGATCGCGACGACGCCACGCACTACGCGCTCGGTCGCGAAGGCGCGCACTCGCGCCGCCGGATCTTACGCGCCGGTGGCGACGCGACGGGCGCGGAACTCGTGCGCGCCGTCGCGCTCGCGGTTCATGCGTGCGAGCGCATCGCGTGCTTCGAACAGACGCGCGCGCTCGACGTCGTGCTCGACGACGGTGGTGCCGTCGCGGGACTCACGGTGCGTGCCCGGGATAGCGATGCGCGCACGCTTTCCGCTCCGGTCGTCGTCCTCGCGACGGGTGGCCTCGGCGGCCTCTATCGGTTCACCACCAACCCGACGACGTCGCGCGGTGCGGGCATCGCGATTGCGGCGCGCGCCGGCGCACGGCTCGCGGATCTCGAGTTCGTGCAATTCCATCCCACGGCGCTCGACGTTCCGAGCGATCCGCTGCCGCTCGTCACGGAGGCCCTTCGCGGCGAAGGTGCACTGCTCGTGGATTCGCGCGGCGAACGCGTGAGCGCGAGCGACGGTTCGGAACTCGAACTTTGCTCGCGCGACGTGGTCGCGCGGCGCATCTTCGCCTTGCGGCGCGCGGGCGAACGCGTCGGGCTCGACGCGCGCCACGTCGCCGTCGGTCATTTCGACGAACGTTTCCCGACGGTGTTCGCAGCGTGCATGCGCTATGGCATCGACCCGCGCCGCGAGCCGATTCCGATCGTTCCCGCCGCGCACTATCATATGGGCGGCATCGCGGTCGATCTCGCGGGACGCACGAGCGTACGTGGGCTCTACGCGTGCGGTGAGGTTGCGGCGACGGGCGTGCACGGCGCGAACCGTCTCGCGAGCAATTCGCTGCTCGAATCCGTCGTGTACCCCGAGCGCATCGCACGCGACGTCGCCTCGCACGCGTTTCGCGTATCCGCGTCCGCGCAGCCGCCGCGCGCGTACGCGCCGCCGGTCGAGGGTTCGCCCGCCGAATGGATCGCGCTACGCGACGTGATGTACGCGGGCGTCGGTGTCGAACGCGATGAAGCGGGTCTCGGAGATGCGATCGAACGCCTCTGCGCGATCGGCGACGCCACGGCGAGCGACGACGTGCGCGAAGCGGCCGTCGTCGGAGCGCTCGTCGCGCATGCCGCCCAGCGTCGTCGCGAGACGCGCGGCAGTCACGCGCGTTCCGATTACCCCGAACCGTTGCAGGCCGAGCGTCATCGATCGTACTCCACGCTCGCCGACGCGCGCCCGGCGCTCTCGGCGTGAACGTGACGAGAGCGGAACTCGCGCCGCTCGCGCGCGTGCTCTACGAACCGCTCGTTCGCGCGGCACTCGTCGAGGATCTCGGACTCGGCGGCGATCTCACGTCGGAGGCGACCGTGCCGGCCGGCGCGCGCGCGAGCGCGGCGTTCGTCGCGCGTGCGCGCGGCACGCTCGCGGGGATCGACATCGCGTGCGAGGCGATCCGCCTCCTCGATCCGCACGCCACGATCGCGATCGACGTGCGCGATGGCGACCCCGTGAGTGCCGGGACGACGATCGCACGCGTGGATGCCGACGCACGCGCGCTCCTCGGTGCGGAACGCACGGCGCTCAATATTCTCTCGCACCTGAGCGGGATCGCGACTGCGACGGCGCGTTACGTGGCCGCTGCCGGAGATCGCGTCGCAATCGTGGAGACGCGCAAGACGCTGCCGGGACTTCGCGCGCTGCAAAAGTACGCCGTGCGCGCGGGCGGCGGCAAGAACCATCGCTTCCGACTCGACGACGCGATCCTGATCAAAGACAATCACGTCGCACTCGCCGGCGGCGTATCGCGCGCGCTGGATGGGGCGCGCGAGCGTGCGGGGCACTTGGTGAAAATCGAACTCGAAGTCGATACTCTTTCGCAACTCGACGAAGCGCTCGCGCATCCGCACGGCGCCGACGTGATTCTCCTCGACAACTTCGCCACGGACGATCTCGCCGAGGCCGTGCGCCGAACGCAGGGTCGTGCGATCTTGGAAGCCTCTGGTGGGATTACGCTCGAGTCGATCGCGGCCGTCGCCGCAACGGGCGTCGACGTGATCTCCGTCGGAGCGCTCACGCACAGCGTCGTCGCACTCGATATCGCGCTCGATATCCTGTGAGCCACTGACAAGGAAAGCGAGTAACCGCGCGGCGCAGATGCTCGTATGGCATCGAAAACTGAACGCGCGAAACCTCGGGTTGCCGTCGTCGGCGTTGGCCGCATGGGCGCGAACATCGCGCTGCGTTTGAAGGACTGCGGATACACGATCGTCGCCGTGTACGATACGTACGATGCAGCGGCCGCGCGAACGGCAGAGCAGACGGGCGCGCGACACGCGCGGACGCTCGCGGAGATCGTGCCGCTCGCGGACGTGATCCTCACCGTCGTGACCGACGACGCCGCGATGCATGCCATCTTCGCGGAGTCGGGCGACTCGCTTTTGAGCGGCGCCGAGGGCAAGATTTTCGTGAACACCGCGACGGTGACGCCGTCCGTTCACACCGAGGTGGAGCGGCGTGCGAACGCGCGCGGCGCCTCATCGCTCGAAGCGTGTATGGCGAGTTCGATCACGCAGGCGCGAGAAGGTTCGCTCTACCTGATGATCGGCGGCGAACGCGACGTCTTCGAGCGCGTGAAGCCGTTGCTCGAAGCGATCTCGGCATCGCTCCGTTACGTCGGTCCCGCGGGCAGCGCGGCGCAAGTCAAAGCGCTCGTCAACATGGTGATGAACGTCAACACGGCGGGACTCGCCGAAGGTCTCGGACTCGGCGACGCGCTCGGACTCGACCTCGCGATGTTACGTGACGTCTTTTCGCAGACCGGCGCGAATTCGCGCGTGCTCGAAACCGACGGCCTCGACATGCAGAACCGCGAGCACGACGTGTATTTCTCGGCAGCGCACGCCGCGAAGGACACGCACATCGCGACCGCGCTCGCGGCGAGCGTCGGGCTCTCGCTCCCCGTCGCCGAAGCGACCGCCGCGCAGTACGATCGCATGATCGCGCTCGGCCTCGGCGAGCTCGATAAGTCCGGCATCGCCGAACTCACCTTCGCCGGCCGAGGCGTCGCGCCCGAAGCGTAGTCGATCCCGAAAACGCAGCGCTCACCCGCGCGCGACGGGCTCCCGTGCGCCGTCCGCCGCCGCGGAGCGATGGAGCGCGTCGATCACGCGCATGTTCGCGACCGCATCGACGGCAGCGTACGGAAGGGGCGTACCGTGCAGGAGCGCATCGGCGAACACTTCCGCTTCGAGCATGTATTGGTCGACCGGCGAGATGCGCTCTTCGCGTCGGCCGTTCGGGCCCGTGATGCGGAGCGATACGTCGCCTGCGCTCGGCTCGGGAACGAACGCGTCGAGAACCTCGATCGAGCCGCGCGTGCCGCCGAGTGCGTACGACCCATTGCGCGCCGCGCGAAAGCCGCAATCGAACGTCGCCATCCGGCCGTCGGAAAATCCGAGGACACCCGCCATCGCGACCTCGACACCGAACCTCGCGCGCACGTCCGCCTGCGCGGAGACCCACGTGGGCTCCTCGGCGAAATGCATGCGCGCCGCATTGACCGTGTAGCAGCCGACGTCCATCAGCGCGCCGCCCGCGAGATCGGCCTTCAGGCGAACGTTGTTCGGATCGAACGGCTCGAGCATGAAATTGAACGACGCGCGCATCGTGCGTAGCTCGCCGATCTCACCGCTCGTCACGAGTTCGCGAACGCGCGCGTGTTGCGGATGGAGCCGATACATGAACGCCTCCATCAGCAAAACGCCACGTTCGCGGCAACCATCGACGATGCGTCGCGCTTGCGCGGCATCGATCGCGAGCGGCTTCTCGCACAGGATCGGTTTGCCGGCGGCGGCTGCCGCGAGCGTCCATTCCGCGTGAAGCTCGTTCGGGAGCGGATTGTAGATGGCATCGACGTCGGGATCCGCGAGCAGTGCGGCATAGTCGTCGTGCACGCGCGGTATTCCGAGGCGCGCGGCCACGTCGATCGCGCGCGCGCGATCGCGGCTCGCGATCGCGGTAACGACGCCGTTGCGCGACGCGTTCGCGCCCGGGATGAAGCGCTTGACGCCGATGTTGGCCGTGCTGAGGATGCCCCAGCGAATGCGTTCCGGCATCAAGAACGCACGATCCGTCGAATCTCGCGATACGCGTCGATGGCATCGAGTGTGCGATCGAGCGCCGCCGCCGCATCCGGCGCGAGCTCGACGAGCGGCGGTGCGACGCGCGCCAGCGGCGGCTCGCCGAAGAGGGCGGCAACGACGTGCTTGATCGCCGCAATCAGCGGCGCGGCGGTCATCGCCGACCGCATCGCGCGGAGCGCGGTTTCGTCGGGCGTCGGGTCGCTCGGTTGCGACGCGCCACGCTCGCGCCAGACGCGAGCGGCGATCGGCGCCGTCACGTTGACCGTTGCCGAGATGCACCCGGCGAAGCCGGCAACACCGCCACCCGCGAGCGCGGTTTCCGAACTCGGAAAGACCGCGAGCTGCGGAAACGCGGACGCGACGCTTCGCGCGTAGGCCAGATCGCCCGAGCTGTCTTTGATGCCGACGACCGTCTGCGGAAATGCATCGACGATGCGACCGATCAGTTCGAGATCGAACCCCACGCCACTGGTTTGCGGAAAATGATAGAGATAGAGTCGCAACGCGGGTTCTCCGATCTTCTCGATCAGCCGCGCGTAGTAGCGGAAGACTCCCTCGTTCTCGATCTCCTTGAAATAGAATGGGGGGATCACGAGCGGCACACCGTACCCGAGCGCGAACGCCTCGCGCGTGAGCGCCACGGTGTCCGCGAATGCCGCAGCGCCGGTACCCACGACGAAGCGTCCGACCGGGAGCCCGGCATCCGCCACCGCGCGCATCACCGCGATTCGCTGTTCGACCGAAAATGAAGCGGCTTCGCCCGTCGTCCCGAGGAGATTGATTCCGTCGCAACCGTGCGCGAGCAACCACGCGCAGTACCGGACGAGTCTCTTGAGATCCGGCGTAGCGTCCGACGCGAGCGGCGTGACGGTCGCTGCGAAGACGCCCGTCAGCGGGACCCCGGACGCGAGTTGGGGTGGATTCGGATGCATCGTGGCGAAGCTTGTCGACGGTTTCTTGTTAACACCTCTCGCATCGCCGAGGCTACTCTCGTGGATGGTGACCCCCTCGAAGATCTGAGGATTCCGAATCGGCGCAGCCTCGCGGACGACGTTCTCGATCGTTTGCGCGCGGCGATCGTTCGCGGTACGTTCGGACCCGGCCATCATTTGAGCGAGGTGGCCCTCGCGGGAACCTTCGGCGTGAGTCGCGGCCCGATACGCGAGGCGTTTGCGGAGCTCGAGCGTGAGGGCCTGCTCGCGATCGAACGACACCGAGGGGCGCGTGTCACCCGCCTCTCGCGCGACGATATCGAAGAAATCTACCAGCTGCGTCGCGCGCTCGAGCGGCTCGCGATCGAACGCGCGACGATGCTCTGGGAACGCCCCGATCTGCGCGATATGGACGCGGTCCTCGCCGACCTCCGGCGTGCGGTGAAAGAGAAGGACGTGCACCGCGTCGTCGATCTCGACGTTGCATTCCACGACCTCATCTATCGCGCGGCGCGTCATTCGCGGCTCTACCTCGCGTGGACGACGCTCCGGCCGCAGATCGCGACGTTTCTGCATTCTCGCGCGATGGATTCGAACGACTATCTCAAAAAATCGGTCGCCGAGCATACGGCACTGCGCGACGCGATTCGCGCGAAGGATGCCCCGCGCTCGATCGAGCTGATCGACGACCACCTGCGAACCGCGTACGAGCGACTGTCACAACTTTCGGCGATCGCCTGAGGCCGCCGTAGGGCCGCCCGGAGCATCGCCGCGCGGCGTCGAACCGTATCGTTCGCAGACGCTGAGGGGATTTTCGCGATGGCCAAGATGATCGATCGGAGCACGGGTCTCGGTGGGGAACCGTCTCCCGAATATCGCGAGCAAGAGGCGCGTTGGTCCGCGTCGTTCGCAGGCTCGAAGCGCCGCCGCGAACCGGGCTCGGGCGCGAACGATCGCACGATTTCCGACGTGCCGCTCAAGCCGCTCTATGGGCCGGACGACGTCGCCGGCCTCGATCTCGCGCGCGATCTCGGGCACCCGGGCGAATACCCGTACACCCGCGGCATCCATCCGGGCGGCTACCGCGACCGCTTGTGGACCATGCGCCAATTCGCCGGCTTCGGGAACGCGAAGCAGACGAACGAACGCTACCACTTCTTGCTCTCGCAGGGGCAGATGGGGCTTTCGGTCGCCTTCGATATGCCGACGCTGATGGGCTACGATTCCGACGCGCCGCAAGCGCTCGGCGAAGTGGGTCGCTGCGGCGTCGCGATCGACTCGCTACGCGACATGGAGACGCTCTTCGAAGGCATCGATCTGGGAGCGATCACGACGTCGATGACGATCAACGGCCCCGCGCCGATCGCGCTCGCGCAGTACATCGCGACGGCCGAAGCCAAAGGCATCCCCCGGTCCGCGCTCGGCGGTACGTTACAGGCCGACATCCTCAAGGAATACATCGCGCAGAAAGAGTGGATCTTTCCGCCGCGCCCGCACGTGCGCTTGATCGTCGACATGATGAAATTCTGCACGGCCGAGATGCCGAAGTGGAACACGATCTCGATCAGCGGCTATCACATTCGCGAAGCGGGATCGACGGCCGCACAAGAGCTCGCGTTCACGCTCGCGAACGGATTCGCGTACGTCGAGGCGGCGATGAAAGCGGGGATGGACGTGGATTCGTTCGCGCCGCGGCTTTCGTTTTTCTTCAACTCCCATATCGATTTTTTCGAAGAGATCTGCAAGTTCCGCGCGGCGCGCCGGATCTACGCGCGGCGCATGCGCGAGCGGTACGGCGCGAAAGATCCGCGGTCGTGGACGTTGCGTTTCCACACGCAGACGGCCGGCTGCAGCGCGACCGCCCAGCAGCCGGAGAACAACATCGTGCGCGTCGCGTACGAAGCGATGGCGGCGGTGCTCGGCGGAACGCAGTCGCTCCACACGAATTCGATGGACGAAGTGATGGCACTGCCGACGGAAAAGTCCGTGGAAATCGCGCTGCGCACGCAACAGGTGCTCGCGTACGAAACGGGTGTCACGGCCGTCGTCGACCCGCTCGGCGGCTCGTATTTCGTCGAAGCGCTGACGGACGAGATGGAAAAGCAAGCCGAAGCGTACTTCGCGCAGATCGAAGAGTTCGGCGGCGTGGTGGAAGCGATCGAAGAGGGTTTCTTTCAGCACGAGATCGCGGATGCGTCCTATCGCTACCAGCGTTCGCTCGAAACGAAAGAGCGCGTGATCGTGGGCGTCAACGCGTTCGTGAAAGACGAATCGCAAGAAGAGATGGAGTTGCTCAAGATCGGTCTCGAGGTGGAGCGAGCGCAAGCTCGCGCGGTGCGCGACGTGCGCGCGTCGCGCGACGGCACCGCGGTGCAGCGCGCGCTCGAAGAGTTGAAACGCGCCTGCGCGAACGAGTCGATCAATGTGATGCCCCCGCTCGTGGATGCCGTGAAGGCGCTCGCGACGGAGGGTGAGATCGTGCAAGCGATGGTGGAGGTCTATGGACGGTACGTCGAACGGGCGGCTTTTTAGCGCCGTCTTCACTCTAGTTGTGGCGGGCGCCGGGCTCGCCGCGGTGCGCTCGGCGTACGCGGCCTCGGTTACGGTTCCGACGAACCAGTTCGTGCGCGTCGCGCTCACGCAGCCCTTGACGTCCGCGACCGCCCACGTGGGCGATACGTTCGGGTTCGTGACGACGAAAGACGAAATGCTCGGGACGCTCGCCGTTCCGAAGGGCACGCCCGGCCACGGACGCCTCGCGATCGTTCGACCCGCCGCGGGTCGCGAGCCGGGCGTGCTCGCGCTGCAGGCCGATAGCATCGATCTGCCCGACGGCGATACGGTCTGGGTGAACATCGATCCGAAGGGCGGTCCGCACGGGCGGCTCGCCGACCAGCACGTTCGCCCGGGTCTTTCCCCGATCGGTCTCGGGTACGTGACGTCGAGCTCGGGCGACATGGTGCTCGACGCCGGCGCGACGTTCGACGTGATGACGATCCCGCCGCGCACCGTGCCCGCGCCCCTCTGGACCGCGACGCCGCCGCCGCCGATGCCGATGCCGGTTCCGATGCCGA
>Ga0116226_10003233_pt1 | contig 14360 bp, 9 predicted proteins | sample S1TSphfallax_FD_89692 | JGI IMG/M metagenome (GOLD analysis project Ga0116226, IMG submission 89692) | Host-associated microbial communities from peat moss isolated from Minnesota, USA - S1T2_Fa - Sphagnum fallax MG | ecosystem: Host-associated > Plants > Peat moss > Unclassified | place: USA...
AAGGCGCTGGGGATTGAGACAATAAAGAGCAAGCGGTTCCAAATACCGCTTGCTCTTAAACGACACAGACGGCGTTTTACACGATAGCCGAAGCGGCACTTGCCAGAGGCAACGCATCTCGATTGCCTCCGGCATTCACGCAGCACGGCCTGCCCGACCATTCCCGTGGCGCCGAATATGCGGTAAGCTGGCATGTCTTCGGAGCGAGCGGGCGGAATATTTCGTTTCGTCTCCTCAGATCAAGCGAAGGCACGTGATATCAGTTAGACTTGATCGCCTCCAAAATCGATTTTTCGAGCTCGGCCAGGCTGTATGGCTTCCTGATGAATTTGCATTCCTTCAGAACTTCAGGGACTAGCTTGCCGACTTCATATCCGGTGGTCAAAACAAACGGAATGCCGCGTGCCTGCAAGGCTTCCGCCACCGCCCAAGACATTTCGCCATCTAGATTGACATCCAACAAGGCGACGTCAAAGGTCTCTGTCCTTGCCAGAGCAAGCGCCTTTGGAACACGCGTCGCGGGGCCGACCATGGTCCATCCGAAACTGTCCAACGCCAACTCAAGCGTGCTGATGATCATAAACGAATCTTCAATCACCAAAACGCGAAGGCTGTTGCCGTGACGAAACGGCTTCTCTTGGACAGTCGAGAACGTGATCGTCACTGGCGACGCGATGGTGTCAGATGTCACCAGGGATGCGGGTGGCAGCATCACGCTGCAAATCACGCCGTCGGGGAGATATTGCAAACTCGCCTGGCCATCCGTTTCCATCGCCAGAGCGCGCTCGATGAGTGTTGAACCGAAGCCACGCCGGGTCGGCCGGATAACCGCGGGGCCGCCTGATTCCGTCCAGGACAGATTGAGACCGCCGGGTTCAGTCCGGCTCCATTTGATGGACACGCGGCCTTGGGGGGTGGACAAGGCACCATATTTTGCGGCGTTGGTGCAAAGCTCGTGGATCGCGAGCGACAGCGCGAGCGCCGATTTTGAAGTCAGGACAAGATCCGGCCCCGTCATTTCAAACGCCGCATGTTCACGGATATAAGGAGCTAGTTCTTCCATGAGCAGATTATTGATCGAAACGCCCTCCCAACGGCTTTGGGAGAGCAGGCTATGGGCCTTCGCCATCGACTGGATGCGCGCTGCCAGGCCGTTTACGAACCCTGTCAGAGACTCGGCGCCTACGCTCGTCTGCATGACCAGCGCCTCGATATTCGCCAGCGTATTCTTTACCCGATGGTCGAGTTCGGCCATCAGCAGTTGATCGCGGTTTGCCGCCAACTGTCGTTCGCGTGCGGCGTCGGTAATGCGTCGAAGCACGACGTCGAGAAGCGATGTGCGCAGATCACGCGCCGCGTCCAGGTCTGATTGCAGCCATGGCAATCCCCGGCCTCGCACGGTCTCCTTCCAGGCTTCAAATGATTTGCGCGGCGTTAACATGTCGCCGCCAGGGCCTGAGACGACGGTTTTCCCGGGATGCCCGGCCCATTCAGTCGTACCCACCAATTCAGGACGAAACCAGATAATGAAATCGGACGGATCGTGCGAGACCGAAATGACGAGCAGACCGGCGGCAACATCGGCGAACGCCTTGGCCGGCTCGAAGACTTCGCCAAGGCGATCGGTCGCAAAAACACCGTTGGTGTCTCGCAACTTCGAATTCAGCCAGCCAACTAGACTTTCGTTCTCGCGCTTTTTCGGGGTCATCCCCAAATATGTCAGTGCGCCACCGACACTGACGGCGACGCCGCCTCGTGTGCGCCCTTCCAATGAGGCTTCCCCGCCATGAATATAATCAAGAAGATTTGGCGATTGTTCGGTAAGGCCGCGCGCATAGTCATCGGCGCCTGCCAGGTTCAACATCAATTGCTGAAGCACCATCCGGCTCGATAATCGCGCGTTGAATTGGTCCTGCTTCTCGAAAGCCTCGAGCTGATAGGAAAACATCGAACCAAACAGCTCACACACGGCGCGCAGATGCCGCGGCAGGCGGCGCTGCGTGTAATGATGACAGGCAATCAGCCCCCATAACGCCCCGCCACTGATGATTGAAATCGACATGGACGCATCGATCCCCATGTTGCGCAGGTACTGGCGATGGATCGGCGATACATCACGCAACATCGCCTGGCTCATGTCCAGCGGCTTTCCGGTCCGCGGGTCATCTGCCGGCACCAGGGGCGCGGGTTCGTAATCGACCTGTGTGATCAGCCTTAGACCATTCTTGACGTAGAGCGCGCGGGCCTGGGCGGGTATATCCGCGGCGGGGTAATGAAGATCAAGAAACGGCGGGAGATCGTCCCGCTTGCTTTCCGCGATCACCCAGCCCGACTCGTCCTGCATGAACCGATAGACAAGCACCCGGTCATAGCGGGCGACATCGCGCACCCGTCTCGCCGCCATCTGGCACAGGTCCAGAAGCGAAACCGCGCCATCGAATCCCTCGATCATCTCCTGAACGGCGGCAAGTGGATCGGCGGCGAACCGGTCGTCTATATCCGCGGCTTCAAACTCTAAAATGAGAGACTCATCCACCCGGTGCAGGCTGGCGTCGAGCGGATGATCGGCCGCGACCCGCATCTGCGGGTCGAGCAGGTGGCGGGGTTTGAGGAGCGAGAGGTTCGCTCTCAACGCACGCAAATTGTCGATTTGTTTCTGGCTGAAAATCACTGCCGCGGAATGGCCCAGTAGACCATCCGTTGAAACTCCCAGCAGACCCGTGACGTCGCCGGCAACCTGCAGGACTTCAAGCGTGTCGCTATCCAAGACCAGCATCGCGCCATGCGGTAGAATGGCACCTGGGATATGGATCGGCTCCTGATCGCAATTGGTAATGTTGGTTGCCGTTTGTCTCGGAAACGCCGCCGTCATTTTGTCCCATCCCAGGCATTCAACCAGCTTTGCCGCACCTCGAATGTCTCGACGGCGCCACTTTGGCCAGGTCCTCTTGTTTGATTTTCACCATGAGAGAGAGGAAGATGTCTGCCGCCTTTGGTCATTCCGCGCGCCTTTCCTTGTCGTAATATGTTATTCATATGGGCGGATTTTGCAATCATGCGCACATTACGAGGTCGTAATCTCTCGGCTGGACCGGAACTGGTGTTAAAGCGTCGTCTTCTCCCGTTGAATGTCAGCGGCGCGAGCGCAGTCTTGCCCCGCTTGACCGGCGATCTGCCTGTTGCCGTCTAAAAACAGCTTGACGGCGGCCTTGACGGAGGTTTCGATTTTGCCCGGAGGGGGTTTCGCGAACGCCTGATGATTTTCGCCGCCGGCGACGCAGACGAGGCTGGCGGCGCTGCAGCACTATTTCCTGGCGAATGGTTCCGCCGGCCCCGCAGCTGCCATGGCGCGTGCCGTGAACGTGGTCGGCGCCGGCATCAAGGCGCAGTCAACGGTGATGGGATACGCGGATTGTTTTGGACGTCTCGGCGCGATCCTCGTCTTATCCGCCGCTTTCGTCGCGCTGTTGAAGCGGGGGTCAATCAAGCGCCGGCGCAGGCCGAAATGCGTCACCCAACGGCGCCGATTGACTGCCAGGCGCAGCGCCGAGAGATTGAGCGCAAGGCCGCTGATGTTAGCGCTGGGCCTGACCTGCAAGCTCCGACGCCAACGTGAGGTAAGCCAGGCTCACCCACGCCTCCACGAGTCCCATAATCGCGAAAGACCATGCCCGCCTGTCCCATTTCCGCACATCGCTTGCGCCGACACGGCCGAACATTCGCCAACTCTCCTCTGATTATTTTGGCATGGCGCTTGCTCCGTACCGCCGCATCTAAACCATCATCGGGACTAGATTGCCGGATTTTTTGATTCCTAAGACAGTTCAACGCAAGGTCCGCCGCTCCCGCCGGCTGGCATGGGTTGGCCTCGCCGCCAGTCTCGCAGCGGCCGCATTCGGCGTTTTGCGTTTCGCGCCGGCCGGTCCTTCCGTCTCGCGGGATACGCTGGTATTCGCCAGCGTCGAGCGAGGGGTCTTTCACGTCCGGGTGCAGGCCCCAGGCATGCTGCAATCGCGCGATCCTCGCTTCATCACGGCGCCTGACCCGGGTACCGTCACGTCGGTCCTGGTGCAGCCTGGCGATGCTGTGCGCGCCGGCGAAATTCTGGTCCGGCTCAACAACCCGTCGCTGCACGCCGTCCTCGTCGCGGCGCAATCAAATCTGGCCGATGCGCGGGCGACCCTGATCTCCACAGGCGCTGATCTCGACAACCAACGACTTTCCCTGGAGGCCGACCTCGCGACAAGCGAGGCGGCGGCCGAGTCGGCCGCGTTGCGGGTCCAGGCTGAACAGGGCCTGGAGGCGGCGCATATCATCGCGGAACTTGACTATCGCGATGCGCTGTTGACCGCAAAGACCGCCCGTCTGCAGGCAGCTCTAACGCGACAAAGGATTGCAGCGTTCAAGCGTAATGAGCAGGCGCAGCTGAGCGCGCAACAAGTCCGGGTCGCCGCCTGTCTATCGGCGCTTGCCGAAGCGCAGGCCAATGTCGCAGCGCTCTCGATCACCGCGGGCGCGAGCGGAATTGTGCAGAGCGTGACGGCGCAGCTTGGACAAACCTTGAGCCTCGGCGATGCCGTCGCGCAGATTGATAGCCTGGGAGATTTGAAAGCAACGCTCTCGGTCGCCCCGAGCGATGCGGGCAACGTCGAAACCGGGCAACACGTCTCGATTCAGCTTAACGACGCGCAAGGAACGATCATCGAGGGCGTCGTCAGCCGGGTCGCACCCAAGGTGGAGGATGACAGCGTCGCGGTGGATGTCCGGCTTGCGCAAAAACTGCCGCAGGGAATGCGCGCCGACCTCGCGGTCGTCGGCGAGATCGATGTCGCGACGATATCGCAAACTCTCTACGTGCCGCTGCCGGCAAATACACAGCCGGATGCTCCGGGCTATGTCTACAAGCTTGCGCCGGGCTCCAAGCTCGTCCGGGTCCCGGTCCAGTTCGGCACGGCATCCGCCGACGCGATCCAGGTATTGTCCGGGCTGCAAGCGGGAGACCAGATCATCGTCTCCGATACCAGCAACTTCAATAACCAGGCGCAAGTCCGGCTGCAATGAGACCGATCTTCATCTGTTGCGTCGCGCTCGCTCTCGCCGCTCCGGCGCGCGCGGATACGTTGTGGCAGGCCTGGCAGCTGGCCCGGGCCAACGACCCGGCATTCGCGGCGGCCGGCGCGCAATTGCGGGCTGCCGCGACCGCCGAGCCGGCGGCGCTGGCCGCCCTGCTGCCGCAGTTCACGCTCAGCGCCAGCGCGGGACCGCAAAACCAACATTTGGCGGCGCCGGAATTCTATGGGTCCGGCTTCGAGCCGGTGACGCAAACCCAAAAGCTCGGTGTCTCGACATGGCAAGCCACAATCACCCAGCCTCTCTTCGACTGGACCGCGCTCAAGACCTACCAGGCATCGCGTTACGCGGTGCAAGCGGCGGCGGCGAATTACCAGGCCAGCCTGGAAGCCCTCACGGTGGCGCTCGCCACCGCCTATGTCACCGACGCCCAGGCGGCAGCGGATCTTGTCTCGTTCCGGGCGGCTGAGCGCGGCTTCGCCCAGCAGTATCAGAACGCCGAGGCGCGCTATCGCGCCGGTTTGACCGGCATCATCAACGCCGACGAGGCGCAGGCTGCCGACCGTTCGCTCCAGGTGCAGGTCGCTCAGGCGCAGGAAACGCTGATCGCGGCTGACCAGGCGCTCGCGGCGTTGACGGGCTCACAAGGTGAAGCCGTCGACCCCTTGCCGAACGAATTACCTTTGCCGCCGCTAAGCGGGCTGGACGTTTGGATGGCGCAGGCCAGGCGCGGCAACCCCGTGATCGCCGCGGCGCGGGCCGCCACGCTGGACGATGCCAGCCTGGCCGAAGCCGCCAAAGGCGGCTTTCTGCCGGATGTCGCATTGCAGCTGCAGCACGCGGCAAGCGAGCAAGGTGGCTCGGCCGGCGACACCTTCCAAGGCCAGACGATCTCCGGTCCCGGCAATCTGCTGCAGCAGGACAACGCGGTCACGGTGCAGTTCACCTGGAACGTATTTTCCGGCGGCGCCACGCGCTCGGCCGTCGACCAGGCCGAAGCGATCAGCGACCAGGCTGGCGACGACGCCGCGACCGCTCAAATAGGCGTGATGCAGGCGATCCATACGAACTATCAGGCTTTGACGATCGACAAGGCCAATCTAGCGGCGGCAGAGGCCGCCTCAGAGGCCGCCGCCGCCGCCGTGGACGCTGCGAACCAGGCTGTCCTCTCGGGGTTGCTGAGCGAGAGCGACCTGATCAATGACAGGCAGCAATTGCTATCCGCCCAGCTCGCGCTGCACGCGGCGGTAACCGCCGCGATATCGCATGAACTGGCGCTCGCGCAGGCTGCCGGCAGCGCGACACCTGACTTTATCCAAACCCTTTCCGCCGTCCTGACCTCCGAGGAGACTCCGCCCCATGACCGCAAGAACCACAACTGAAGCATCCACAGCCGAAGTCCCCGTCATCGAAGTTGTCGACCTGACGAAGATCTACCGGACAGAACAGGTGCAGACCCATGCGCTTGCCGGCATCAATCTGGTGGTTGCCAAAGGCGAGTATGTCGCGGTCACCGGCCCCTCGGGATGCGGTAAATCGACCTTGATGGCGATTCTGGGCCTGCTCGACAATCCCAGCTCCGGCATCTTCAGGCTGTCGGGCCATGATGCGGCCCATCTGCGCGAGCGCGAGCGCGCCGCATACCGCAATCGCCATATCGGCTTCGTGTTCCAGGCGTTCAATCTGATCGGCGATCTCACCGTCGCCGAAAATGTCGCGCTGCCGCTGATCTACCGGGGCGGGCTGCGCCGCTCGGTCCGCAACGCGCGCGCGGCTGCCATCCTGGGAGAAATGGGCATGGGTCATCGGGCCGGACATTATCCCTCCCAGCTATCGGGCGGACAGCAGCAGCGAGTCGCCATCGCCCGCGCCTTGGTGACCGAGCCCGACATCATCCTGGCGGACGAGCCAACAGGAAACCTCGATTCCCGCTCCGGCGAAGCCGTCATGGAGCTGTTGCAGGAGCTCAATACGCAACACGGCACGACGATCCTGATGGTGACGCACGACATGCATTACGCCAGGCAGGCAAGACGCATCGTGCAGATCTCTGATGGCCAGGTCGTGGATGATGATTTTGGCGACGTGATCGTCAGCCTGCACCCGGAATTCCCGAATGAAGGCGGAAGAATCGGCCATGTTTAACAATCTAGGGAACGACCTTGTCCACGCGTGGCGCGGTTTGCTGCGCTGGCCGTTCTATCCGATCGTCACGGTTCTGATGCTCGGGCTGGCCGCTTGCGCCAACATGACCGCGTTCGGCGTGTTCTACGGTTATCTGCTCAAGCCGCTGCCCTATGGCGATCCATCCCGGCTCGTTCTGATGTCGCTCGAAAATCCAAAAATCAACCAGAATTATCCGGAAGTCTCGGCGAAGATATACGCGGCGGTCACAGCCTCGCTGAAATCATTCACCGCAACCGGTCTCTGGTCATATGAAGGACCGACGGCCTCGGAAATCAACGGGCAAGCCAGGGAGGTCGACGCCGTTAAAGTGACGCCGTCCTTTTTCACCACGCTCGGGGGACGTCCCATTTTGGGCAGGCTGCCAAGCGCCCTGTCCGGCACGCCGGACGGCCCGCACGAAGCGGTGATTTCCGAAAACTTCTGGAAAGCCATGTTCGGCGGCGCGCCGACGACCATCGGTCAAAGGATAACCGTTCAGGGCGTGGACTATCAGATTGTCGGGGTCATGCCCGCGCGTTTCGGCTTCGTCGATGATATCGACCTCTGGGGATCCTTCAGCCCGCCTGTCAGCGGCATTCCGGCCCGCAATGTGAACAATTTCATGCCGCTGCTTCTGGCACCGAACGTTACGCTGCCGCAGTTCAACGCGCAGCTCGCGCAGGTCCTGGCAAATATCGAAAGCCATGACAGCCCGGCCGATGCATCGGTGATGCGGCAGAATGGCGAGACGCTGGTTGCCGAGCCGATGCGCGGCGCCCTGCTCGGCCTGGAGGATTTGGGCGGCTTGCCTGCGATCCTGCAGGCAATGACGGCGCTGCTGCTGGTTCTGGCGGTCGCCAATGCCGGCAATCTGGCGCTCGTCCGCAATCGCGGCAGGCTGTCCGAATTTGCGCTGCGGCGTGTGCTCGGCGCCAGCCGCCTTGGGCTGCTGCGCTTTTTCCTGCTCGAACACCTTCCGATTTTCGGGTTGGCCGGAATGCTGGGCTCAGGCTTCGGCTTTTTGGCCCTGCGGTGGCTCGACGGTTTCAAGTCGACATTCGACAATCCGCCTTTCGGAATCGCGACCGGCTGGCCGGTTTATGCTTGCTGCTGGGCATCGGCCGCGGCCGCGGCGGGACTCATCATTCTCGTGCCGGCGATCCAGATTTTCGTTCAAAACCTGGGCGACCGTCTCGAGCAGACCGCAAAGGCGACGCTCACGCCCGCCGCGCGCCGCACGCAAAACCTGCTCGGCGCGCTGCAAATCGGCCTTGCCATTACGTTGCTGATCGGCAGCGGCGCACTTTCATTAAGCCTGCACCGCATCCTCACCCAACCGATGGGCTTTGATCCCGACAACCGGCTCGTCGCATCGGTCCTGATCCCGCCGAATATGCAGAGCATGACGACTTTGCTGGATGGCGTGGCGGCGGTGTCTCGCCTGCCGGGCGCCGTGGCCGCGACCGGCACGATCGAATGGTCTTACCCGTTGACCGAAAGCCTCGTGGAATTGGGCATCTTCCCGGACCGACCTGCCGCCCAGGCCGAAGCTGTGTATTTCGTGCCCTTCGTCGGCGATGTCTTTAAAACGCTCGGCATCCCGATCGAAGCGGGGCATAATTTCGATGCCGCGGCGCAAGCCGGTAATTGCGAGAAAAATCTCGTGATCAGCCGCAACCTTGCAGAGGCGAGCTATGGCGGCCGGGCGGCGATTGGAAACATGCTGAAATTGAGCGAAACCGACTACAAGATCATCGGCATCACCCCGCCTGTTCTGTGGCAGCCGCTGACGGATGACGGCATCAGCGGCGTCATGTTCTATCCGGGCGCATGCATGACGACATTGCCCGCGCCGCCGCCCTTCCATGGCGCCACCATCATCGCGCACGTGACCGGCAGCCAGGCCAGGGCGAGCACCAGCATCCGCAAAGCCATCCAGCAAGCCATTCCTGGCGCCGCGGTGACGTCGATCCGGCCCTACGCGCAGGTGATCTTCGCGAGCATCGCCTTCCGCGCGCTGATCGCTGACCTGGTCGCCGCTTTCGCGGCCCTGGCCGTGATCCTGGCGGCGCTTGGCGTTTACGCGGTGAATGCCTATATCGCCCGCGCGCGCCTGCCGGAATTCGGGATGCGCGCCATGCTCGGCGCATCGCCGGGCAGGCTCTTCCAGGTCGCGCTGACGGATACGATGCGGTTGATCGCCTTCGGGGTCGTCGGCGGCATTGCCGGAGGCTACTTGCTGATCCGGGCGATGTCCTCGGCGCTCTTCGAAGTCGGCGACGTCATGCCGCTGATCTTCGTGCTCGCGGTGCTGGCCATCGCCGTTGTCGCGCTGGCGGCATCCTGGCGGCCGGCCGCCAAGGCGGCGCGCATGCCGGTGAAGCGGCTCTTGGAGTCGGCATGACCACGAAACCCTTCACCGCGCAGATCCTCATTGCGGACGACCAGGACGATCTCCGTGAGGCCCTGTCGATCGTGCTGAGCCGTGAAGGTTTCGCAACCCGGGGCGCGGCATCTCCCGCCGAGGCCTGGCTGCTGCTGGAGACTGGCGATTTCGCCGCCCTGCTGCTGGATTTGAACTTTCGGGCGGACACCACGTCCGGCCAGGAGGGTCTCGCGTTCATGGCGAAGGTCAAAGCGGTCTTTCCCGGCCTGCCCGTGATCGTGCTGACAGGCTGGGGATCGGTCGAACTCGCGGTCCAGGCGCTGCGCGCCGGCGCTGCCGATTTCCTGGAAAAACCCTGGGAGAATACCCGGCTGATCACTGTCCTGCGAAGCCAGCTCGCCCTGGCGCAGGCGCGGCAAACCAACGCCAGCCTGACGCATTTATTCCCGTCGACCATGGCGGGTCGTTCGTCCCCGATGCGGCAGGTGAGAGCCCTGGCGGAGAAAATCGCCCCGGCTCACGTGCCTGTGCTGATCACCGGCGAGAGCGGGACCGGCAAGGGCGTGATGGCGCGGCATATTGCCGCGCTCTCGACAAGGCGGGACCAGCCATTCGTCACCTTGGATATGGGTTCGCTCCCGGAAAGCCTGGTTGAGGCCGAGTTGTTCGGCCACGCCCGCGGCGCCTTCACCGATGCCAAAACCGAACGAATTGGCCATTTTGAAATCGCCAATAACGGGGTGATTTTTTTAGACGAGATCGGGAATGCGAGTTTGGCGACGCAAGTGCGCCTGTTATCAGTTCTGGAAGACGGCAAAATTGTCCGTGTCGGTGAATCAAGGCCGCGCCAGGTCGATGTCAGGATCATCGCCGCGACCAATGCGGATTTGGGAAGCCTGATCGCCGCCGGACGCTTTCGGCAGGACTTGCTCTTCAGGCTCAACACCGTCGAGATCCGCATGCCCCCTTTGCGAGACCGGGGTGAGGATATCATCCAGCTCGCGCTGCATTTCCTGGAAATCTTTGCCGCCAGGCATGGGCGGTCCGAAGCCGAATTCGACCCCGAAGCCTTGAGCGCGCTGACCGGTTATCCCTGGCCGGGAAATGTCCGGGAGCTGGCGCATGTTGTGGAGCGGGCCGTGCTGCTTTCAGAAACGGCGCGGATCAAGCCGGCAGATCTACGGTTGAGCGCCACCTCCGCCATACAATTCGAACGCATGACCCTGGATCAGGCCGAACGGTATCTTATCCAACTGGCGATCGCTGAGGCCAATGGCGATACGGATGTCGCGGCGCGGCGGCTTGGCCTATCCCGCAGTGCGTTCTACCGCCGTCTGGCTGCCGTTCGGCGCTGATGTTTGTAGCGGCTGCATTGCTGGCGGCAGGTTTCATTGCAGGTTTTGGCCTGGCGCGCCGTCGCGCGGCAAGACAGTTTCGTCAGCTTGCCGCACTGATCCATGGGTTGCGTGAAGGCGATTACACCCTGCGAAGCATCCGGCGACCTGGCGCCATTGGCGAGGCTTTCACCGCGGTGGACATATTGGCGGACCGGCTAAAGGGCGATCGGGCCGCCGGCATAGAATCCGACGCGTTGCTCGGCAAGCTGCTGGGCGCTGTTAATCTAGCCATTCTTGTCATGGGCCCAGGTGGCCGCTTGATTGGCGGCAATGCCAAGGCGGCCGGGATGCTGGGGATGTCGGGTGAGGACTTCATTGGCCGTCGTCCGGACGAGCTTGGGATCGGCGCCTGGATTCAAATCAAAGCGGCCACCCGATTTGAAACGCGCCTGCCTGGCGGCCATGGCCCGTGGGACGTCCGTACGGTCAGGTTCCGCCGCCATGGTCGGGAGCACCTGCTCCTCGTCGCAACCGACCTTTCGCAGGCGTTGCGGGAAGAAGAGCGCCGGGTGTGGCGGGGCCTGATCCGCGTCCTGAGCCACGAGACCGGCAACTCGCTTGGCCCGATTCAGGCCACCGCTGAGGCGCTCGCTGACGGCTTGTGCAAAATGGACTCTCAGGACGTCCTGCAAGGCCTTGCCTTGATCGAACGCCGGGCCCGCAGCCTTGCCAGTTTCATCCGGCGCTACGCTGAACTCGCCCGGTTGCCGCCACCGGTTCTGCAACCCGCGAACCTCGCGGAGTTGCTGCGGCGGGTGGTTGCCCTTGAGACCAGACTACCCGTCGCGCAGACCATCATCGAAGATGTCTCGCTGTGTCTGGATGCTGGACAGATTGAGCAGGCTCTCATCAATCTGCTGCGCAACGCGACCGACGCGGCCTTGGAAGGCGGTCATCAAGTCGCGCTCAGGATGGTATCGGCGAAATCCGCAGTCACCATCGAGATTCTCGATAATGGGCCGGGATTGCCCGACAGCCGGAATATGTTTGTCCCGGGTTTCACCACAAAGCCGGGCGGCTCCGGAGTCGGGCTCGTGCTGGCACGGGAAATCATCGAAGGCCATGGCGGCAGGCTCAGTCTGATGGACCGGTCAGACAGTCCCGGCGCGCTTGCGTTAGTGGAGTTTTTTCAACCAGCGCCAGGCCTGGCTCAATGACAACGAGACCAGGAAAAACCGTGGCTGAAACCATAAAAGAAACGCCCCGCCCGGCGTAACCATATTTTTGCTTATCACAGGCGCTGGCCCGGCTGTTGCCAAAGCCCGCAGGAGCAAAAGTTTTTTTGGTTCTTTTTTTTCAAAAAAAGAACCGCTTGCTCGCCTTCCTCTGCTCCAAACCGCCGCTGTCCCTAGAACCACCCATCCCGCATCGTGATGCTCAGCCGCTCCCGCCCCGTCACCGGCGCCAGCCAGGCGGCGATCTTCGGCATCTCGAACGCGAAAAAATACCGGCACGCCGCCATCTTGCCTTCGCGCAGCGCCTCGTCCGCCGTGCCGGAAGCGGTCAGCGCCAGGTCCAGCCAGATGAAGCCCAGCACCGTATGCCCGAACGCGGAGAGGAAATTGGTGGCATTCGCCAGCATCTCCGCCTCATCATTCAGTTCCCCCAGCGCGAGCAGGCAGCCGCCCAAATCGCCCAGCGCCTGTTCCAAAGCCAGCGCCTCGGCCGGAAACGAAACCCGCGCCGCCCCGATCACACGCTGCACCCGCGCCGCGAATTGCCTGAAAATCCTGCCGCGGTCCCGCAGTATTTTCCGCCCCAGCAAATCCAAACCCTGAATGCCCGTCGTGCCCTCATGGATCGGGTTCAGCCGGTTGTCCCGGTACAACTGCTCCACATCAAAATCCCGCGTGTACCCGTAGCCGCCATGCACCTGAATGGCGATGTCGTTCGCCGCCAGCGCCCATTCCGAAGGCCAGGTTTTCGCAACCGGCGTCAGCAGCCCCAGCACCGCCTCCGCCTCCTCCCGCTCTTCCTCGCTGGCGGCGGTCTTCGCGTCATCCACCAGCCGCGCGCAGTACAGAATCAGCGCCAGCGCACCCTCCGCGTAGGCCTTGCAGGCCAGCAGCATGCGTTTGACGTCCGGATGCTCGATGATCGGCACCGGCTTCGCCGCCGCGTCCCGCGCCCCGATCGGCCGCCCCTGCGGGCGCTGCCGCGCATAGTCCAGCGCCAGCCGAAAACCCCGGTAACCCATCATGGTGGCACCCAGCCCGACGCCAATCCGCGCCTCGTTCATCATATGGAACATGATCGGCAGGCCCTGGCCCGCCTCGCCCACGCGCCAGCCCAGGGCGCCGCCGTTTTCGCCAAAATTCAGCAGGCAGTTGGTGGTGCCGCGATAACCCATCTTGTGGTTCAGCCCCGCCAGAATAACATCATTCCGCGTGCCGTCCGGCAGAATTTTCGGCACGATAAAGATGGAAATCCCCTTGGTGCCGGCGATCAGCCTACCGTCCGGCCCGGGTATTTTGGCCAGAACCAGATGCACGATGTTGTCGGACGCATCATGGTCGCCGCCGGAAATCCACATCTTGTTGCCCGTCAGCCGGTAGCGGGCGCCCAGCCCATCCTCGCCATCCGGCACCGCCCGCGTCACGATATCCGCCAGCGACGATCCCGCCTGCGGCTCCGACAAACACATCGTCCCGGTCCACCGCCCTTCCAGCTCCGGCGTCACAAACGTCTCGATCTGCCTGGCCGTGCCGAAATGCGCGATCAGCCCGGCATTGCCGATGGTGAGCATGGAATACCCCGCCAGCGGCCCGTTCGCGGCCATGAAAAACGCGGTGGCGGCCTGGTGCACCAGATTGGGAACGCCAAGCCCGCCCAGCGCCGCCGGGAACGGCGCCGCCGCAAACCCGGCCTCCGCATAAGCCATAATGGCGGCGCGCGTCTCCGGGATCACATGCGCGCCTTCGGCGTCCTGATACGGCTCCTCCCGGTCAGCCTTCTTGAAGACGGGCAGGAAGTGGGATTCGGCCAGCCGCTCCGCAGTGTCCAGCATGGCCGCAACGCTCTCGCGGGAGTGGTCAGCGTAGGCCGGGCGGGCGAGGACCGATTCAGTTTCCAGCCAGTCGTACAGCAGAAAGTCTAGGGTTCGGCGATCTATGATAGGCATTTATGAGTCTCCAAAGTAAGCACTTCTTTTTTTGGAAAAAAAGAAGCAAAAAAACTTTCGCTCGTGGGGGCCGTGGCAGGCGCGTGCCTACGCCCCCAGGACCGAAAGTTTTTTGCTTCTTTTTTTAAAAAGAAGCGCTTGCCTTCCTAAATAATCGTCGAGCCGCCATCGACGGCCAATATCTGCCCTGTAATATGCCCAGACGCCGCCGAGCAGAACA
>Ga0116226_10003235_pt1 | contig 14357 bp, 12 predicted proteins | sample S1TSphfallax_FD_89692 | JGI IMG/M metagenome (GOLD analysis project Ga0116226, IMG submission 89692) | Host-associated microbial communities from peat moss isolated from Minnesota, USA - S1T2_Fa - Sphagnum fallax MG | ecosystem: Host-associated > Plants > Peat moss > Unclassified | place: USA...
ACGATGACGCGAGCGATGGAAGGTCGGCGGGAGTTTTAGTACGGTGACGCGGTAGTTCGTGGAAACCCAAGTCTCACAATCGAGACCTGGGCGGGTGGTGCATGGGATGGGCGGGTTCGCATCGGCGCGTGATTGACAAACGAGGCTGGGTGGGAGAGGGTTAAAGAATGCTTATGCTGCACAGCCTGACGGAGTGTTGTCCTTCTGGGACGACCTGTTGTTGTATGGCCTGTTGTTGCGGGAGCATGTGATGTCCTTCGTGCGATAGCGAAGTTTGACGGAACAGATGCAAGCGCCCGCACTCCATTTCCGGAGGAGCGGTTTTTTTATTTCCCCCTGAAACCACTGAAGGACACCCGATTGATGCCTACGCTTGTGCAGAGTGAGTCCCGAATTTCGCCGCCTCCATCGGCCCGGCTGAGCCATTTGAAGCGGCTGGAGGCGGAGAGTATCCACATCTTCCGCGAGGTTGCGGCCGAGTTTCAGAAGCCGGTGATGCTGTATTCGATTGGCAAGGACTCGTCGGTGATGTTGCGGCTGGCGCAGAAGGCGTTTTTTCCCGGGCCAATTCCCTTCCCGCTGCTGCATGTGGATACGGGGTACAAGTTCCGCGAGATGATTACGTTTCGGGACCAGCTTGCGGCGGATTTGGGGCTCGACCTGCGGGTCTGGAAGAACGAAGAGGCGCTGGCGAACGGGGCCAACCCGGTGGCGCTGGGCACGCAACGTTGCTGCGGGCTGTTGAAGACGACGGCCCTGCTGGATGGGCTGCGGGCGGGCGGGTTTGACGCGGCGTTTGGCGGGGCCAGGCGCGATGAGGAGAAGTCGCGGGCGAAGGAGCGCATCTTTTCGTTTCGGGATAAGGCCGGCCAGTGGGACCCGAAGAACCAGCGGCCTGAGGTTTGGAACCTCTACAACGCGCGGATTTCGCCGGGTGAGAGCATTCGGGTCTTTCCGCTGTCGAACTGGACGGAGCTGGATGTTTGGCACTACATCCTGCTCGAAAACATTCCGATTGTGCCGCTGTATTTTGCCCAGGAACGGCGGATGATTGTACGGGGAGACAGCCTGATTCCTGTGGAGCAGAGCTTTGTGAAGAGCCTGCCGGGTGAGGAGCAGTGGGTGCGGTCGCGGCTGCGGTCGCTGGGGTGCAGCCCGTGCACGGGGGCGATTCGGTCCGACGCGGATACCATTCCGAAGATTATTGCCGAGCTGGTCAGCTTCCGGTCGAGCGAGCGGGCGAACCGCGTGATAGACCACGATCAGGATGGATCGATGGAGATCAAGAAGCGCGAGGGGTACTTCTAAATGGCCGCCGAGGAGTTGGTTTTGGAGCAGGATACGTTTGCGATTGAAGAGTTTCTGGCGGTCGAGGCTGGCAAGGATTTGTTGCGGTTCAGCACAGCGGGCAGCGTCGATGATGGGAAATCGACGCTGATCGGGCGGCTGCTGTATGACTCGCGCAACGTGTACGAGGATCAGGTGAAGGCCGTGACCGGCAACGTGCCGGGGCAGCGGAAGGACGCCATCGACTTTGCGTTGCTGACCGATGGGCTGCGGGCGGAGCGCGAGCAAGGCATCACGATTGATGTGGCGTATCGGTATTTTTCGACGGCGCGGCGGAAGTTCATCATTGCGGATACGCCGGGGCACGAGCAGTACACGCGCAACATGGCGACCGGGGCTTCCACGGCGGATCTGGCGATTATTCTGGTGGATGCCCGCAAAGGCATTCTGATTCAGTCGCGGCGGCATGCTTCGATTGCGTCGCTGCTGGGGATTCGGCATTTGGTGGCGGCCGTGAACAAGATGGACCTGGTGGGGTTCTCAGAAGAGGTGTTTCGGCGGATTGAGGGGGAGCTGAAGGCGATGGTTGGGGCGCTGGGGAATGCCGAGTTGCAGGTGATTCCGGTCAGTGCGCTGCTGGGCGATAACGTGGTCGAGCGGTCGCAGTCGATGCCGTGGTACGCGGGGCCGACCCTGCTGGAGCACCTCGAAGTGGTTCCGGTCAGCGAGGAGCTGGCGGGTTTGCCGTTCCGGATGGCGGTGCAGCGGGTGATTCGTCCGGACCAGAACTATCGGGGTTTTGCCGGGCAGATTGCCTCGGGGACGGTGCGGCCAGGGGATTTAATTACGGCGTATCCCACGGGCCGGACGAGCCGGGTGACGACGATTACGACGTTTGACGGCGATCTGCCGGAGGCGTCAGCGCCTCTTTCCGTCGCCCTCACGCTGGACGATGAGCTCGACATTAGCCGAGGTGATTTGCTCGCGGAGCCGGGACGCCCGCCACAGCACGCCACGCGGATTGAGGCTTCCCTGGTGTGGTTTGACGGGCAGCGGCTGGAGACCGAACGAGCCTATCTGGTAAAGCATGGGGCGCAGACCGTTCCGGCGCGGGTGACGCGGGTGCTGCACCGGAAGAACGTCCAGACGCTCGAAGAAGACGCCGTGACCACGCTGGCGATGAATGAGATTGGCGTCGTCGAGCTGGAGCTGACGCGACCGCTGTTCTTTGACGCGTATGCGGAGGATCGGGGCACCGGGGCGTTTATCCTCATTGACCCGGTGGGCAATGGGACGCTGGCCGCCGGGATGATTCGGACTGGGATCGATGCCAGTGCTGCGGCACATGGCCGTGGAGCGCTGGTGCGGGTTGGCGGTGCGGACGCTGGCGCGTTGGAGGCGGCGCTAATCGCGCGAGGGGCGCAGGTGGTGCGGACCCGGGGGCTGGCGGTAAAGACGCTGCGGGATTTGGTGGCGCTTGGGTTGATTGTGCTGGTGGAAGGCGCGGTTGAGGGAGCAATTGAGGCTGAGTCGTTCGGGTCGGTGAAGGCGTTGGTGGAGCAGCTTGCTGGAGGGATCGATGTCTGAGTCAGGACGGGTTGAGGCGGCTCGCGCGGTGATTGTGCGCGAGATCGATGCGGCGAGCGGCGAGATTGTGGTGACGAACAGCTTTCAAGCTGAGGATATGGTGCTGCTCCATATGGTGCAGCAGCATCTGACGGAGGTTCCGGTGGTGTTTCTGGATACGGGGTATCACTTTGCTGAGGTGATGGCGTATCGGGACCGGATGGCCGCGGAGTGGGGCATGAACCTGACCAGTCTGGTGCCGGAGCAGACGGTGGCGGAGCAGGAGTCGGCGTTCGGGATTCTGAACCAGACCGACCCCGGGCGGTGCTGCCGGCTGCGTAAGGTGGGGCCGCTGTTTGCGGAGCTGGAGCGATATGGGGTTTGGTTTACCGGGTTGCGACGCGAGCAGGCGAAGACGCGGGCCGCGCTGAGCGAGGTGGATCGTTTTGTGCTGCCGACCGGGACGGCGATTCGCAAGGTGAGTCCGCTGACGGAGTGGACCGCGAAGGATGTTTGGAGCTACGCGGCCGAGCATGGCATTCCGCTGCTGGAGCTGTATGACCGGGGGTACACGAGCATTGGGTGCGAGCCGTGTACGAGCCTCCCCGTGGACCCGAATGACCCAAGGTCTGGGCGCTGGGGGGGACAGAAGTTGGAGTGTGGGATTCATCTACAGTCCTGAATGTCTTGGCTTGGCTAACCGGAAGGGTGTCGTTCGATGGACTATTTGATTGGGTTTTTGATCGCGCTGGTGATAGCGCTGACTGGAGTTGGCGCGGGTGTCATTACTGCCCCGTTGTTGATCTTGTTTTTGAACGTTCCGGTGGAAGTTGCTGTGAGCACAGCACTTGCGTATTCGGCAATTGTGAAGCTGATTGTGGTGCCGGCGCAGGTGGTGCGGCGGCAGATCAGCTATCGGGTGCTGGGGCTGATGCTGTTGGGTGGGCTGCCGGGGGTGGTGATTGGGTCATTCCTGTTCAAGCGGGTGGCCGGGAGCGGGCCGAAGTCGGTGCTCTACTTTGTGCTGGGGGCCATCATTTTGTTTACGTCGGGGTGGCATATCTACCGGACGCTGTTTCCGCCGGGGGTGGCGCGGCCGCAGAAGGATCGGTCGAAGCTGCTGGGGTTGCTGATGCTTCCCATTGGGGCTGAGGTTGGGTTTTCGTCTTCGGGTGCCGGGGCGCTCGGGACGGTTGCGCTGCTGGGCATGACGGACCTGCCGACGGCCAAGGTGGTTGGGACCGACCTGGCATTTGGGCTGGCCATTGCCGTGGTGGGCACGGGCGTCCACATGATTGGAGGTCACTACGCTGCGGATATTCTGCTGAAGCTGGCGGTTGGCGGCGTGGTGGGCGGCATAGTGGGGACGGGCGTTGCGCCGAAGATTCCAGGCAAGAAGCTACGGTTTGCGCTGTCGCTTTGGCTGATTGTGATTGGGCTCGACTTCTGTTACCAGGCGATCAAACATTAGTCATTCATCTGTTATCGGCTCACTTTGGCACGATAATGGAAGCATGGGAGTGGAACGAGGAACCGGGTCGTGGGCTGTCGGAGTGGGCAGCCTGTTGCTGATTGTGTTGCAAAGTCTCTGTACGGCTGTGATGGCTTTGAGCGGGCTGCGCGTACTGATTGGCGTGGTAGCGCTGACTGCGGCGGCAGGGTTGGATAAGGTCGCTGGGGGCTTCCATACCGATGTGATTCGGATTCCGATGATGGTCCTGGCTTTGGGGGGCGCGGCGGTGAATCTGTTTATTGTTGCGAGAGTGCGACGACTGAGAGCGCGCCCTGAGTCCCAGTGGAGGGCGCAGGCTGTGTCTGCGAAGCAGGTTCGGGCTGAGACGATCCAGATTGTGCTGGCTGTTTTGACAGTGCTGCTGGTGATTGCCGAGTTTTGGACGCACCGGATTTTGCACGCAGTTTAGGGCGGTTGGTATCGATACCCGCTCCCCTGCCATAGCCAGCCGAGCCACCGCCGCTCGCTTCTCCTCAATGCTCCACTTCCGATACGTCGCTTCTGGTAAGAACCTCGCGTAGACATCAAAATCCTCCATCCAATCAAAATGGGGACTTTTTATTCTGTCTCACTTCAGGGGGTCACTCCAAACTGTGGAAAACCTTGTCAAGGGCTCAAACATCATACCTAATCCGCATCTACCTCATTCCAAAGCAGAAAACTCCCAAAAATAATTGGCATATTTACCCCACCCAACTTGATATACTTAAAACAGTAGAGAAAAGCCCTCCGGATTCCCATCACCGAGGGCTTTCCCATTTGTCCGGCTCTCGACAGAAACAAATCTCTGCGAACCTCTGCGCGCTTTTCGTCTGCGGACCTCTCCGTTCCGTCGTTGTAATTGCGCCTATAACCCCAATGGATTCAATATTTTACCCGTAAGTTCTCTCGAATCAATATTTTAGAGGGGTATCTCGCGCTAACATCCCTTTTATCAATACTTTACCGCATGGGGTAGGGGTACACCCCCACCCCAAAAAACCTAAATCCAACCACCATCAATAATGTAATTCTGATTCGTCATTGCCGCGCTATCATCCGCAGCTAGAAACAGCACCAACCGCGCAACCTCCTCCGGCTGAAGATGCCGCTTGATGCACTGCCGCGACAAAACCTCCTGCTCATACTCAGCAGACATCCACAGCTTCCTCTGGCGCTCCGTCAAAATCGCCCCCGGAAGCACGCAGTTCACCCGAATCCCCGCTTCGCCCAGGTCATGCGCCATCGACCGCGTCATGCCACAAATCGCCGCCTTCGCCGTCGTATACACCGACAAACTCCCCGAAGGAATCATCCACGCGATCGAGCTCATATTGATGATTGAGCCACCACCAGCGGCTTCCATCAAAGGCGCAACTACCTGCGCAGCAAAGAAGTAGTGCTTCAGATTCACCGCAATCCGCTGGTCCCAGTACTCTGGCGTCACCTCCGCAAACGTGTGCCGATCATCGCTGCCCGCATTATTGACAAGCACAGTGGGCGCACCAAGACTCGCCGCAATCCCCGCAATCGCGGCCCGCAACGCAGCAATGTCGGTCAGATCGCACTTCACATAAACCGGAGCAAACTCGCTTCGCCCCGAAAGCTCCTTAACCAAAGCCAACGAAGCCGTCTCCGCCACATCCAGAAACCCAACCTTCGCACCCTGCAGTGCGAACTGCTCCACCATCGCCGCACCAATGCCAGAGCCGCCCCCGCTCACAATCACGGTGCGGCCCTGCAAACTGGGATAGCTCGCATACTGTGCCATCGACAACCTTCCCCGGAGACGGCCTAAACCGTCTCCGCAATCACCTTCTGCGTCTGTTCCCCAAGGCCTTCAATCCCCAGTCGAATGGTGTTCCCGGCGACCAGATACTTCGGCGGCTTCTGCCCAAGTCCAACTCCCGGCGGCGTCCCAGTCGAGATCACATCGCCCGGCTGCAGGCTCATAAACCGGCTCAGATAGCTCACCAGATGCGCCACACCAAACACCATCGTCTTCGTCGATCCGCGCTGATACGGGTGCCCATCTACCTCGAGCCAAAGCGTCAGCGCCTGCGGATCGGGGACTTCGTCCTTCGTCACCAGATACGGCCCAATCGGCCCAAACGTATCGCAGCTCTTGCCTTTGGTCCACTGCCCGGTGCCTTCCAACTGAAACGTCCGCTCCGAAAGGTCATTAATCACGCAGTACCCAGCCACATAGTCCAGCGCATCGGCCTCTTCAACATACTTCGCGTGCTTCCCGATCACGACCCCAAGCTCAACCTCCCAGTCAGTCTTCACCGACCCGCGAGGAATGACCACATCATCGTTCGGCCCGATAATCGTCGAGGTCGCCTTCATAAACACCACCGGCTCAACCGGAACAGCGGCGCCAGACTCCGCCGCATGGTCTGCATAGTTCAACCCAATGCAGATGAACTTGCCAACCCCGGCCACAACTGCGCCAAACCGAGGCTCCCCCTCCACTTTCGGCAACGAAAGCGCATCAACGCTGGCTATCTGCTGCAAGCTCGCATCCGACAACGTCGCACCGTTAATGTCCGCAACCACTCCGGACAAATCCCGCAGACTTCCGTCTGCTGCCACAATCCCGGGCTTCTCGGCCCCCAAAACTCCATATCGAAACAGCTTCATTGTTCCCCCTCGATGATGCTCAAACTAAATGGCCCAACCACCATCGATGATGTGTGCCTGCCCTGTTGTAAACGACGACTCATCCGACGCGAGATACAGCACAAACTCTGCAATCTCCTCGGCCCGCCCAAGCCGCCCCATCGGCTGACGTGCCAAAAAAGCGGCCGTCGCCTTCTCGACATCGCCCTGCGCCTTGATCCGATCATGCAGCGAGGGCGTCTCAATCGTGCCTGGGCAAAGCGCATTGACGCGCACGCCCTTCGCAACGACATCAGCAGCAACCGCCTTGGTCAGCCCAATCACGGCAGCTTTGCTGGCTCCATACACAAACCGGTTGGGCGCTCCCTTCACACTCGAAGCCACCGAAGCCATATTGATGATGCTGCCCTTGCCACGCTCCAGCATCCCCGGCAAAAACGCACGAATCGTCCGATACATCGACGTCACATTCAGATCGAACGAGAAGTCCCAATCCGCCTGCGTACAGGAAAAGATATCCCCCTGATGCACATATCCCGCGCAGTTGAACAGCACATCAATCGGCCCCAACTCAGCCGCCAGCGCGTTCACCGCCTCGGTGTCGCGCACATTCAGCACCTTCGTATGGATCCCCGGTCGCTCGGCCTGTAGCTTCGCCAGCGCGTCAACATTCACGTCCGTGGCCCATACCACGGCACCCTCTTCTTCAAAACGCAGCGCACTCGCACGCCCAATCCCTTGCGCTGCAGCTGTAATCACCGCCACTTTATTGGCTAACCGACCACTCATAGAACCCCTTTTCTTCTTGCCCAATTCACTGCAACCAACAGCAAACTTACCCTACGCTGTCGGTGTCTCCTTGTTGTCCTTGTAGGTAAGGGACCGTTCGATATCCTCTGACGTTCGATTCAGCACAATCCGCATCGCAACTTCAGCGGCCTCCGCATCTCGATTTTGAATCGCATCCAACACATCACGATGTCGCCGAAGCGACTTCTCGAAAGCACCTTTATCGCGGTTCGTCAATTTGAAGCTGGCACGCAACGCCTCCTGAATCAGCGCACCAAACGGTCGCATAAACGTGTTGTGTGTCGCTTCCAGAATGGCAAGGTGAAACTGAAGATCCGACTCAACAGAAGAAGCGGAGTCTTCAATTCCCTTCTCCATCCCATTCAGTGCAGCCTCAATCTGAGCCAGATTCTCTGCTGTGGCTCGCTCTGCGGCAAGTCTCGCACCCGCTGGCTCAATAATCAACCGTAACTCCAACAGGTCGGGAATCCCAACCTCAAACCCTTTGCCGGAAAACTGCCAGTTCAACACATCAGGATCAAGCGCATTCCAATCATGCTGAGGACGAATTCGTGTCCCCGTCTTCCGCCTGACCTCGACCAACCCTTTTGCCGCCAAAACCTTCACTGCTTCTCGCAATGCCGTTCGGCTGACACCGAGTTGCTGCCCAAACTCAGTCTCATTCGGCAAGACAGTTCCCGGTGCCAGCTTGCCTTCCAAAATCTGCAACCCCAGCTCACGCGCAACCTGCGCATGCAGCGTCCGCTCAAACGACGGAACCTGCAACCGTTTGCTGGTAACAATCAGTCTCTGTTTGGTCGGCATAGGATCTGAACTCGCTCGTTTGATTCGTTCCAGTTTCTTCATGTTGGCAATTTTACGTGCTATTCCGGGAATTTGAGACTCCCCCGAACCATAATCGACTCCCGGACACCGGATGCCATTGTCTCCGGTTGTCCACCCCCAACAAAGATTCGCAGATTCCCCGGAGTCATCACCCGATCTCCGTTCGGGTCAACCCAGCTTAGATCCCGTGGGCTGACATCAAAATGGATCGTCTTCTTCGCGCCAGCAGCCAGAGTCAGTCGCTCCAATCCGCGTAGTGCAATGCGTGGCGCACCCGCCCGGTCTGGGAATTCGAGATACAGTTCAGCCACTTCATCCCCAGCCACCTGACTCGTATTCTCAACGTCCACATCCACGCCCAACGGCTGGCCTGCGTCAATGGCCTTGCCAGACAGCGTCAACCCGCTATAGCGAAATTTCGCATAGCTCAACCCATACCCAAACGGATACAGCACCGGCCCCTTGAAGTAGCGATACGTCCGGTTCGCCATGCGATAGTCGTCAAACGCCGGCAGATCTGTGACGCTCCGGTAAAACGTAACTGGAAGACGCCCGGCCGGATTATTCACCCCGGAAAGCGTTTGTGCCATGGCGATACCGCCTTCTTCACCCGGATACCACGCCTCCAAAATCGCATTCGCATGTTCCGCCGCCCAATTCACCGCTAGCGCACTGCCATTCATCAGGACCACGACCAGCGGTTTCCCGGTCGCCTTCGCCGCTTCAATCAACTCTTCTTCCGGCTTGGGCAAGTCGAGACTCGTCCGATCCCCGCCGCGAAAGCCATCGGGCAAGCCGTCATTGGCCATCTCCTCGCCCTCAAGCTCCGCAGTAATCCCCACCGCGGCAATCACCACATCCGCCTTCTTCACCGCAGCGACCGCCTCCGCCAGCGACTCGCCATCATTGCGCCGCCAGATCAGCCCCATCATCGAACTCAACCGCCGCCCAAACTCCAACCGACGGTCCTGCTGAAACCGCAGGTACTCCACCTTAATCGGGTGAGCGACACCCTTTTCCAGATGCAGTTTGAACTTCCTCGAAGGGTGCGTCGCCGTGGCATCCTCGGTCCAGTCGTCCAAAATCTCTTGACCATCAACCCACAACCGCACGCCGCCGTCACCCGTCAGCTCCAGCGAATAATCACCTGTCTCCGGGCTGGTCAGATTCCCCGTCCAACGCGCGGCGAACCCGTTCCTCTCCGCCCACTGCGGTACTCGGTCGGCCTCAAATCCAAAGCTGATGCGCCGGTCGATCCGCTTGGTCACCGGCACACCCGACAGGTCCGGCGTGCGGTAATACGCGACCGTCAGCCCCGGCTGCCCACCCTCCGTCGTAAACGCCGACTCCGGCACGGTAAACGGCTTGCGTAGAAATGTCGTCCCCGGCGTATACGTCACCTCAGCGCCAGCAAACTCCTTCCGAATCCCATCAATCACCGTCGTCTGTCGCGAAGGCAAACCGTTGTAATTGCCAAGTAGCGCACTCACCGAATCCCCAAGAGGCCCGATGACCGCAATCTTCTTCACCGTCTTAGCCAGAGGCAAAATTCCGTCGTTCTTCAACAGAACCATACTCTGCTTCGCCACCTGCAACGACAGCTCCCGGTGAGCCTCACTGTCATTCTCGCTGTACGGAATGCTGGCATACTTCACCATCGCGGGTGGGTCAAACATCCCCAGTCGGAACCGGCTGGTATAGATGCGCTCCAGCGACCGATCTACCTCGGCCTCCGTCAGCTCGCCCTTCTTCACCGCGTCCAGATAGCCCTGATGCTCGGCCTCCAAAAAGTCGCAGTCCAGATCGGTCCCGCGCTTTAGAGAAACCGCTGCTCCTTCATCCATCGTCCGCGCGTACTGATGGCCCACGTAGATGTCCGTAATCGCCGCGCAGTCCGAAACAACATACCCTTTGAAGCCCCAGCTCTTGCGCAACGACTCCCCCAGTAAAAACTGGTTGGCACACGCTGGTTCGCCGTTCACCGAGTTATATGCACACATCACCGAGCCAGCCTTGCCTTCGATGACGGTCGCCCGAAACGCAGGCAGGTACGTGTCCTCCATATCGTGCTTCGAAATCGTCACATCAATCGTGTGCCGCGATGGCTCCGGCCCACTGTGTACCGCAAAATGCTTCGGCGTCGCCAATACCTTCAGATACTTCTGGTCATCCCCCTGCATCCCGGTCACAAACGCCACGCCTATACGGCTCGTCAAAAACGGGTCTTCCCCATAGGTCTCCTGCCCACGGCCCCAGCGGGGATCACGGAAGATATTGATATTCGGCGACCAAAACGTCAAACCCTCATTCTGTGAATGAACATCGTTCCGCAGCGCCTCGTGATATCTCGCCCGGCCCTCAGTGGCGATCACATCGGCCATCGTGTGCACCAAACGCGGGTCCCAAGACGCCGCAAAACCCACTGCCTGCGGAAACACCGTTGCCACCCCGTCCATGCCGACCCCGTGCAGCGCCTCGCTCCAGTAGTTGTATGCCGGAACCTTCAGCCTCGGAATCGCGGGCGAAATACTCACTAATTGCGAGGTTTTTTCGTCCAGAGTCATGCGCGAAATCAAATCTTTGACACGATCCTCAGTCGGTGCCTCGGGTGCCAGATACAACGGAACCCCATTGAGCAGACGTCCCTGCTCCGTCTGCTGCGCTCGACCATCTACCGCTCCCAACACGCTCACCAACAAACCTGCCAGAACGGCATTCTTTAGAGATCGTGCATTCCGGCAGACAACGTGCATCGGCATCACCCCTTCAGAGTTCAAGTAGTATCATACTATCAATTGACAGCTCGATCTGCCAGCTCTACCGCTCGACCCATAGGATTCCAACACGTCCACTTGGCAACTGTCAAACGTATGATGTATACAGGTTGGGCGTTCCAACCATCGGTCGCCCCGGAATGTTCCCATTGGACGCCAATCGCCCGTGTTTCCCAGGAGAACCCTTGATTCGCTCTCAATCCATCCCCCAAATCGCTGCCATCTGCTCTGCCATCTGCGCCGTCTCCTGCCATGCAAACCTTGCGCATTCTCAGGGCCTGCCCAACCCGATTGCACCCGTCCCGCATACCAAGCAGATCGACCCCGCCGCCCAAAACGTCCTCATGGCCTCCGACTCCAAAGCCACCGGCGACATCAAGGAGATCTGGCCCGGCGCGGCTGCGCGCTTCTGGGTCACCGGATGGACCACAAAAGACGACACCATCACCTGGACCGTGAACACGCCCGCTGCCGGTGACTATGCCGTCGCCCTGAACATCGTCAACTGTGGCCACGTCCTCATCGACTGCAAGCTAACCGACCCCGGCCCAGTCCCGGTAGAAATCACGGGCCCCAAGAACAAGCTCGACTTTACCGTTCCGCATCGCGTCTCCTCCATGACAGACGAGTGGGCCCGCTACCAACTGCCTGGCACGCTCGCACTCCCGGCTGGCGAAAGCAAAATCACCATCCAGGCCGTTCCCACCGACGGTAAACCCTTCAACCTAGCCCTCTTCACCATGGAACTCGCCAAGCCCAACGTAATCGCACTTCAGGATAAAGAGGCTGCGGCACTCCGCTCGTCAACAAAGTGGATGGTCGATTCCAAGTACGGTCTGATGATCACCTGGACCTCTGTCACCATGCCACAGCACGGAGCACAAAAGTCCTACGAGCAAGCCGTGAAGGACTTCGATGTCGACAAGTTCGCGGACTTCGTCGCTGGAACCGGAGCTGGCTTCGTCGCCTGGGCCACCAGTTGGTCCACGTACTACTTTCCTGCACCGCTTAAGACCTGGGCCCGCGTCGCTCCCGGCCAAACTACGACCCGCGACCTCATCGCAGACCTCGCCACCGCCCTCAACAAACGCGGCATCAAACTCATGATCTACTACCACGCAGGCCGCACCGACAAGGACTTCTGGACCGGCACCGGTGCCCGCACCATGGATAAGGCCGCCTACTTCAAGGAATGGGAAGATACCATCCGCGAGATCGGCCTGCGCTACGGCGATAAACTCGCTGGCTGGTGGTTCGACGATGGCACCACCTTCTACTACACCCTGCAAGCCCCTTGGAAGCAGATGACGGAAGCGGCCAAGGCTGGCTACCCAGCCCGCGTCGTTGGCTACAACTCGTGGATTCTCCCTGATACCACCAAATTCCAAGACTACGCATGCGGTGAAGGCGGCTTTGACGACCGCCTCACCAACGAAGACGAGCTCCCCATCGGCGGCAATGGAATCTACCTCAGCGGCCCGCACAAGGGACTGCAAGCGACCGTTACGCTTCCGAACGAAGGCGGCGACTGGGGCCATATCAGCGCCGACAAGCCCATCCCACCGCCCAACATCCCCACCCCCAAGATGATTACGGATATCCAAAAGTCGGTCGCCCGCAAACTAGTCCCCATCATCAATCTGGAGATCTATCAGGACGGCACACCCTCCCCCGCCACGGTCGAAGAGTTCAAAGCCATCAAAGCAGCCATCAAACCCGTCACCTAACGCGAGTACACCCACCGCTAGCCCCGATGGGTGTACTCATCTTCCTGTTTTCCGCCCGATCCATCCACAGGTAACGTTACCGTTACAGTAAATCCCGAAACGCATTTGACTCCGCATGGGCGCAACGCTATAGTCGCGTACATATCCTTGCCATTCCGAGGGCCCCACTGCGTGATTCACCGAAGAAGGTTTCTCAACTCCCTGCTCGCACTCGGCGGCACGCGCGCCTTTCCAGCTTTCGCAACGTTACCGCTACAGCAGCTCACAGCGCATCCGCTCACGCTGGCCTCGAACACCCTCACCGTAACGTTCCACGCGCTCAATGGTCTCCCCGATCAATACACATTCTCAAACCAGATCCTCTACGGAGAAGACTCCGGCGCACCCATTGAAGCCATACTGTGCCGTTTGCAGCCAAGAGCCTACGCCACACTCCCCGTCACACTTGCCAGCGTTCAGCGCGAACCAACTAGTCTCGTGTTCCGCTACGAGGTCTCATGGCAGAGCCAACCGGCAGCCAAATTCTCCATCCGTTACACCCTCGACGGCCCATCCCTCGTCATCACGCAGGAAGCAGTCCTCGAACACCCGGGGTTCGAGCTGATCGAGGTCGCCCTGCCCAGCCTCGTCACCGTCCGCGAGGACGAGCCGCAAGCGTGGATGGCGCAAGGCCGCAACGGTGGTTCCTTCGTCCGCATCGCACAAGCCAAGCCCTACCGCTTCGAAGACGACGACAACTTCGGCCGCATCAGCACCCAGCTTCCCATCGGAATGGTCGGCGCACGCTCCGTCGCCGCCATGCTCGAAGTCACCGCCTTCATGGACGCCACCGAAACCAACATTGCTGCTCTGGCCAACCAGCGTCGCGCCAGCATAGGAACCATCCAGGTCTACCGCGTCCATGGCGGGCGCTGCTACAATATGAACGACGGCGGCAATGCCGTCTGCGGCACCGCCTCCACCCCCAATCTCCTCGTCGGCCAGACATCGCGTTGCCGTCTCGACTTCTTCGTCCCCGAGGATGCCGATTCTCCATGGTTTACCGGTGCCAAACTGCTGCGCGCCCGCATGCCAACCATTCCGACGCGCTACTTCGACGACAAGCTGCTCTACCTAATCGCCGGCAAGCAGAAGGTCTTGCCCGCGCCGCAGACCACCTTCGCCCAAAGCGCGCGGTTGATCGCCGACATCGCCAACCTCACCGACTTCGCCCCGCAGGTCGCCTACATCAGCGGCTGGGTCTACGACGGGCAG
>Ga0116226_10003236_pt1 | contig 14355 bp, 8 predicted proteins | sample S1TSphfallax_FD_89692 | JGI IMG/M metagenome (GOLD analysis project Ga0116226, IMG submission 89692) | Host-associated microbial communities from peat moss isolated from Minnesota, USA - S1T2_Fa - Sphagnum fallax MG | ecosystem: Host-associated > Plants > Peat moss > Unclassified | place: USA...
GATTTTCGTTTTGTATTTGGCTGCAGACGGCCAGACCATCTTCAACTGCGTCTATATAGTTATATATAGGCTGCTGGGTTAGCGGTCTTCTCTCACAGGAAACCCCTATGATCTATGATCTCTTGCGATTTACAATATCTTTCTTCCACTTGCAATTTCTTCTCTTCTAATCTCGTTTGTGAATTGCTGCTCCTCCTGATTGCTGATCATCATCTCTCTTTGAACGACAGATTGGGGATCACACGAGTAATTCATTGTCGTCTTCCACCAGCTCTGGAATTGTAACAAATATCATTGTTTTACTGAAGTATTATCGTCGCGGCGGCGGGGCTCTCTCTCTCTCTTCCATTATACTTGCTGTCAAGGTCGTGCACTAGGATCGAAATTAGGCCAGCCTAATTCTGGCGCACACCTGCTTTACTAGTGAGTCCTCATGAGGGCAGGCCCATGGATCCCCATTGAGTGCCATTTTCCCTACTGTTCCACCCATGATATTGCTGGTTTCTAAAGGCTTGCGGTATTTTTCTGATATTGTGGGTTAGTGTTTTAGCCATGATATTACTGGTTTCTAAAGGTTTGGGGTATTTTTCTGATATGGTGGGTTAGTGCTCTAGCCGTGATATTGCTGCTGTGTAAAGGTTTGAGGTATTTTTCTGATATGGTGGGTTCTCATATTGAGGATTGGTTATGCGGAGTTGCAGCTTTGTGGAGGTGGGTGTTTTGGTTCCAGGCAGCCAGACCATCTTCAACTGCGGCTTTAATAAACTGGATCACCGTGTCCAGCACACATCTTGCACAATGGGCATCGGAAAGTTTCTTGCGGCGATGCCTTGCGAGTACCAGTTCCTGGAGTACAATCTTCTCGAGCAGCACATTTCTCTTTACCGGAAGGGCGCATGCCAATGCTCAGTCAAGCGGGAAATCGAGGAGGCGCTTAGCCCATTTGGTGACCTCCAGGCAGCAGCTGTGCTCTGCTCCTTGCGCGGGCCACCAGCTGGTTACACAGAAGGACCTTGTTCCTACTGTGGTCTACCGGAATTGCATGAAGGAAACCAGCTGCAGTTCCAAAAGGAAATGTCTGACGATGATGACCTGCATGGTGGTGCAGTTCATGATCCGGCACAGGGCGGGCCGAAGCAGCTGGACCTTAAGCTTCAGATCTCCAGGTTTGAAAGCTTGTTTAGTATGGAACTGCGAAAGATCAACGATTGTTTCAATCGTTTACACCTAGAGTACATTGGGAGAATGAAGGTTAGTAGCTGAGCGCTCCAACAATCTCTTTACAATTGCTTTTCTTCTTCTTCGTGGCTCTTTTTTTCTACTCCTGCATGCAGCTGGTGTACAACTACATTTGAAAAAATTTCAGCCGACCTGACATATTAGTGAAATCCTTTTCTTATACGTCATGCTGCACAGGAGTTGGATGCCATGAGGAGCCAAGAAGAATCCCGTCAGAACAGGCTTCGTTCCGAAGGCCGCGAGGTCTGGATCGACCCCTATAGCGAACTGCTGAATATCAGCCAATGCACTCAAACCCTTGCTGCGAGGATAGATCTTCTAGCGAGTTACTGTATTCTCAATCACGCAGGTAATTAGCAGCTGCTGGTCCAGATCACGTCTTACGCTCTCCTGCATGTCGAGAGCTAGGCATGATCATCTTGCTGCATGAATCACGCTTTCTTTTTTTCCCATGTCACGTACAATGAAGAAGTCTAGACTCTAGAATGAAGAGGAACTCCCGGTTTCATTAAGAACATTAACATCACTTGAACTAGTGCTGTGTGGTTGACTGATTGATCATCATGGGTGTTTGTAGCATTCATCAAGATTCTCAAGAAACACTACCGCATAACGGGTTCCAACATAAGCCACGATTTTTGCCAGCAGACTCTGCAGAACATGGATTTTGTTGTTTACGTGTCGGCTGTGAAAAAGGATGCAAAGTACTGTCTTTCCTTACTGAAATCATCGACTGGATCATCTTCATCAGTAGCTGCGGATCCAGCAGCTCCGCAAATGAGTAATCGAGGAAGGAATCTATGGCTCCGCCTTCAGCGGGAACGGGTTCAGTTTCTCAGAAGTAGTGATGGAAGCTTCGATTACATAGAGGCAGCGAAGGTAGTAAAGGATGCCATCGCCTCATGGTCTCCAACAGTTTGAGCTCCAAGCTCAACAGTGAGTCCGTGGTGGTAATATATAGAGCCCCACGACACCCCAGATGCAGATTCCACGCTCTAGTTAGTGCACTGGTACTGTAAGGGCCAAGTCATGCAGGTGAACAATAGATCTCATCACTAGTACACTGAAATTTTCGATGAAGTTTACTACTTAAAGAAGAAGTTTTCTTCAACTCTTGCTACCGGCAGCTCCACTTAGACATTGTGCAGAACTACGATGGGAAAAACATTTTCTTCCAAGTACTGGAGCTTAGACATAAGTATATGTTTTTTTGAATGTAATTCTGTCATCTCAATTGTCTAGAACTTGATGAGCCTGCTGGGTTAGCAGTCTTCTCTCACAGGAACCCCCTATGATCTATGATCTTGTGTGATTTATAATATCCTTCTTCCACTTGCAATCTCTTCTCTTCTAATCTCGTTTGTGAATTGCTGCTGCTTCTGATTGCTGATCATCATCTCTCTTTGAACGACAGCTTGGGGATCACACAAGAGTAATTGATTCTCGTCTTCCACCAGCTCTGGAATTGTTCCAAAGTTCGTTGTTTTACTCACGTATTATCGTCGAGGCGACGGCGCGCTCTCTCTCTCTTCCATTATACTTGCCGTCAAGGTCGTGCACTAGGATCGAAATTAGGCCAGTCTAATTCTGGCGCACACCTGCTTTACTAGTGAGTCCTCATGAGGGCAGGCCCATGGATCCCCAATGAGGGCCATTTTCCCTACTGCTCCAGCCATGATATTGCTGGTTTCTAGAGGTTTGCAGTATTTTCCTGATCTGGTCGGTTGTCATAGTGAGGTTTGGTTATCCGGCGTTCCAGCTTTGTGGAGGTGGGTGTGTGTTGAAGAAAGAAGTCGCAACCCCTAGTAGTGGTGTTTTGGTTGAACTGATTTTCGTTTTGTATTTGGCTGCAAGTGGCCAGACTATCTTCAAATGCGTCTTTAATAAACTGGATCACCGTCTCCAGCACACATCTTGGACAATGGGCATGACGTTCGGAAAGTTTCTTGCGGTGATGCATTGCAAGTACCAGCACAGGTTCCTGGAGTTCAATCTTCTCGAGCAGCACATTTCTCGTCACCCGACGGGTGCATGCCAATGCTCAGTTAAGCGGGAAATCGAGGAGGCGCGAATTTCCGAAAAAGTTTCCTCCTGAAAGAAGAATAACCCGATTTTGCAAAAACATTTAATAAAATCACCAAATTTCTACAGTAGGTTTCTAGTAGGTACTAGGTAAGTACCTACTATAGAAGAAGGATACTTCATATTTCAAAAAACTCTCATAACTCCTTCATTGCCAAGTTTTGGCTAAACCTTCTTGTGAATGATCATCTCCTCAGTTATACATCACAAACTTGAAATTTTAAATTTAAATTTAATTAAATTAAAATAATAATAGTTTTTGACACAAAAAACATTTAGTTAGAGTCAGGAGAGGCTTTTAGAAATGGGGGGGGCTGTGTGAAGATATGTTCTGAAGTGTAAACACAATTTTAGTGTGAGGGTGTGCTACTGAAACTAGTCCAGATCTGACATGTGTATGACATCTACATGATGTCAGTGCATCAATTCACTTGCATGCTTTGAATCATATAATGCTTTTGTCACAAAAATAACTTCAGCCTTCCTTTTGCCTAAAATCCCATATTCTCTCTCAAAATTTCACAAATACTTACAAAAAGTCATAATTTAGCTTTTGCCTCAATAATAACTTCAGCTTTCCTTTTGCCTAAAATCCCATATTCTCTCCCAAAATTTCACAAATACTTCCAAAAAGTCATTACCAACTTTCCTAAAGGTGAAAGCAGGCTAAAGCAGGCTAATGCACTTGGCCTGTATCAGTGATTTTTTTAAGAATTTTTTGTTTATAGCCAAAGTGGCTATCATCCATAGGAAGATGTAGAAAAAAGTGGCGGTAATCTCTGGTAAGATTTAGCCAAATCTGGCTATAAACCAAATATGAGATACAAAATCCTTTATCATCTTTTCTATATTTTGGCTACACATTGAAAACCAAGTACAATAAATCTGACAATTTTCACTAAATTGTTTTTGCTCACTTCTGGCGATTGGAAAACTCCAAAATCAGTTGATTTTTGCATTTTGAAATTTCGAATTTTTCCAATAAAAAAAAAGGCTCCAAATTGATCTCAGGCAAGAGGTTGGTTGGTGATTGAAAATACTTTATGCACTCGGGTATGGCGCAAGAAGGCTGCACTGAGGCTAGCTAAGTTCCATCAACCAGTGGCCCTGAGCTGATGATTGGACATAACCAGCATTCTTTACATCCCTAACGGCTGAGCAGATAGATGTGGATCACTTTTCATCTGTATAGAGAACCGAGATCGATCACTTTTCATCCACACACAGAATTGGAGATACAAAGCAGCTATATAACATGCGACATAATTCCAGTGCAAAATTGTCCAATCGAGAAGAGACATATCAGCAAGTCAGCCCTTAAAGCTGGTTATGTGTTGATATTTCTGTGGTTAGAGCACTGAAATGATTGCCAATAAGAACACACACACACACACCAACTTTTGATCCATCCCTTAGCATCTAAAAAAATCCTATAACCCTAAACCCTAAAACCCATCATCTCCTCCTAAACCCTGAGTCATGCTTTATAGTAATTATGAGAATCAAGATAGTAGAGCATGTCCTCTGGCACTGGTAAAATGGCCTGTTCACAACACTTTCAATGAAATATACTGTTTATTGATATAGTGTATAAAACTAGTTTAGGCCATTAAGATTCAAAGGCGACAATGGGTCCAGGGTTTTTTTTCTTGGGTGCGAAATTTTGTGAAAATGGAAAAAAAAGAAGGGGAATAGTCTGTTGCTATATTCTGAAATTTCTGAAAAAAGCGTCAAATGTTTTTAAATAAATAAATTGTGGTTTTTTTTCCGTCCCACATTTGGACTCTGATTTTAGTTTGGTACCTTTTTTTTAACTAGTTTGTTTCTTCCTATCTAGACAAGTTCTAAAAACATATAGCTATCTAATGCTAAATTCTTCTTGGAATGCTAGTCAATGATTATGCAACATACAAAAATTGGAAAAAGTTTATTGAATGAGTTAGCGTTTCTTTTTATTGGCAAAATTTCACCAACAAGTGAATGAAAAGATTTTAAATGCTAAGATGAAATGATTTTTCAGATTTTCATATCTTGTTTATAAGCAAGTTTTGCTAAAACTTCCTTTGGGTGATCATCAAGGTTTCTTTTTTCCCAGATTTTGTGTAGGTGGGATTGGCAATCATCCACAAGAGGGCTTACCCAAATTTAGCTACAGGTAAGAGAGGAGTATAGGAAAAATTAGGCTTTGGTGACATGTGGCAACTTATTGCCTAAATATGACAATCTTTTTCTTTTTTTTTCCTTGAAATGTCAACTTTGGGCCACATTTTCCAAAACATCCTTCATTTGGTTTCCACCAAGGTGTTTTTTTTTCAATTTTCTGAGGTAGGTGGGTAAGTTGGCGAACAAGAGGACTTAGCCAAATTTGGCTACATGTAAGAGAGGACATTATGAAAATTTAGGATTCTTGCTATGTTTTGGCAAAATGCTGGAAATTATGTCTAAATATGGCAAATTCATTTTTTAAAATTTATATTCCCTTGAAAGATGGTAACTTTGGGCCATTTTTATTTTATTTTTTAAAACATCCCCTTTTTAGGATTCACATTGCCTTTTTTCTTCACCAAAGGAATTCACCAAAAACAACGCCTGAATTGTGCTGCCCTCTTCTTCTTTTTGCAATCTTTCTCCAAGTGGCAAAATTTGCTGATAATCACTAACATTAACTATTAAAAAATTCAAAAAAATTGGCCGGCTATGAAATTGGTCCATGCGGTCTTTGACTATATATTACCCATGGCACCTAGCCTGGCTAGCCCTAACTATTTATTTTTGGGAATTGCCAAAAATTCTGAAACATACGTGCCCGCCATGACAAAAATCTGAATGAATGAAGCTCCCAAGATCTAATGTTGAATTGTAAAATATTTTTATTTTTATTGTCCAACTTTTGTCGAAGATTTATTGTCAAAACTTCTGTCGAACTTTATTGTCAAACTTTTCTTGCAACTATGGCATCTTGGGAAGGTGTTGTTATGCCTGCCATGACAAAAATCTGAATGAATGAAGCTTCCCAAGATCTAATGTCTAATTGTAAAATAGTTTTATTTTTATTGTCCAACTTTTGTCAAAGTTTTATTGTTGAAACTGCTGTCCAAGTTTATTGTCGAACTTTTCTTTCAACTATGGCATCTTGGGGAAGGTGTTGTTATGCTTTTGCTTGAGTTGGAAGTTGGAACTTCCACAACTATTGAGGGGTGACCGGGATGTAGATGTTTAGGGTTTGGCTTTGGAAGGGATGTGGAGTAAAGGATTTGAGATAAATTATTTGATCACCATGATGGAGGATGGGAGATTCTTTGTTGAGGTGTCCTTCCATTAAAAGGAAAAAAAAAAAATTGATCACCATGATGGAGGATGGGAGATTCTTTGTTGAGGTGTCCTTCCATTAAAAGAAAAAAAAAAAATTGATCACCATGATGGAGGATGGGAGATTCTTTGTTGAGGTGTCCTTCCATTAAAAGAAAAAAAAAACAAAAAAACAACGCTCCTCAAATAAGAAACAAGAAACATAAAAGACCCAAAACGAACTTTGGACACATTGAAGCCTTGGAACCGCTACCCTAGATAAAAGAAAGTGGACCAAAAACAAAAGGACATATTTGTAGGTAACAACCTTACTAGCAAGTCTAAATAAAACAAACCTTGTTCCACTTTGACTCTACATATTTGTAGGTAACAACCTTACTAGCAAGCCTAGATAAAACAAACCTTGTTCCACTTTGACCCTACATATTTGTAGGTAACAACCTTACTAGCAAGCCTAGATGAATTGTACTGTGACTTGACGTCCAAAAAGAGCCAGGTGTTTAGGGGCCACCAAATCAGCCCACTTTCAATCCAATTTGTCACAAATTCAATCTGGTTCCATCCTCGGCAGCAAGTGCATGCTACTGTTTAAATCTCCACATGGCAACCTGCTCATTGTGTGCACCCACACATCTATCACCAAAGTAATAAACCTCTGATGTCTATTATTTATTGAGGGAGGGCTGTTGATACGTTTTGTGGATTCTTACTGTCTGGGTTTGCAAATTAAGATCATGATCATTGTGAACTTCGCTTGCTGGGCCTGGAAATTTACTGGGTTACTTTGGCAGCTTCAACACTAACTATATAATTTTCAGAAATATTGGATTTATTTAAAATAAAATTTTCAAAGAAAAATAAGGTAATCTTTTAGAATATCCCCAGATTTTTTTTGACATGGAATCTTCAAAATAAAATAATTATTCAACATCATAATGTTAAAATTGCTATGGTACTCCATTTTTCAACATTGAAATGTTGAACTTGCCATGATACTCCAGTGGTAGTCAAGGTTCAAGGCCACTGACATGTTTTTAACTTACTGTACATTTGAATTTTGTTGGCTTTGCTTGTCAGTGAGAAACTTCAGAACAAGCAGAATTCCTTTGGACCCACATTTTGAGGAATCTTCACTGGATGTTACTCTGAACTATACATAAATGAGTTCATTTTCTGGGAACTTCATGGAACATGTTTCAGTTATAAAACTCTTGATGGTTTGATTTCATACCATTAGGGGCATAGCCATTAAGCATTAGGCTGCTTCAGTGATTTATTTTGTGGCAAACTTTCACCATTTTGTGAAAAAAAAAAAAATTAAGATTATTCTATCTCAAGTTCCTTTCTTTAAAAGAATACCCATAACTGAAACAATAATAAAAAATTTGCCAAAACCCACCACAACTGACTACAATGTGAAAGTTGTTTAAGATTTTTCTACTCTCATGTTTTGATCACCAATTTGACTAAATATTCTTATCGACGATTGCCGCTTGAGCAACATCATAATACAGCTACATATTCCAATTTGTTACCTAATATCTTGATTATGATCGAGATGCAGGCGAATTGAGATCTCAATTTATTGGCTTTGCCCCTAGACAGGAGACTAAGCATTGGTGTAGGATTTGAGCATAAACATTTGGCTCTTAATTCACTCTATAAAGTTGTCCATAAAATAATCCTGAATTTACACCTTAGTGTGAGCCTCATCCTACCCACTCATCATAAAGTTCTCCATAAAAGTAATCCTCACGTTAGGCCTCAGTTTGAGCCTCATCCTACCCACCCATCCTCCCTTTTTTTTTACAAGCTATCTATAAGATTTACCAAAGTAAAGATCTTTCTCCAAAAATAAGGATGAACACCTTTAAATAGTCACACAAATTTATATTCCAACCACACTACAATCTACCTAGGTTACCATCTCATAGATCAGAGATAGATTTTGATATACCCTATCTTAGTTAGCCCCCTATGTAGGTCTATGTAGGCCTCTCTTGCACTATGAGTTAGCCCCTAACCCTTTAAATAATCTCTAAGTATTCCCTAAAGTAGGAAATCCCTAGTTAACTCATTAGGTAGGCTTTGTGTAATCCCCTAAGCAACACACATCTCATATCTAAATAGACCCCTAGATAATTGTAAGAAACAAGAAGAACTCAAATCATCTTTGGTTTTGGAAAAAAGAATTTTCCCCTTTGTTACTTTCCTATTGCACAATCCTATCTTGCATTTTGACTATCATCCTTAATTTCAGTGAAACCCAAAGTTTTATTCCTAAGTTTTGTTTTCTTTGCAAATAATTGGGTGATGACATCTGAAATATTATGTTTGCATATGATAGATGGGTACCTTCATACAAGTGTATGCATCAAGATGAGAAGTTCAATATCAAGTAGGGGAGGCTTTTAGTTTCAAGTTTGAACTTTCCATAAAGGACATAGTCATTATTAGCGTTGACCAATTATTGAGAAAAAAAACTCAGTTATGAACCTGATTGTTGATAATCTATAGATGCTATTGAATTTTTTTGAAAAATGATTAATAACATACCCAATAATACATATTATTTGAAGCATCAACAAGAACTTTATGGGTTGAGTATTGAATTCTCAAATTTTAATAACCTACACAGATGATTGAAATGCCATTGATGCAAACTATCAATCCTAAAACCCTCAACATGTTTATGATAGAAAATAGAAAAGTAAATAAAATAAACTAAAAAACCCCTAGAACCTACCCTTTTTCTAGGCAATATAACCAATAGTTCTCAAGGGTATTTGAGAACCAACCCTTATGCATAGCCAGCAGTTATTACCCAAAAATAAATGAATAATTTGATAATTGGTGAGTCTATATTTTTAATTAATTATATTGATACCCTGTGATCCAAAAATATAAAATAACCTACTTGGCTGGTTATGAAAAAGAAAAGCAATAACCAGCTAAGAACACTGGTCATTTTACTATGAGCTTCTTGTTTTTCTGTCTATTTAGACCTGTAAAGGGGCTCAACAACTACATATTGTATTGCAATATTTAACTGGTTAGAAGCATGGTTTATGTTTTTAATTCTTCATTTTTGTGAAGTAGGTGGACTCCTGATCATCCACAAGAGGAATGAGCCAAATTTGATTAGCCAATATGGCAACTTTGGCATATTTCTGCCCAAAAAATCCTTTGTATCCTTTCATGGAAAAAAAAATTTGGGTCATGGTAGTGCAAAATTTTGCACCAAAAAAGCACTGGTTAGGAATCAGACAAATCTCTAAAATATGTCACACTAGCCTACTTGTTGCAATTCTAAAAAGGAGAAAGAAACCAGACAGTGGAGTAGGATAAACAACCTAACTTAATTCCTTTTCACTATATTGCAATTAAACACAACTTTTTACATAAAACTAAAATCTATCTATGAAGAAAGGCAGTTTGTTTGTTTTGTGGGAGATATTGATTTCTAAGTGATTTCTGCCGCTGAAAATTCAAATAAATTCCAAAAAACCAGGTTTTGGAAGGAAAAATCAGTTGAGAACATGATAACACTTGAAGGCTTACCATTCGATTCAAGCATGATTTCCTTTCATATTTGGCTGTTCAAAAACTAGATACATACATTGCAAAACAATGTTCACATGTTGAGTTTCCCTATTTTGTAATGGGTTCACACTTGGGCCAACAGCAGAGACCACACTGGTCTATCTATGAAGCAAGTTAGTTTATTTGTTTTGTTTTGTTTGTATTCATGAGATCCATTGAACCAGGATGCTTCAGATCGCATTCTTGGTCTCTTTGGAAATCTTTCAAGAAGGAGGGGTGCATCAGCTTGGTTTCATGGCATTTGGACTTGCAGTGTAGAAGTTCATGAATATTGAATGATTTCTTCAATGAAAATTAGATTAAATCGTAGCTGAAGATTCTGAAGGAATTGGAATGTACCTTTGGTCGTGTTAGAAAGATCTTGATGAGCAGATTTAATGGAATTCATTTGGTAAGATTTGGATTCAGGATGTGGGAGATATTGATTTTTACGTGATTTCTGCCGCTGAAAATTCAAATAAATCCCAAAAAACCAGGTTTTGGAAGGAAAAATCAGTTGACGACCTGGTAACACTTGGGCCAATGGCACAGGCCACACTAGTATGGTGTGAAGTTTGAGATGATGCCATGTGCATTGCTTTAATATTTGGCTATTACATGGTACATGACATCATCAAAATTAGTTTTTCTAATCACAAAAACATTAAGTTAATTTCCACCATCAAACTTTACATTTGTGGACCTATACCATACATATATATTATAGCATTGTTGATCTTGATATATAGTCTATTGGTTTGTGGGATGTGGAATATTTAATTTGTGTTTTCTATATTTTTTCTAAGTGTATTAGATTCAATATCAAATCATATCTGAATTTTCCTTACATGATGTTTTAATTTTACTTTGTGGGTTCACCTCTACCATGGTTAGTTCTTATTAATGTACAATACTTTGTTCATCACATGAGGCCATGGATTCATACAAAATATGACTAGGCCATTGGAGAAATTGCCACATCATATTTGTTGACATGGCAACAAGATTCATGTCACCAACTAGATATCCATTCATGCATTGGTTTTAATGCCCAATTGTATATTCCATTTCTAAGAACTAATATTCCCTGAAAAAATTCTTTATTTTTCTTCACAAGAATTTTGTGCTTTCAAAAAGATAATTTTTGAAATTTTCAGCATTTCTAGAAAAATTATGATTTGTGTTGAAGCCACCAAGGTACTATGGTGTTAGTTTTGAAAGAAAAATTAATTTATGGTGGAATAATTCCTCTTTTGGAGTTGTGTACAACAATGGCTACTATTCATGTTAAGGGAACATGGTATCAAGTTCATCACTTGTAGCTAGCAATAAGCCTAGTAATTGATCAGCTATAAAGAGGCATAATTGTCCTTTCAAATACAAACATAGAAGTTCACCATAAAACCTATGGATCCATCATGCTTGATGCCCACCTTTGAAAAGAATTTATGAGCTAGCTTAACAATAAGACGAAAAAAGATTTACCATGTCTTATGAATTCATTCTTTTAATTGCTCTAATGATAAAGAACAGCATTACAATGACAAATCCTGACCAAGAAGTTGCTCAAATGACACTTGTAAATGTTTTTTATTCTTATATTGTTATATAGAAGTATCTCAACCACGCCCCCCGCCCCCCACCCTTCCAAAATATAGTAATCAACAATTTTCACGATTCCTTTAAAAGTTGGTATAGAAAAATTAAAAACTTTTTACCAAGTAAAAATGTCCACATGTATCTTCAACCCATAATATTACTACTTCGTTTTTTAAATGTTTACTTCTTGGAATTTTCTTGTTCAATTGAAACAAACTAAGGTTTTATCTAGTAATTCTTGAAATTAACATTCTCATGTTATGGCTCTTCAATTGAACATCATTAAGTTTCTAATATCACATTCTGCATAAGGAAAGGTTGAACTTTTCACACTTGTTTTTTTTTTTAAGTCATCTAACTTCTAACCATTAAGCCTATTTTGGCCATTATAATTTGCATTAGGACCTTTCCAACAATCCCAAAATTATGCCATTCCATGATTTTTGTTTGCCCAATGTCATTCTAAATGTTGAAGACTCATTGGGAGCCTAAGTCCCAAAAATGGAAATCACCTTAAGAGTTTTGGGTTACTTCCTTTCACATTTTTTTAGTTGTCACTTCATTGAACATCATTGAATTCACACAATGCTTTTGAATTCACATTCAACTTGCCTTGACATCAAGCTTCAAAGTTTTGCCTTCATCTTGAAAAAAACATTTCATTTTCAATCTCAAAAATTTAGGTCACATATTCTAATTAAGGTTGCAACAACCAAGTTCCTTTATGGTTTGACCCCCAATCAACCATAAGGTAACCTATACTATAGTTAGGTGGACCTTATGAAAATAATATTTAGAATGACTTTTAACAATAGATTGAAGTTATAACCTTTTATATGTAAGGTGGCTATAGATCCCAACCAATTTTATTACTAGTTTGATGTTTGAAAATTCAAATATAACACAATTTTCTCATGTTTATGATGTGTTTTTTAAATGATGTTTTCATTTGTTCATTAATGGGTTATTTGCAATGTTGGATTGTTCTCATTGTGACACTTGGTTTTCAAACAAATTCTCATAATGAGATTCAACTTGTATCACATTTGGTGATAACTAGTTTGAAAACCAAACCAATAGTTCTCATTTGGGTGAAATTGGTTCCATTTTAATAAAACTTTGAAAATTGGGTTAGTTATATGAAAGAAATAAAACCTAGTTCTCAAGTTAATAATTAAATTATGTTAGTTTAAAGTTTAGTTCAACTGTTAAATAAGAAACCCATGTGTTGCCAAGTGTGTTATAACCCCTTTGGGGTTAGTTGTTCTTAATCATAATTAAGAGTTTTTTTTCTCTCACATTGATCATTTGTGTTGTTCTCATGTTGTTCTTTTGTGTTGCTTTCTTACGTTGTTCCTTCATGTTGTTGCTACTCTGTCACATTGTTGGTGTATTGTTCGTTGTGTTGTTGATGTTAATGTTATTGATGGTCCATGACATTACTTGTGTTATTGTTGGTTCATCACATTACTTGTGTTGTTCATGGTTCGTCATGTTGTTAGTGGTGGTGCTAGTTGTTGCATTGCTAGTGTTATTGTTCAATTATCATTTTGTTGGTTCATTGCATTGTTAGTGCTTTTAGTAATTCGTCATCGTTATTAGTGCTACTATTGGTTCATCATGTTGGTAGTGTCATGTTAGTTTGTCACATAGTTGGTATTGTTATTGGTCCATCACATCGCTAGTGTTACTTATTATGCTCCTAGGTACCCACTTGAACCATTACCCCCTTGTTGTTAATGTTGTTCTTTTGTGTTACTAGTTCTTCCTCCTATTGCATGTGTTTTGGTGAGGTATTACCAGTACTAGAAATTATGGGTTTTGCAACTATCGTTTGCAACTAAAATTTAGTTGCATGTGACACATGCAACTGCAAATTTGTGTAGTTGCATAAGACAAGTTGCAAATGACATTCAATTGCATGCGACATTACATATGCAACATGTATATACGGTGCTAATATACATGCTCATCCATACATATTAATCCAAATGTAGTTGCACCTTATGTGCAACTCTCTTTGCAACTACAATGCAACTAATAAAAATATGACACATGTTTTAAAATTAGACAACTAGCTTGTGGACATGTGTCATTAATTATTTTTTTTTTGTTTTTAAAATTAAAAAATTCATTGGATTAATCTCAATCATTAAAATTTATGTCATTAAGATGATGACACGTGGCACACCATTGAACGTTCATTGACCAATTGACACATGTCCATTTTAAAACACCAACTATATGGTGACACGTGGAAATTAAGGCACACCTATTTTAAAATATTGAATAATATTATCTAAATTGTTCAATTTATGGCTAATAAGATGTTGACATGTGTTGCCTAGTTAGGTAGGTTATTATTAAACCCTATTAGGTAAATAGGTTTACTCACATATGCAAGTAGGTTGAACATAGCTAGGTTTAGGCTATATATGTAAGATTAGAATAATTCGATTTTATTTTTAAGATTAACCATTTCATAAAGGGCAAGTTTTTTTAATTCACTCATCCCCAATGGCATTTGATGTTTCGTCACAACAC
>Ga0116226_10003237_pt1 | contig 14354 bp, 14 predicted proteins | sample S1TSphfallax_FD_89692 | JGI IMG/M metagenome (GOLD analysis project Ga0116226, IMG submission 89692) | Host-associated microbial communities from peat moss isolated from Minnesota, USA - S1T2_Fa - Sphagnum fallax MG | ecosystem: Host-associated > Plants > Peat moss > Unclassified | place: USA...
GAAATGACCCTCGCCGAGACCCGCGGGCCCCGCGGACTGACGCGAACGGACGTTGCGGATTACTACGACGTGGGGCTGACCGTCCGATACAATCTGGTGGCCGTTGGAACCGGAAAGGTTGTGGCCACGGGCAGCGTGGCGAGCCAAGTGAGCTATGATGATTCGGGCCAAGCCTATGCGGACATCGCGGCCGCTCAGGACGCTGACGCCAGGATCGCCGCCGACGCCGCGCGGCGCATCGAAATCAAGATCGCGGCCTGGATGGCGCGGCAGACGCCCGGCTGAACGGGTCCCTGCGCGGTGATCCTGAGCCGACGTCCCGATGTCGAACGGTTTATCGCCGGCCCAGCCATGGGCGTCCGCGCCGCCATTATTCACGGACGAGATGTCGGTCTTGTCCGTGAGCGGGCCGCAAATCTCGCCAAGGCTGTCACCGCCAACCCCGACGACCCGTTTGACGCCGCGCATCTTTCTGAAGGTGACGTCCTCGCCGATCCTGCTCGCCTGGAAGGGGAGCTAGCCGCGATTTCGATGATGGGCGGCCGACGTTTGGTACGGCTAAGGCTATCGGGAAGTAGCGCCGATCGGCCGGCGGCGGAGGCCCTAGAGCGTCACCTCGCCGGGGCGCTCAATCCCGAGGCCTTCTTCCTGATCGAGTCCGAAACCCTGCGCAATGACAATCCCCTCATCAAGGCCGGAAAGGATCATGAGGCGTGCGGCATTATTCCCTGTTACGAGGAAGATGCTGGCGATCTCGCCCGCCTGACCCGAGAGGCCTTGGCGCGCGAAGGCCTCATCCTCGATGCGCGCGCGCTCGAGGCATTCGGCGCCAGACTTCCTCATGACAGGGGCGTGGCCAGACAGGAGATCGAACGCCTGACCCTGTTCCTCGGGCCAGGCGCGCGGGGCGCGGCGCGCCTCGAGGATCTTACCGCATTCTTTGGCGTCGAGCCCGATGTCTCCCTGGCCGACGCCGCTCTTCATGCCTTCGGCGGGCGTCTGGCCGCGGCCCAGGCGGACTTGCGGCGGGCCGATCTTGAAGGTGAGTCCGGAATTCCCGCGATCCGCGCCCTCGCGGGCCATCTGACCCGCCTGCGAAGAGCGGCCCAGCTACGGGCAGGGGGCACGAACCCTCAGGCTGCCGCCAAGGCGGTGGGCGTATTCTGGAAATCGGAGCGGGAGTTCATTCGACAATCCACGGCGTGGACCGCCGCTGAATTGACAGGTCCCCAAAGGGACATTTTCACCGCGGACTTGGCATGCCGGCGCACTGGGGCGCCTGACCGCCTTCTGGCGGAGCGGCTTGCCTTCGCGATCGCCGGTCATGCGCGTCGGCTCGGGCTATGATGAAAGCGGGACCGCAAATTCAGTGCGCCCGGGAGGGTCGCACCAGCATCCGTCTACAAAGCTCATCCAGCTGTTCGAGAGAGCGATATCTGACCGTCAGGCTTCCTGAGCCTTGCGAGTCACGAATTTCAACCTCCATCCCAAGAACTTCGGCAAGATCCGTTTCAAGAGCACGGGTGTCGGCGTCTTTGGGCTTTCCAGGCCCTCTTGACTGAGGGGCCTCCGCGCCCTGCCGCGCGAGCGCCTCGGTCTGGCGAACATTCAACCCTCGGCGGATGACCTTCTCAGCCAAGGACACAGCGTCATCGCGCTCTAAAAGCGCCCGTGCGTGCCCGGCCGTGAGGCGTCCCTCTTCCAGATGTTCGCGGATTTCGGATGGCAGACGCAGTAGCCTGATCACATTGGCGACATGGCTACGGCTCTTGCCGACCACCTTGGCGATATCGTCGGCATTACGGCTGAAGGCGCCCATCATCGCCTGATACGCCCGCGCTTCCTCCAGCACGCTGAGATCGGCGCGCTGAATGTTCTCGATAAGCGCTATCTCCATGACTTCCAGAGTTGTCAGCTCCCGCGAGAGCGCGGGGATCGTGCGAAGTTCGGCCATATGAGCCGCCCGCCACCGACGCTCGCCCGCCACGATTTCATAAGCCCCGGGCGTCACCGGGTGCGGGCGTACGAGAATGGGCTGAATGACCCCTTTCTGGCGAATGGACTCCGCAAGGTCATCCAGATCCTGCTGGTTGAACCTTTTCCGGGGCTGCTCCGGATTGGGGTGAATCAAGTCCAATGGGAGAGTGGTGACGCCGAGTTCTGCGCGCCGATCATCCGTGGTCGCGCTCTTCGCGTCGTCCAGCAAAGCCGAGAGGCCACGTCCCAGTCCTCGCCTCATCTCACCCATCTCGCCCCCCGCCGAATGTCATGTGACCCATCACGCGATCACGACGCCAATCTGGCGTTCCCGGGCAATAACCTCCTTGGCGAGGTCTAGATAGGCGCGGCTTCCCGCGCAGTTCAGATCGTAGATCAAAGCCGGCTTGCCAAATGACGGCGCCTCCGAAAGCCGGACGTTCCGGGGTATCACGGCGTCGTAGACCTTGGTCTTGAGATGGTCACGCACCTCGCGCGCGACCTGCGCCGAGAGACTGTTGCGGCGATCAAACATCGTCAGCACGACGCCCTGAATCTCCAAGTTTGGGTTAAGTCCGGCGCGAACCTGGTCGATGGTGCCCAAGAGCTGACTGAGGCCCTCGAGGGCGAAAAACTCGCATTGCATGGGCACCAAGACCGCATCGGCGGCCGCCAGGGCGTTAACCGTCAGAAGGTTCAGGGACGGGGGGCAATCAATGAGTACATAGTCGAATCCCACATCCGCCCGGCTACGCGCCAGGGCGTCTCGGAGACGATAGGACCTGCCCGCGGCGGCGCCGAGCTCGAGTTCGACGCCAGACAAGTCGGGCTCCGCCGGCAGAAGACTGAGGTTGGGCACAGCCGTCGCGATAGCGACATCCGAAATCGGCGCATCGTCCATCAAGACATCATAAAGTGTCTTGCCACGCATCTGGCGGGACACGCCAAGACCGGTGGAGGCGTTACCTTGCGGATCCGCGTCGATGAGCAAGACCGTTTTTCCTACGGCGGCCAAGGCGGTGCCGAGATTGATCGCCGTTGTGGTCTTGCCCACCCCGCCCTTCTGGTTGGCGATGGCGAGAACTCGCGGACTAGAATTTTGAGGCACGGGCGAGCCTTCCAATGGACAAGATGCGGCCACGGGGATCACTCAAACTCATTCCAACCTCCCCGTCGAATCGCCAGGTCGCGCGCGCGGCGGAAATTTCGGCCACGACGCCCTCGCTCTTGAGGAATAACCCTCTGGCGCCCCGGGCGAAGAAGTTCTCGGCATAGCCCAACAGACGGTCCAGGGGCGCGCAGGCCCTTGCCGTGACGATATCAACGTCAAGGCGCAGCCCCTCGGCTCGGGCCTGATGCACGGTGCACGGGAGAGCCAAATCCGCCACCGCCGCACGCAAAAATCCGCACCGCTTTGCCGTACTCTCAATCAGATGAATTCGCGCGCCGGGGCGGCCTTTGAGCAAAACTCCAAGCACAAGGCCCGGAAATCCGGCCCCAGAGCCAATATCCGCCCACACCTGCGTTTCCGGTGCGATCCATAAGAGTTGCGCGCTGTCGACAACATGGCGCGTCCAGAAATCGGCTAGAGTCGACGCGCCGACCAGATTCATATGTTCATTGGCCGCGCCGAGCAGCGCCTGAAGACGGCCGAAAGCCTTGTCAGCCTGAGGGGTCCAACCCACGGTTTCATAAAAATTCGCCGGCAGCCCCGGAAGATCAAGCCGCGCGGCGATGGACATGGGCCAGTAGAGCCATAAGGGCGCCAGGCGTGACGCCCTCGATCCGGCCGGCCTGACCGAGCGTCGTGGGTCGGACCGCCGCCAACTTCTCCCGGGCCTCATGAGAAAGGCCGCCCAGGGCGTCATAGTCTATGTCCGCGGGCAGGGTGAGATTCTCGTCGCGGCGAAAGCGTGAGATGTCCGCATCCTGGCGCTCGACATAGCCGTGGTAGGCCGCCTCGATATCGATCTGCTCTCGGGCGAATGTCGGCCATTCGCGAAGGACCGGCCAGACCGTTTCGAGCGCTGGCCACCCGCCGCCCTTGACGCCCAGGAGCTGGATCAAGGACCTGGGCTGCCCATCGGCGGCGACCTGAAAGCCCAGCCGGGTTGCGTCCGACGCTGACAATTGTAGTCCCGCCGCGGTCCGCCGCACGCCCTCAAGACACACAGCTTTCGCATTGTATGCCGCAGCCCGGGCCTCGCCGACGATTCCCCAGGTCAGGCCTTGGGGCGTCAGTCTTTGGTCGGCGTTATCAGCGCGGAGACGAAGCCGATATTCAGCCCGGCTGGTGAACATCCGATAGGGCTCGCTAACGCCAAGGGTCACGAGATCGTCCATGAGCACGCCGATATAGGCCTGGTCACGCCCAAGCACGGCGGGGGGTGCGCCCGACACGAGCCGCGCCGCGTTCAAGCCGGCCATTAGACCCTGAGCGGCGGCCTCCTCATAGCCCGTCGTTCCGTTGATCTGACCGGCAAGAAACAGGCCCGGCAATCGCTTCACCGCCAGATCAGCCGTCAGCTCACGCGGATCGATATAGTCATATTCGATGGCATAGCCGTAGCGCACCACCTCGACGGCCTCGAGGCCGGGAATCGTCCGGAGAAACCGATCCTGAGTCTCTGCGCTAAGCGATGTGGAGATTCCATTTGGGTAAATAGTGTGGTCGTCCAGTCCCTCGGGCTCCAGAAATATCTGGTGCCCGTTGCGATCGCCGAAGCGCACCACCTTGTCCTCAATAGACGGGCAGTAGCGCGGGCCGCGACCGGTCGCGCCGCCGCCATAGGTCGCGGACTCTGAAAGATTCGCCTCAATGATCCGGTGGGTTTCGGCTGTCGTTGTGGTGACGCCGCAAGAGATTTGGCGATTGGGAAGAGCGCCCGTCAGAAAGGAGAATGGCGTGGGGCATTCATCGCCCGGTTGCCGCCCGACGGCCGTCCAGTTGATCGTACGGCCATCAAGACGCGCCGGCGTGCCCGTCTTCAGACGTCCCATAGTCAGTCCGAGAGCGTAGAGCCGGTCCGCAAGGCCCACTGAGGGCGCTTCGCCTACCCGGCCAGCCGGCGTCCGCTCCAAACCTCTAAAAATCATGCCCCTGAGGAACGGCCCGGCGGTGAGCACCACCGCGGCCGCCAGATAATCGACCCCGTCAGCCGTGCGAACACCCTCGACGCGACCGCAAGCAACCAACAGATCTTCCACCGCGCCGGTCGCGAGCGTCAGATTGGCGGTGGTTTCCATCTCCCGCCTCATGGCTTTGCGGTAGATCGCTCGGTCGATCTGCGCCCTGGGACCGCGCACCGCGGCGCCGCGAGAGGCGTTCAACAGCCGAAATTGTATCCCCGCCGCGTCGGCGACCCGGCCCATGACGCCATCAAGCGCATCGATCTCGCGCACAAGGTGCCCTTTGCCGACGCCGCCGATGGCGGGGTTGCAGGACATCTCGCCAATGGTCCCCAGATCGTGGGTGAGCAACAGCGTACGCGCGCCCGCCCGAGCGGACGCCGCCGCGGCCTCGCACCCGGCGTGACCTCCCCCCACAACGATGACATCCCAGCTCTGGGTCACTCCGGCTTCCGGCCTCTCGTCCTCATCTCACGCTTCTTTGGCGCCGCCCCCAGATAACCGAGAGACATGTGCGGGTCGAGACGTCGGCTGCGGCTTGTTTCACGTGAAACAGATCATTTTCCAATGCAAAAGGTGCCGAAAACCTCCTCAAGCACGTCCTCAGTGCCGATCGCGCCGGACACGCTCCCTATCGCGCGCGCGGCGAGCCGAAGGTCCTCAGCCGCCAACTCCGGCCGCGAGAGACCAGAAAGCGCCCGCCGAACCGCGGCCGCGGCTGAACCCAGGGCAAGGCTATGCCGACGCCGCGTTGTCGCCGGAAAGTCCGCCCCTGCCATTGCCTCTATGACGTCCCGTGTGACCCACCGCTGAACCGCGGCCACGCCCTCAACCCGAGTCGATACAGACAAAACCGAAAGACCGCGGCCGGCGGCTTCGCGGCCAACAAGCCCGTGGGTCTTACCCTGAACCCGGTCGGCTTTATTGATCACACATAGATCGCCCACGCGCCAAAACGACACATCTTCGCGCCACCCCTCGTCATCGGAGGATCCATCAAAGACCCACACACGCCGCGCCGCCTCCCCGGCCCACAGCCGCGCGCGACGCACACCCTCTGCCTCCACGACGCTATCAGTCGCCCTTAGGCCCGCCGTGTCCGCAATCAGCACAATGTAGCCTTCCATTTCCACTCTGGCTTCGATCACGTCGCGCGTCGTTCCGGGCGTGTTCGCGACGATGGCCGCTTCACGCATCACGAGCTGATTGAAGAGACTGCTCTTCCCCGCGTTCGGAGGGCCGACGATCGCGACCCGATAACCCTCTCGCACTATCTGGCCTCGATACCCCTCGCGGATTGCGACCTCTAAGGTTTCGGCAAGCTCCTCGAGTTGGGCGCCTAGTCCCGTGAGCGCGTCACCCACCTCCTCTTCAGGGAAGTCGACAAGAACCTCCAATCGGGCCAAGCTCTGGATCAGCACGTCCCGCCAAGCGGCATAGCGCCCGCTCAAGGCGCCACCAAGCTGTTCGAGAGCCTGACGGGCCTGGGCTTCGCTTTCCGCGTCGACGAGGTCAGCGACGGCTTCCGCTTGGGAAAGGTCCATCTTCCCGTTCACGAAAGCCCGCCGGCTGAACTCGCCGGGCTCAGCCAAGCGAACACCCCCGGCCACCAGGGCCCCGAGGATCCCCTCCACCACGAATCTGCCCCCATGCAGGTGCAGCTCGGCGCTGTCTTCGCCGGTATAGCTGTGTGGGGCCGGGAACCAGATCACTAGCGCCCGGTCCAGAATCGCGCCGAGAGGATCCCTGAGAGTTCTCAGGCAAACCCGCCGCGCCGAGCCAGCCCTGACCCCGAGAAACTGCAAGGCGCGCAGCGTTCCCGAACCCGAAAGCCTGACCACAGCCACAGCCGCTCTACCAGGCGCGGTAGCTAAAGCAGCAATCGTGTCATCGAGCTCAGCCCGCAAGGCCGCCACGCCCATCATGAAAGGTAGACCTGACGCCGCCCCGAAGAGTCGTCAGGTGTTCATCGACTGGAAGAAATCAGCATTGTTTTTGGACGACCTAAGCTTATCTAGCAAGAATTCGATCGCGTCCTGTGGACCCATAGGATTCAGAATTCTGCGCAGCACAAAAGTCTTCTGGAGTTGGTCCTTCGGTGTGATCAGTTCCTCTTTCCGTGTACCGGACTTCAGAACGTCAATCGCCGGATATATACGCTTATCAGCAACCTTGCGGTCGAGAATGATCTCAGAGTTGCCGGTGCCTTTGAATTCCTCAAAGATCACTTCGTCCATGCGACTGCCTGTATCGATCAAAGCCGTCGCGATGATGGTCAGCGAACCGCCCTCTTCGATATTCCGCGCGGCGCCGAAAAAGCGTTTTGGCTTCTGCAGCGCATTGGCGTCGACGCCGCCTGTCAGAACCTTACCCGAAGACGGCACAGTGGTGTTGTAAGCGCGCCCCAGCCGCGTCACGGAGTCGAGCAGAATCACGACGTCACGTTTATGCTCCACAAGACGTTTGGCTTTCTCGATCACCATCTCGGCCACCTGGACGTGACGAATCGCCGGCTCATCAAACGTCGACGAAATCACTTCGCCACGAACCGTGCGCTGCATATCCGTGACTTCTTCGGGCCGCTCATCGATCAGCAGGACGATGAGATAGGAGTCGGGATAATTCGCTGCGATCGACTTGGCGATATTTTGCAACATCACCGTTTTGCCGACCCGTGGAGGGGCGACAATCAGACATCTTTGACCCTTCCCGAGCGGCGCCACGATATCAATGACCCGACCTGAACGATCCTTAAGCGTCGGATCCTCCATCTCCATGGTCATCCGCTCCTCTGGATACAGAGGCGTCAAGTTATCGAAATGCACCTTGTGGCGAACATTCTCCGGATTCTCGAAATTGACCTTATCGACCTTGGTAAGCGCAAAATACCGCTCCCCCTCCCGCGGGGCGCGAATGCCCCCGTCCACCGTGTCGCCGGTGCGCAAACCAAAACGTCGGATCTGTGACGGGCTCACATAGATGTCGTCCGGCCCGGGTAGATAATTCGCCTCGGGACTCCTGAGGAACCCGAAACCATCCTGTACAACCTCCAAGGTTCCAGACCCGAAGACGTCCAATCCCTCTTCGGCGGACGCCTTCAAGATCGCGAACATCATGTCCTGCTTGCGCATTGCGTTCGCGTTTTCGATATCGAACTGCTCGGCAAAAGCCAGAAGCTCTGCGGGGGATTTCTCCTTCAGCTCTTGGAGAGACATCCGGCTCACACCAAGACCGGTTTCCGCGCCGTTAAGCTCCCCGTCATCGTCACCGTCAGCGCCTAGCGCCAAGTTATCCTCACCGGCTTCGCCCGCTTGGATGTCCAGAATGTCTGACATAAATTATGAACTCTTAAGGGTTGGATTTCGACCCATCGCGCCCCGGGGCTGGATCAGCCCTTCGGTGTTCCACATTCCCTTAAGAATGCGACAACCCGAGAACGGGCCACAGGATTTTGCGAGATGGCGCGCTGGCCACAAGAGATGGCGAGGCTTGAAAGAGGTGAGGAACGTGCAAAGCCCCACGGAGAGCTTCGACACGTCCCTATCCTAGAGCGCGCGGCCGGCCCGTCAAGAGTGCGAACGCCCGCGGCCGATCAAAGCGAAAATTTGGTTGTTACCGACAAGACAATAATGATGGCCGCGATGAAGGGTGTCTCGTTCATAATGCGCCAGAATTTCTCCGAGTGCGGCCGCCGACCTTGAACGAAAGCCAAACGGGCGCGCATCAGGTAGGCGTGCCAGCCGAGAAGAAACGCCACGCCCGCCAGCTTCACCATCATCCAGGGCGCGCCGAGGATCGCAACGCCTTCCAGCAAGACCAGGGTTCCGCCCAAGACAACGACAAGGATCGCGGCCGGTGTCATGATGATATTCAAAAGGCCCCGCTCCATCTTTTTAAACATCGCGTCCATCTCCGATCCGGCCGTCGCCTTGGAGTGATAGGCATAAAGGCGCGGCAGATAGAGGAGGCCGGCCATCCACGCGATTACAGCGAGAATATGAAGACCTTTGACAACACTGATCAGCATCAGTTCTTCCGCCCATCCCGTTGAGCACAACGGCCAAATGCTCCGGGGCATGCTGCGCCGTCAGCGGCGATGGGCCCCCGCGTCAGGGCCCCCAGCACGACGCCCGCCAAACCGGCGATGAAAGCCGGCGCCACGCCGACGACCGGGGCTCTCAGATAAAAGGGGACGCCAAGTTGGTGAGCCATTTCCGCATATTCCCGGTCAAGCTCAACAAGTGTCTCAATGTGGTCTGAGACAAAGGCGATGGGATCTACAATCACGCCGACACCGTCAGACGCCGCCGCCGCGATCGCCTCGGGCGTCGACGGCCCGAGCCACTGAAGAGGTCCGACACGACTCTGATAACAGACCTGCCAGTCCCAACCGGCGCCCAAGCGCTCGCCAACTTTTTGGCAAGTCTGTTCAATTTGCCACTGATAAGGGTCGCCTTGCTCAACAATGCGTTCAGGGAGACCGTGCGCGGAAAAGAGCAGTCGAACTTTCGGCCGGCCAGCAGCTTCCCACACGGCGAGGATCCTGGCCGCGTGAGCGTCTATGAGGCCGACATTATCGTACCAACAACATACGGTCCGCAGCTGGCCACGGCCGCGATAGGTCTCTTTCCAAGCCTTCAGCGAGGAGCCCGTCGTTGTCGTGGAAAACTGCGGGTAGAGCGGAGTGAGAATGACCTCATCCGGATCGAACCTAGCCACCTCGTCGGCCGCTTGGCGGGTCATTGGCCGCCAATAGCGCATCGCGATAAAGACCTTGATCTCGCGATCGGGCGCAAGCTCATTCAATGCCGCTTCCAATGCTGCGGCCTGCGCCTGGGTTTCGGCCAAGAGGGGTGATGCCCCACCCATTATGGCGTAGTTCGCCGTCGCAGACTTCCGCCGCAGCCTAGCGATCAGAGCAGCCAGCGGCTTACGGGCTATCCACGGCAGCGAAATGATCGCCGGGTCCGAAAACAGGTTCTCCAGGAACGGTCGGACGGCCGCGGGGCCATCAGGACCGCCAAGATTGAACAGCACGACTGCGACCTTCGACACTTTGGTTCGCACAGTCGTGACAAGCCCTCTCGCGCCTCTGTCCCGCGATGGGCGGGTGGCTGAACACGTCATTCTCGCCAAGCTTCATGGCGTCAAGCGACTTGATAGGTCGAGCCACCCTTTCCCCGGCTAACCCTTCGTTCGTTTTCTGACTCTCATTAAGAAGATCTTAAGGAATTTTGGAGATGGTAGAAGGCCAGCGTCTAATAGGGACAAAGGCGTCTCTTCAAGCCTGATCAGAGGCGCGATCCCCCCATAGCTAACAGGGGATCATCGCAATCGAATCCATCCACAGCCGCCTCCAGGTCACGCTATAATGCTGATCTAAAAGCGATTTTAATCCGCCCATGAGGGGATTACCGCCGAACCGTTTAACCACTCTCGAGAGCGTGACGGCTGAGCGGACAAATTATAAACAAGGGGACGAAAAGCCGGAGAAATCGAGGCCAAACCGCCCGCAATGTCCACCGCCATTGGTTCGCGCCCGCCGCCCTCCAAAATCATCCCCAGCGCTTTCGCCTTATCCACGGACCCGCTAATCAATCGCGCACAGGCTTTCCCGAAACCCGGAGCGACGTCAGAGCTTCCCATGTCGTCCGACGCACGCCTCGCAACCTACTTCCACCTCCACCTGGTGTCAGATTCCACTGGGGAGACCCTCTATGCCATGAGCCGCGCTGTCTGCGCCCGCTTCAAGAATGTCCTTGAAATTGAGCATATCTATTCACTGATCCGGTCCCGGGCTCAGATTGATCGCGTCCTGGCGGAGATTGCCGACGCCCCCGGCGTTATCGTTCACACCATTGTCGATGAAGAGCTACGCGGCGCACTTGAGGCTGGATGCCAGAAGCTCGACATGCCCTGTTTCGGGGCTCTTGATCCCCTGGTCTCCGCGCTCTCTTGGTATTTGGGCGCTCCGCTGTCCACGCGTGTGGGCGCGCAATACGCCCTCGACACCGATTACTTCAACCGCATGGACGCCCTCTCTTACGCCCTGGGACACGATGACGGCCAGGGCGGCCAGGATCTGCAGGCGGCCGATGTTGTTCTGGTGGGGGTGTCGCGAACCTCCAAGACGCCAACCTGTATTTATCTCGCACACCGCGGCGTGCGCGCAGCCAATGTCCCTCTGATCTCTCCCTCGGAACCGCCCGCCGCGCTGTCCAACATCGAGGGGATACCCATCGTGGGGCTGACCATATCACCAGACCGTCTCATCCAGATTCGCCGCAATCGCCTGCGCAGTCTCAATGAGCGACGCGATAGCGCCTATGTGGATACCGACGTCGTGCGCGGCGAGGTGGTGGCCGCGCGCCGCTTGTTCGAACGCCAAGGCTGGCCGGTTATCGATGTCACCCGGCGGTCCGTCGAAGAAACAGCGGCGGCGGTCATTAACATTCTCTCCGGCGGTCACGCCCAGGTGGAAGTCTTGGGGTGAAGGCGATTGTTCTGGCCTCGTCGAGCCAGGCTCGCGCTGCCCTGCTGCGTGGCGCCGGCGTCACCTTTCGCGTTGAGCCGCCGGCTGTCGATGAAGCCCTCCTGAAGACCCATTGTCTCGTCGACGGCGTCAGCGTCGCTTTGATCGCTGAACGGCTCGCGACGGCCAAGGCGCTTGATCGGGCCTGCGAACCGGCCACGCTCGTGATCGGCGCCGACCAGACTCTAGAGGTCGATGGCGCTTTGCTCGACAAAACCAAAAGCCTCGGCGAGACCCGCGAGCGCCTGCGAACTCTTAGGGGCCGGGCCTTCAGACTGCATTCGGCTGTGGCGGGGGCGGTCTTCGGCCACGTAAGGTGGTCCCATAGCGAGACCGCGCACCTTAGGTTTCGTGATTTCAGCGACCGCTATCTCGACGAATATCTCGCCCGGAACGCCAAATCTCTCGGCGTCAGCCTCGCCGGCTTTGAGCTGGAGGGGGAAGGCGCCCAGCTTCTTGAAGAGGTTCAAGGGGATTATTTCGCGATCCTCGGATTGCCACTCCTGCCGCTTCTGGGCTGGTTGCGCCAGGCGGGCGGCGCCTGCGCGTGACGGCGGCGACGAAAGCCATGATTAGCGGCGCCACGCGGCTGGCGGGGGTTGTCGGATGGCCGATCCATCATTCCTTAAGCCCCCGCCTGCAAAACGCCTGGATCCAGGCGGCCCAGATCGATGCGGTCTATCTTCCCTTTGCTGTCCCCCCCGCCCGCTTCGCGGCTTTTGTCGCGGGAATGAAGGGCGGCCCGATCCTGGGGTTGAACGTCACCGCGCCGCATAAGGAGCAGGCCTTGGACTTGGCGGATAAAGCCACGCCTCGGGCCTTATCGGCGGGCGCCGCTAATCTGCTTCTTTTCCGCGACGATGGAACCCTAAGCGCTGATAATACCGATGGTGAAGGGCTTCTAAGGGCTTTCGCCGCCCAGGCGCCCGGCTTCGCGCCTGCTGCCCGCCCCGTCCTGATCCTCGGCGCCGGGGGTGCGGCGCGGGGCGCGGCCCGTGCGCTTTTGGACGCGGGGTGTCCGCGCATCTACCTCCTGAACCGAAACCTGGAACGGGCGTCCAGCCTGGCCCAAACTCTCGGCCCCCAAGTCGAGGCGTTCTCGGCGCGTCCCCGCGAGGAGCTCGTGCGCGCATGGGGCGCGGTCGTGAACGCCACGCCGGATGGGCTTGGAGCGGCGGCGTCACTCGGGCTCCACCCCTCCGCACTCGCGGCCGACGCCGTCGTGATGGATATGGTCTACCGGCCCCTGCTCACGCCTCTGCTTGCGGCCGCCGCGGAGCGGGGGCTCGCCATTGTGGATGGCCTGGAAATGCTGATTGGCCAGGCGAAACCGAGTTTCACGGCCTTTTTCGGCCGCGAGCCGCCGCCCCTCGATATCCGCGCCCTGGCCCTCGGCGAATGATCATTGTCGGCTTGACCGGTTCAATCGGCATGGGCAAGTCCACAACCGCGGGCCTGTTCGCCGAGTCCGGCGTCCCTGTCTATGATGCTGATGCGGAGGTGCGGCGCCTTTACGCCCCGGGCGGCGCGGCCGTCGCGCCTGTCGGGGCCGCCTTTCCGGGCGTTGTGGAAGCAGGAGCGGTTGATCGTGATCGACTGGGCGCCCGGGTCCTGGGAGATCCTGAGGCTCTTAAACAACTCAACGCCATCGTCTGGCCTCTCATGGGCGCCGCGCGCGCCACGTTCCTCGCGGACGCCGCCGCGGCCAAGGCTTCCTTGGTCGTCCTTGATATCCCCCTTCTCTTCGAGACCGGCGGAGAGAGGCACGTGGATGTCACGGTGGTGGTGAGCGCGCCGGCTGACGTCCAGCGTGAACGCGTCTTGGCGCGACAGGGCATGACGGAAGCCAAATTCGCCGCCATCCTGAAGGCCCAGATGCCCGATGCGCAAAAGCGCCAGAAGGCGGACTTTGTCGTCGATACGTCCAGGGGCATGGCTGACGCCCGCGCTCAGGTTGGCGCCATCATCACAGCCTTGCGAGCCCGGGCGAAGCAGGCGAATTGAAGACCCATGGCGCGCGAAATTGTCCTTGATACGGAAACGACTGGCCTTAGCCCACGCAGTGGTCACCGGGTCATCGAAATCGCCTGTGTGGAGCTTCAGGATCTCATTCCGACGGGGCAGAAATTTCACTGCTATATCAATCCCGAGCGGGATATCGACCCCGACGCCGAGCGGATCCACGGGCTCTCCCGCGCATTCTTGTCCGATAAACCCACATTCGCTCACCCCACCGTCGCCGAGGCCTTTCTGGCCTTTCTTGGCGAAGCCGATCTTATCGCCCACAACGCCGGTTTTGACCGCGGTTTTATCAACCATGAGCTAGAGCGCGCGGGCCGGCCGACCATCCCCGAGCATCGGTGGGTGGACACGCTGTCCATGGCCCAGAAGCGTTTTCCGGGAATGTTCAACTCCCTCGACGCGCTCTGCAAACGCTACAAGATTTCTCTCGCGGAGCGCGAAAAACATGGGGCCCTTATCGATACGCAGTTATTGGCCCAGGTCTATCTTGAACTGCGTGGGGGCCGCGAGGCAAAACTCGATCTGACGCAGGTCACCCAGGCTCGGGCTGCCACGGCAAAGGCCGAAGTCTATGGACTCAGGCCCAGGATTCTGCCGCCTCGCCTCACGCAAGCTGAGGCGCAGAAGCACGAAGCGTTTATCGCCTCTGAACTCAAATCCTTGTCCCTGTGGTCGCTGAGCCCGTTTTCGGTGA
>Ga0116226_10003238_pt1 | contig 14351 bp, 11 predicted proteins | sample S1TSphfallax_FD_89692 | JGI IMG/M metagenome (GOLD analysis project Ga0116226, IMG submission 89692) | Host-associated microbial communities from peat moss isolated from Minnesota, USA - S1T2_Fa - Sphagnum fallax MG | ecosystem: Host-associated > Plants > Peat moss > Unclassified | place: USA...
AGGTGAAGGAGCTGATGCCGAACGATGCGCATCTGCATCACTGGCTGGATATGGCGCGGACCAAAATCGCATTTCAGGGGCTGCCGGCCCGCATCTGCTGGGTCGGGCTTGGCGACCGCCACCGCCTTGGCCTCGCCTTCAACGAGATGGTGGCCAGCGGTGAATTATCGGCGCCAGTGGTGATAGGCCGCGACCATCTGGATTCCGGCTCCGTCGCCTCGCCAAACCGGGAGACCGAGGCGATGGCCGATGGTTCCGACGCGGTCTCCGACTGGCCGTTGCTGAACGCGCTGTTGAACTGCGCATCGGGCGCCACCTGGGTGTCGCTGCATCATGGCGGCGGGGTCGGCATGGGGTTCTCGCAGCATTCCGGCATGGTGATCTGCGCCGACGGCACGCCGGAAGCCGCGGTCAGGCTGCGCAATGTGCTGTGGAACGACCCGGCCACCGGCGTCATGCGGCATGCCGATGCGGGCTACGATATCGCCAAGGACTGCGCCCGGGAATTTAATCTGGATCTGCCCAGCGTTTAGATGAATATTAGCCTGCCGCGCCTATCTATGGTAAAATCATGTATGATTTGACCTGCGAATAGGTGAATTTTGTGACCCTGCTCCGGACCGAGCGCCAGATGGAAGTGGATGCCACCCGGACGCAGCCGGAATTCTCGGTATTCAGGCGCCTTACCGTTACGGTGGGCCACACGGCAGCGCCGGTGGCGCTGGACGCGGATGGCACCATCATCCTCGGCGAAGCAGCGTTCTCGCAGCCGGGTCTGCCGGGATTTTTCCTCCGCTTCGCCCTGGAATGGGCCTGGCTGCGGCGCCGCGCCGGCATCGCCGATCCGGCGGCGGCGTTGGCCGCGGCGCGCGCCGCAGCCCTGTTCATCCAGGCGGAGATGGACCTGCTTTCGGCCGCCGCAGCATCGGCCTTGCCGGACTGGGCAAAAATCATGGCGAGCGAGGTGGCACCCTCGATCGCGGCCTTGCGCACCGTCTCGTCCAAACTGCCCGCCGATCCGGCGGATGCGGCCACGCTGGCGCGCATTCGGGCCATCTGGACCCTGCTCGGCACCGCCGATGCCTTGATGGAAACCGGCGGCGATATCCGCCTGCAGCGCGACCCGCGCTCCGCCCTCAATGGCTATGGCTGCAGCCACCGGCCCCGGCCCTGGGCCATCACCTTCGCCTCATCGACCGCCTCCTCCTCCTCGGAGCGCGGCTATCTGGCGGCGGATCAGGAACGGCTGAAAACCACCGCCAAATTGCTAGCCACCGACAGCCCAACGCCGGTCCGGGCCTCGCTGGCGGCGGTGCGGCGCGGGCTGAAACAGGCCTTCGCGCTGGGCGCGGAAACGCAGGTGATCCTGGCGGCCTCCGGCACCGATACCGAGTTGCTCGCCTTGGCGCTGACCCATCTACCCAACGCCGACGCACCGATTTTGAACATCCTGATCGCCCCGGAGGAAACCGGGCGCGGCGTCCCCATGGCCGCGCGCGGCGCCCATTTCGCGGTCGACACCGCGCGCGGCCATGACGTCGCCTTTGAGGCACCGATCGCCGGCTTCCGCCCGGATACCAAACTCGCCAATATTCCTCTCCGCGATCCGGATGGCGGCTTGCGCGAAATGGCCGCGGTCGAGGCGGAAATTGGCGCCATTCTGGCCGGCGGCATCGCCAACGGCCAGCGGGTGATTCTGCACGTGTTAGACTTATCCAAAACCGGCTTGCTGGCCCCAAGCCCGGCGTTCCTCTCCGAATTGCGCAATCGGTACGGTGAAAATTTCGATATCGTCGTGGATGCCTGCCAAGCCAGGCTCTCGGCGCAGGCGATGCGGAACTACCTGCGTCTGCAGGCGGTGGTTCTGATCACGGGCTCCAAATTTTTCACCGGCCCGCCATTCGCCGGGGCGCTGCTGATCCCGGGTGCCATCGCTGCCCGGCTGCGGCACGGCAGGCTGCCGGCCGGGTTGGACGCCTATTTCGGCCGCGGAGAATTCCCCGAAACCTGCAAGGCGGCCGATGCGCTGCCGCCCGGCGGCAATTACGGATTGTCGATCCGCTGGCACGCCGCGCTGGCGGAAATCAGGGCGTTCAACCTGGTCCCGCCCTCGCACCGGGCGGAAATTCTGCGCGGCTTCGGCGCCGAGGTGCGCGCCGCCATCGCCGCCAATCCGGCACTGGCGCTGCTCGAAGCGCCGGCCATCGCGCGGCTTGAATCGGATGAGCCCTGGGAACGGCTCCCCAGCATTTTCAGTTTTTCGATGCGCCGGCCCGGCCAGAAACGCGCGCTCGACCCCGTGGAAGCCCGTAGCGTCTATGTTTGGCTGAACGCCGATCTTTCCAAAATCCTGCCGGGCCATCCGGCCGCCGCGCGCATCTGCCATATCGGCCAGCCGGTGCGCCTGCCGCAGCCGGATGGCGGGTTCATCGGTGTGCTGCGGGTGTCCGCCGGCGCCCGGCTGATCTCCGGCGAGCCTTCGCATAAGGGCCTCGGCGGGCCGCTGCGGATCCGCCGCGAATTCGCGGATTTGCGGATGGTGTTTGAGAAAATTCGTCTTATCCTTGAGTATTTTGAGGCGATCGAAGCTGCGGAGCCGGAGGCGCGTTACCGGGTGATAAAGCAAGTAAGCACTGCTTTTTTTGAAAAAAAAGCAGCAAAAAAACTTTGATTGTACCCGGCGCGTAGAGTGATTACATCATTTCAGTAATAATGCTGCGGAGAAAAATGATGCCGGCTTGGCGGGTGGGGATGGTAGCGGCAGTGATTTTATGCGGTGCGGGCGGCATTGCCCTCGCCCAGGTTGGCGGTGTCAACGGCGGGCTTAATTCGGATAACGGGGCCATCTACGGGGGCGCCATCAACCGGGTGAACGGCATCAATCCCAACGGCACCCCGCGTCAGCAAGACCCCGGCGCCTCCATGACCAATGGTGCCGGAACCGGCGCCATGACGCCCAATGTCACCGGTGCGACAACCGGCGGCGCCGGCAATATCGGGCTCGGCGTGCCGAAGACTATCCCGCCACAGATCATCACCCACGGCACGGTTACGCCCGATTCAGGCTCCCAATAAAAATGCGGCCATGGGCGTCACTTTTACTGACGCCCATGGCCAAAAGTAATTAGGAGTTTTTGCGCCGGGGGCGCCCAGCCGCTTTTTTCAAAAAAGCGGCTTACTTACTTGGCTTTATTCCGCAGCTTGCGAGACCGGCTGCTTCACCTTGCCGATCAATGCAAGCAGTTCGCGGTTAAAATCGGGAAGGTCATCGGGCTTGCGCGAGGTGACCAGATTACCGTCCACCACCACCGATTGATCGACCCATTCGGCGCCGGCATTTTTCAGATCGGTTTTCAGCGACGGCCAGGAGGTCATTTTTTTACCCCGCACCGCATTCGCCTCGATCAACGTCCACGGCCCATGGCAGATCGCGCCGATCGCCTTTTTGGCCTTGACGAAATGTTCGATGAACGCAACCGCATTCGCATCCGCCCGCAGCGTATCCGGGTTGGCAACCCCGCCCGGCAGCACCAGCGCATCGAAATCTTCCGCCTTGGCCTTGGATAATTCCAGATCCACCTTGGTTTTATCGCCCTTGTCGTGATGTTTCATCCCCTGGATTTCACCAGGCTTCAAAGAGACGATGGTGACGGCCGCACCGGCCTCACGCAGCGCTTTCACGGGTTCGGTCAGCTCCGATTGTTCAAAACCATCGGTCGCCAGAACCGCGATTTTCGTATGTTTGATATCGGTCATATTTTGCATCCTCTCGCCGGGGCTATGTTCCGGCGGGCTTGACGTGGCACGCGAATTTCCGGGCGCAACCACCGCGTTTGAAAATGAACATAACCTCATACCGGCTTCATCGGCATTGGACGGCCTCCGTGTTACAAGAAGGCCTGTAAAAATGGAGGAACAAATGCTCGATAAACTCGGAACCTTCGAGACCCGTGTGCGCGAACGCGCCTTTTTATTGTGGCAGGAAGCCGGTTGCCCGGAAAATACCGCGGATGAATACTGGCACCGTGCCCGCGAGATCGAAATGCGCGAATACAACCTTACCGAAAGCGATCTGGAAGCGGTGGAAAAGGAACATCCCCACGACCCGGCCGATTTCGCCTGAGCCTAACGCCTGAGCCTCAACGCCTGCGTCTCAACGACTGACTCACATCGGCGGCGTCACGCCCGGTGCCCCTACCGCGACGTAAGCCGCCGAAGGCTTCCCGTGATCGGTCACGACGACGGCAAACGCATGCGCCCCCGGTCTCAACGCCGAACGGTCCGCCAGTTGCACCGAAACAACCGGTGTTGCCGGCAGGACCAAAATAATCTGCTTGCCGCCATGATAGACCACGCTGATCTGTTTGGCGCCCGGCAGCGCGGTGACGGTTTGCACGCTGCCATTGGTCATCGAACTGCCGACCTTGGCTGCCGGCGTTGGCATGACGCTGGAGACGCTGCCGTTGGTCATGCTGCTGGCGACCGTGCCGGGGGCGGCAGAGACATCCGGCAGCTTGTCCCAGGGATAATGCCCCTCACCGGCGCCGCGCATCGCCGGCGGGAAAATCACCACCTCAAGTGCGATCATATAGGGCCCGGAGCCTTTCGCCGCCGTGCCGATATAGCTCTCCGGCAGAATCTGATCGAGGCTGGCCTTGTTGACGATGGAATAACCCGTGGCGCTGGACAATGCGAGCGTCTCTGTGGCTCCGTCATCTGTCCGCAAGGTGACGCTGGCCGGGGTTACGGCCTCAATCACGCCCCGCAGCCTTGCCGGCGGATCCGCAATGGCCAGACCGGGCAGGCAGGCGGAAGCGATAAGTGTATAGGCAAGAACGCGCTTCATGATGTTTCCTCCAAAGGGCATAAGACAGATGGCCTCAAGCGGCCGGCATAACAGCCCGCGGCCAGCGCATTTTCAACATTGGTCTTGCAGCATGGCTGGGCATCAGATAGGTCGGAGCCATGCGTATCGCGCTTGGAGGACTTCATTTTTAGCCAAGGCAACCCATCGCTCCGCAGGTCGAGCGCCAGGCGGGCCGGCGATTGAATTACAATGTCCGCAACGAAATCGCCCGCGGCTATCTGCTGCTAGGGGTTTTTTTCATGCACGGGCTCTGGTTCTACACCGCACCCATGCCCGACTGGCATACCGCACCGATTCCCTTCTCAATTCTGAAGCTATTAGGGCCCGACGTATCGGTTTATTATTTGTTAACCGGAATGTCACTAACCGGGATCGGCCGCAAATCCTTCCGCGCCGTGCTGCCGCAATCGCTGATGCTGATATTCATGGCCTGGGTATCGGAAGGGTTGGGAATAATTGCGGTTCAGCTGCTATACGGCAATTACCACGCCGGCCTGCCCTTCTTCAAAGCCGCGATCAAACCGATGGTCTACGGTACCGGCGGCATTACCGTCATCACTTGGTTTTTTACCACGTTGGCCGTGGCACGGCTCCTGGTGTGGATTTTCGAGAAGAACAAGATTTACTTCGTCTTGGCATGGCTCATCATCCTCGGGCTGATCTTGGCGTCGGACGAGCTGAACTGGCCCGATAGCCTGTACGAATGGCCCGACTGGCCGACGGCCACGTTATTGATGATCATCGGCCTTAAATTTCCCAAGGATTGGGCGGTTCCCCGGGCGATCGGTCTGGTCAGCCTGCCGCTCAGCCTGCTGCTGATCTGGTTTGACGTGCCGGGAATGTTGAGCCAATTGCCTTGCCTCACCTGCCAGATCGCCTTTGTTGCCGCGCCCGAAGTCGGGGCCAACGGATTTTTTCCGGCCTATATTGCCGCGCAATTTCTGTTCTTTCTGTTCCTGCTATGGGCGGCCCAGGTATCGCCGCCCATTTTCATTAACGTCGGCCGGTATTTCGGGCGCCCATCGCTGCAATTTCTGCTGATGCATGGCTGGGTGCTGGTGACCATCTGGCCGATGATGTCGCGCTTGTATCCGATCCAGGGGAATTTCTTGGTGCCCTGGGCGATGCTGGTCTTCATACCGCTCGGCCATGCCGCCATTTTCAAGCTCACTGAAACCCCCCTGAACCGGGTGCTTGCCTTATGCTTCAAAGCCGGCCGGACGGTCACGGACTGGATCTACGAGCTGCCCGGCCTGGCGATGGCGGCCCGCCGCAGGTTCAGCCATGGCTAGTTAAACAATTGCAAAAGCCCCGCAGGAGACAAGCGGACCATGATTGCCTCCGCTGCCGGCATGCCAGTCCGGAGCCGGTTCTTTTTCCGCCGCTCATCCTTGTCCGGCGCTTGCACGCGGCCCGGTGTCGTGGGCCTTGCGGCAAGATCGGGCATAAGATAGTCCGGAAAGGCACCCATGACGGCAATCCGCGCCGATGGCGGGGGGAGTTTCGCGATTGAATTTTGACATCCGTAACGAAACCGCCCGTGGCTATCTCCTCATCGGCGTTTTTTTCATCCACGGCATGTACGATTACACTTCCGCGATGAATGACTGGACGGCGGCACCGCTGGCCTTTGGATTGCTCAAATTGCTGGCGCCGCAGATCGCGGTTTATTTCCTGCTGAGCGGCATGTCGTTACGCGGGATCGGCCGCAAATCCTTCCGGGCGGTTTTGCCGCAATCGCTGATGCTGATCTTCCTTGCGTGGATCTCCGAAGGGGTAGGAATTATTCCGGACGAACTGTTTTACGGCAACGATGGCACCGGCATCGCCTTCCTGAAAGCCTTTGCAAAACCGATCGTCTATGGCACCGGCGGCTGTACCTATGTGACCTGGTTTTTTACCGTCCTTGCCGTCGCCAGGATTTTGGTCTGGATTTTCGAGAAGAACAAAATCTATTTCGGCCTGGCATGGCTGCTGATCGTCGGACTGATCCTGGCCACGAAACATTTTCATCTGCCGGATAACCTCTACGAATGGCGCAACTGGCCGATCGCGACCTTGTTCGCCGTCATCGGCATGCGGCTGCCGAAAAATTGGCTTGTGCCGCCCGCCCTCGGCCTTAGCGGCCTGGCCGCCGCTTTGGTTTTGACCTGGGTGGACGCGCCTGGCATGTGGCGGCATCTGCCATGCCTGACCTGCCATCTGGATTTTGTCGCGGAGCCAATGGTGGGAGGCTACGGGTTTCTACCGGTCTACATCATCGCCCAGCTTGGCTTCTTCCTGTTCATGCTCTGGGCGGCGCAGTCCCCACCCGCGGTGATCGGCAAAGTCGGCCGGTATTTCGGCCGGGCGTCTTTGCAGTTTCTGCTGTTGCATGGCTGGGTACTTGTGACGATCTCGCCACTGATTGCCTCCTTCTACCCAACCACCGGGTACCTGATTGTGCCGGTCCTGATTCTGGTCGTGACGCCGCTGCTGCATGCGTTCATCTTCAGATATACGGAACCCTATCTGAACCGGGTGCTGGCGTTCTGCTTCTCATCCGGCCGCGCCGTGACCGATGCGATTTTCGGTGTGGCCGGCCCTCGCACCAATGCACGCCGCCGGCTTAGCAATGGCTAAGCTATTCAATCCGTTGTAAAAGCCGGATGAGAGACAACCATGGCATTATTGCCTTCAACCCAGCCTGCGCTACCTATTGTATCCAGACCAACCTGCTTTGCGAAGAGAGATCATGCTGAAAACTGCGACGCGTTCAGGCCGCTGATGGCAAGCCTGCCCTTGATATCGATCGTGATCCCGGCCCGCAACGCGGCCGCCACGCTGGCCGAGACACTGGATTCGGTGCTGGCCCAAAGCATCGGCGACTGGGAGGCGATCATCGTCGATGACGGTTCGACCGACCAGACCGCTGCCATCACCGCCAGCTACGCGGCGCGCGATCCGCGGTTTTCAGGCATCACCGGCCCTGGCCAGGGCGTCGGCAATGCCCGCAATCTCGGCATTGCCGCGGCGCGCGGCAAATATCTGCATTTTCTCGACGCCGATGACTGGAACGACCCGAGCTTCTACGAAAAACTGCTGAATGCTTTGGCGACCCATCCAGGCGCCACCATCGCCTATTGCGGCTATTGCCGGATCATGCCGGGCGGCGGGGTCACCGAGCCCTACCGGATGCCGGATATGGCGGATGGACCGTTCGAGGATTTCGCCCGCGGCTGCCCGGTTGCGATCCATGCCGTGCTGGTGGAGCGCGAACTGATCGTCCGCCTGGGCGGCTTCGACACCTCGCTCGGCAATTGCGAGGACTGGGATTTATGGCAACGGGTTTCGCGGTTTCCCGGGAAATGGATCCTGGTGGATGAGGGACTGGCCTACTACCGCACCGACGGCACCTCGCTCAGCCGCAATGTGGAATGGCTGCTGGCCCATAGCCGCATCATTCTCAAGCGCGGCTTTGAAGGCGATGAACGTCTGGCGGCATTTCCCGAGGCGCGGCAGGCGCCCCCGTCGGAAATCACCGGCGGCTCATCGGCGCAGGCGCATGCCTATAACGCGGTCTGGACCGCGGGCATGGCCTGCGGCAGTGGCGATTCCGGCAAGCTTGGCGAGGATATGCTGCGGCCGTTCCGGGATGCCCGCACCGAAGCGGCCTCGATGGCCAGGGTGATTTACGAAGGCCTGATGGTGGGCACGCGCTCGCTCCCCGGTCAGATGGCCGAGCGCTGGCCGCTCTACGGTCCGCGCGTGACCGAGCTGATCTGCTGGCTTGGCGAGGTTTGGGAGGATCCCAAGGCCGGCCGCGCGATCCAGTATCATCTGGAGGAGATGATCCTGTATCACGATGGCGGCAATCCGCCGAAGCGGCTAGAGCTCACCCAGAGCGTGCTGATCGATGTCAACCAGGCGCCGCCGGCTTCGCCTTTGCCGCCGGGTGTGGACCGGTTTCATGTCCGCGTCACCAATGGCGGGACGATATTGCGCCATCAGGCGGTGGCGGCCCTCGGCGATTTCACGCCACGGGATTGGGTGGAAGCCTGCGGTCTTGGCTACCGGGGCTGGCGCAAAACCCGCCCGATGGCGGATGTGGCGCTGGCCCGCCGCGCCGCCGCCAAGCTGGCGCGGCAGCCCGGCGCCTGGCGGCGGCGCTCCAGGCTGAAGGCGATCGTGCGCGAAGCGAAGGCAGAAGTCCTCGACGCGCTCAGGTGCGAACCGCCCGCCCCCGGCACCCATGCGGCGCGGCTGCAGGAGATCAAGACCGAACTTGCCGAGGCTGCGGCCAGAGAAGCCGTCAGGGCCGCTGCGGCAAAACAGCGCTTCGAGGAAGACGGGGTCGATCCGGCCGATCGCCAGGGCCATTTCGAACGCCTGTTCGAGACCGAAGACCCCTGGAAATACGGCTCCGCCTATGAGCAGGAGAAATACCTGCGGCAGATCGGATTGCTGCCGGACGGGGAAATCCGCCGGGCGTTGGAACTCGGCTGCGCCGAAGGCCATTTCACCGTGCAGCTGGCGCCGCATGTCGAACATCTGCTGGCCACCGACATCTCGACCAAGGCGCTGCAGCGGACCCAGGCGCGCTGCGCGGCGCATCAAAATATCGATTACGCGGTGCTGGATTTCTCAAAAGACCCGATCCCCGGCGAGATGGACCTGATCATCTGTTCGGAGACGCTTTACTATTTGGCCGATGAAGCGGAATTGCGGAAAATAGCCCCCGTCATCGCCGCCGCACTCGCCCCCGGCGGCGCCCTGGTGATGGCGCATGCCCATGCCGTGCAGGACGACATGACCCGCACCGGCTTCGACTGGGAAAGCGTCTACGGCGTCGATGTCATCAACCGCGTCTTCTCGGCGCTGCCAGGCCTGGCGCTGGAGCGATCCCTTGATACGGAATTATACCGGATCGACCGCTTCCGCAGGATCGCGGCGGAAACGGCCAGGCCGGTGCCGGTATTTGAGACGGCGCCGGTGGTCGAAACGCTGGAACGCGACGTCGCGCGCTCCGTCATCTGGGGCGGTGCGAGCATCCTGCGCAGCCCGGCGAAAGCCCGCGAGCAACGGCGCAACATTCCGATTTTGATGTATCACGGCGTCTCCGATACCGGTCCGGCGGCGCTGCAGCGCTATCGCGTCAGCCCCAGCCTGTTCAAGGCGCAAATCCGCTGGCTGCGGTCCAATGGCTACTACGCGATCGGCTCCCGGCAATTGCTGGAGCATATGCACAGCGGCCAGCCCTTCGCCGGCCGCCCGGTTCTGATCAGCTTCGACGACGGGTTTCAGGATTTCGCCGATAACGCCTGGCCGATTTTGGCCGCGCATGATTTCACCGCGGAGATGTTCATCGTCACCGACCGGGTCGGCCAGACCGCGATCTGGGACGCCCATATGGGCGAACCCGCCCGGCTGATGGATGCCGCCACGATCGCCGGGCTCGCCGCCGAGGGGGCGCTGTTCGGCAGCCATATGGCAACCCATACGGCCTCGGACGGCCTGAGCGCGGAAGGATTGGTTCGGGAACTCGCCGGTTCGCGCGCCAAGCTGGCGCAATGGCTGGGACAGCCGCCGATCAGCTTCGCGCCACCGTTTTCGACCCAGGACAGCCGGCTCAGCTGGACGGCGCTGCAATGCGGCTACCAGATCGGCTTCGGCGGCGAAGGTCCGGCGGCGGCCCTCGATGCCGACCCGCTGAACCTGCCACGCGTGGAAGTCCGCGGCGACCGGCCGCTGCAGGATTTCATCGCCAAAATGGAAGCGGCGCTTTGAGCGAGCCGCGCCCCGGCGCCGTGCTGGTAAGCGTCGTAGTGCCATCCTATAATGCCGGCAAGACGCTGGACGAAACCCTGTGCAGCGTGCGTGGCCAGACCCACACCCATCTGGAAATCATCGTGGTGGATGATGGCTCCACCGATGCGACCGCCGCGGTGGCGCAGCGCCATGCCGATGCGGACCCGCGCCTGCGGGTGATCCGGCAGAAAAATGCCGGGGTGGCCGCCGCCCGCAATACCGGATGGCGGGCGGCTAGCGCCGATATCATCGCGCTGATCGATTCCGATGATCTATGGGCGCCGGAGAAAATCGAACGGCAACTGCACGCGCTCGAACAAGGCGGCCCCGATACCGGCTTCGTCTATTGCTTTTTCGTGCGCATCGATGCGCGGGGCATCATGTCGGAGAAAGGCAACCCCGTAGCTTTTTCCGGCGATGTCCTGGACCAGATCCTCGAAGACAATTTCGTCGGCAACGGCAGTTCGATGCTGGTGCGGAGAAACATCATCGCGGGCTGCGGCGGCTTCGACGAAAGCCTGCACGCCGCCGGCGCCCAAGGCTGCGACGATTATCTTTTCTGCTGCCGGGCGGCGGAGATTTGCCATTTTGCCGTAGTGCCGGATTTCCTGGTCGGCTACCGGGAAATGCCGGGCAGCGTTTCCGCTTCGGTGAAAAAGATGCTGCGCTCCTGGATCCTCTCAGCCGACCAGATGCTGGCCCGGCGGCCGGATAAGCGCGACCACATCCTGAAGGGCGTGCGCCGCTATGCGGAATGGCTGAGCGCCACTGCCGTCTATTGCCGGCGCTGGCGGCAATTGCGGGAAATTCTGATGCTGATGGCGCGCTATCACCCAAGGATCGCGCTTCACATTACCACCTCCTATCTGCCGAATTTGTTGCTCACCATCGCGCGCTCCAAGAAGCACCGGTGGATGCTGAAACGCCGCGGTGAGGAGGTAACCAGGCCGGCGCGCCATGAGCGGTTTCAAATCGGCGAAATCCGGCTGATGCAAGCAACCGATTAGCCATGGCAGCCAAACCGCCTGGCGTGCGCCGCGCCGCTTTCCGCGATTTGATGCGGGTACTGCAAATCGTCGGCAAACCGGCCTGGGCGACGCCGGTGCTGATCATTCTCGGGCTGATCTCCTCCTTCGCGGAGACCATCGGCATCACCTTGATCGTGCTGTTCCTCTATGCGGTGACCGGGCATGCGGCCAATACCGGCGGCATTCTCGGGCTGGTCGTCAGCCGGGCCGCGCATATTTTCGGCGACACCGCCAAGCTGGCCTGGATGATCCTGGCGATGATCGTTGCCCGCGGCGCGCTGGCGATGCTGCTCGGCCGTATCAGCTCGAATATCGCCGCCGGCATCAGCCAGCGCACCCGCAACCTGATCCACGCGCAATACCTCAAGGTCGCCTACAGCTTCATCCAGAGCCGCACCCAGGCCAATCTGATCGAGGTACTGGCGGCCGAATCCTGGGAGATCGCCACCGCCTACAACAGTTTTACCCGCCTCGTGATCAATGCTTGTTCGGTCGCGGTGTTCACCCTGTTCCTGACCTTGCTCTCCTGGAAGATCATGCTGGTTGCTTTCGCCGGCTCGGCGCTGATTTCCGGGGTGACGCGGCTGTTCACCGGGCGCGCCCGGGAACTCGGCGCCGCGGTTAAAAAGACCCATGAATACCTCGGCATGCAGATGCTGATGACAATCCAGGGCATGCGGACCATCCGGGCCTACGGTCAGGAAGAAGCCCATCAGGAGCTGTTCACCCATAATTCCTATGAGGCGCGGGAGGTGACCAACGACCTGGTCAAACTCTCCGCCTGGATCGGCCCGGTGACGGAGGTAGGGTATCTCGGCATTCTATGCGTCATCATCGCCGGCTCCAACTGGTGGCACACCAGTTTTACCCTGACCCTGGGGGCGGTGGCGCTGCTCTACCGGCTGCAGCCGCATACCCGCGAGTTCGAAGACCATCTGATGCATTTCGCCCAAACCCAGCCGCAATTGCACTCGGTCCGCATGATGCTGGAAACCGATGACAAGCCCTACCCGCCCAACGGCAGCATCCCGTTCGCGCAGATGCATCGCGGCATCGCCTTCCGCAACGTCGATTTCCGCTACACCGAAGCCGCCGCCAATGTCCTGACCGGGGTGTCCTTCGACATTCCGGCCGGGGTGACCACCGCGCTGATCGGCGCCAGCGGCGCCGGCAAGACCACCATCGTTAACCTCCTCATGCGGCTCTACGAGCCAAGTAGCGGCGAGATTAACGTGGATGGCGTGCGCCTTGCGGATTTGCGGCGCACCGATTGGGTGCGCCAGCTCGGCTTGGCGGGCCAGGATATCGAAATGGTCAGCGGCACGGTGATGGATAATATCCGGATGGCCGATCCGTTCGGCGATGAGCGCAAGGCGATCGAGGCGGCCAGAATTGCCGGCGTGGCGCCCTTCGTCGAGCATCTGCCGGAGGGTTACGATACCTGGGTTGGCCCCGACGGGTTGCGGTTTTCCGGCGGTCAGCGCCAGCGGATCGGCCTGGCCCGGGCGATCCTGCGGGATTCCCGCCTGCTGATCCTCGACGAGGCGATGAGCGCGTTGGACCGGGGTCTGGAAGATCGCGTCAAGCAGGAAATCAGCACCCGCATGGCGTCCAGAACCGTGCTTATCATCACCCACCGCCTGGAGACGGTGAAGGACGTGCAGCACGTCATCTGGATCGAAGACGGCAAGGTCCAAGCCGAGGGCCCGCCGGCGCTGGTATTGCCGCAAGCCGTATCGAGGCTGGCGCCTGAAGCAAGAACTTCTTTTTCTGAAGAAAAAGGCTAGGCCGCCCGCGAAGCAAAAAGACTTTTATGACTCTATGCCATGGGCGTTGGCTGCGACAACGCCCATGGCTCAGAGTCATAGAAGTTTTTGCGTCGCTTTTTTCAAAAAGCGACCGCTTCCTATCGCAACTCATGCGATATACCGGGCGATGGAAAAACTGCGCGACCTGATCAGGCGCCTGATCTACCGGATTTACGAGCGCCGGCTGCTGGCAACGGTGGCAGCCGGGCCGATGCCGCATCATGTCGGGATTATTCTGGATGGCAACCGCCGGCATGGCCGCGCCAATGGCCTGGCCGATCCGGAGACGATCTACCGGCTGGGCGCCGGTAAGCTCGACGACATTCTGGCCTGGAGCACCGAGCTGAAAATCCCGATGCTGACATTATGGGTGTTTTCGCCCGATAATCTGGGCCGGCCGGAGGCCGAGGTCGGCGGGATACTTGGGGCGCTGGAGGCAAAAATGCGGGAGCTGGCGGCGGATCCGCATATACTCCGGCGCGGGGTGCGGGTGGCGGCGATCGGCCGGCGGGAAATCCTGCCGCCGGCATTGCTGGCCTCGATCGATGCGGCGGCGGCGGCGACCCAGGAAAATGACGTGATCACCGTGACGCTGGCGGTCGGCTATGGCGGCCGCGAGGAAATTGCAGACGCCGTGCGTTCCTTGATCGCCGATTGCGCCGCCCGCGGACTTTCCACCGCCGAGGCCGCGGCCGCTGTCAGCCCGGAGGCGATCCGCCGGCATCTCTATTTATCGGCCATGCCGGATCCGGATTTGATCATCCGGACCAGCGGCGAGACCAGGCTTTCCGGCTTCATGCTGTGGCAGAGCGTGCACAGCGAGTTACATTTTTGCGACGTTAACTGGCCGGCCTTCCGCCG
>Ga0116226_10003239_pt1 | contig 14349 bp, 10 predicted proteins | sample S1TSphfallax_FD_89692 | JGI IMG/M metagenome (GOLD analysis project Ga0116226, IMG submission 89692) | Host-associated microbial communities from peat moss isolated from Minnesota, USA - S1T2_Fa - Sphagnum fallax MG | ecosystem: Host-associated > Plants > Peat moss > Unclassified | place: USA...
AAGCTTAATAAAAAATAAAAAAAAATAATTAAAAGAAAGAGAATGAATAAAACAAACCATTCCACGATGAACATATGGTGCACATGCATTTGGATGAATTTTGATGCATTGCTCATATTCATACATTGCCCCTTCAAGATCACGTTGATGAATTTTTGTATTAGCTCGTTTTAATTCTCCATATATTTTCATCTATATTTTTCAAAAATTGATTTAAAAAAAACCCTTAAATAAAAATCAAATATCCAAACTTTTTCTGTAGCATTCGGATCATTAATAACAGTATCAAAATCAGCTAATGCTTCTTTAAAATTACCCATAAGTAAATAGAATGAACCACGAAGTAATAAAGCTTGTAATTTATATGGTGATAGTATTGATAATTCAAGTTCTTGTGTACATAACGATGGTATATCAGTAAAACGACATTCATCATATGCTTGATATGCCTGTGCTAATGGATTATTGGAGTGATTTGTACGAACTTCATTAATAAATGCTGAACTTAATACTGGATCATCTTCAAATTCATTTAATGATGTACGAACATAATCTTTTGATAATTCAGCAGTGCTCTTTAAATAAAAAAGAAAAAGATTTAAGAAAATTGAAAAATATTTTTTCGTACTGGAGGTAATTTTTCAATATAACGTCTAGCAAGATCGGTAAGAACTTTATCAGCAGCCATAATATATGCTGGTTGATATGAATCAAGAAAACATACCGTTGAATAATCTATATAAAATATGATTTTGTTATTCAATGAATCAGAGAAGACAAACCTTCAAGAGCTAATTCAAAATTATCAATTTTTTCAGCAGCACGAGCACGTCTTTGAATACATTTGATATATTTTGGATTAAGTTCAATAGCTCGTGAACAATCTTCGATAACTTTATCGTAATTTTTCTATATTAAAAAGATATGATTTAGAAGAAAAATAAGAATAGAATTTGATTTATACTAATGATTCCCAAGCTGCTGCTCGATTTTGATAAAATTGTGAAAGTTCTTCCGTTGATTCCGGTGGACAAGCTTCAATTGCTTCTAAAAATTCAAATCAAATTAAGATTAAAATAAACTAAATAATTTACTCACTAGTATAAGCTGCAATAGCTTCATTAAATTTATTTTCACGATATTTTATATTTCCTTCATTTTTTAATTCAATTGCTAGAGTTAAACGATTCTAAAAAATTGTTTAATAAGAATTGCAGTGTCATAAATACAAATCTAAGTTTTACTTTCACTCGATTTTCAGATGTTGAAGCTGCATCGCCGCCGGCTTTAGTTACAGATGACGTAATCGTTGTTGATGTTATACTTGCCAATGGTGTAGGTAAAGATGAACGTCTAGTTGCTGATTTTTTAGCTTGATCTTGTTGTTGTCGATAGACTAAATAAGCAGCAACACAAACTGTTGTTGGTACACCAATAACCAGTGCCCATTTAGCTAAACTTTTGCCGATATCATTTACTGGACTAGTTGAATCGGTACTCGATGATGAACTACTTGCTACGGCTCGTAGAATCGATGCCATTGAAGTTCGTTAATCGATATTCTATCTTGAATAATCAAAAATGATTTTTAGAAGAAAAAAAACGTCGAGAACAAACGCGCTCAAAAAAAACTAATATATATCCTTTTCTTCTGATTACATTGGTTTTCAAAGTAACCAATTGAATTAATTATTGGAAAACTTGATTGATTGACTCAGGTTTTTCATTCATTTTCGAGTTTAAGATTATGATTTATATTGAACATAGATAATCATGAGATATTCAACATTAATTTCATCAAAAAGTCCTCTATCGATTTGATGAGCTTTGAGACAGTTGCATAATGAAGCGAAATCTAGCGGTAATTTGAATTTTGGTATGCAGGAAAAAAAAATTTTATTCTTTATACTATTTTTGAAGAATTGAATGTCGAACAAAAATTAATTCAATAATTCACACGGAAATTTCTTAGAAAAGAGATTATTCTAAATGCAGTCGATTATGATAAAACTGGACAAGGCATCTCCGCATAGAAGAAAACCGATTCGATATTTAATATAAGTTTTCTAACAATATTTGAAAAAAAAAGTCGTGTTCGTTTTCAGTTAATCTCTGGAGAAATATAAGAAAAATAAAAATAATGACAAACGTAACCGTTCTACTTTTTCGAAATTCTCTGATATCTTTCCCATGAAGCGTACTAGTATTAGGTTCAATCTTCCCATTTTTTTATGGAAATAGAAGGAACTATTATAGGAAATTCCTTTGAAGTAAAGCAATGCGTCTTCAGTGAAACTATTTTATTTATCATTTTTTACTTTTAAATGGTTTCATTTATTTTAGCTAGTAATGATGAACAGTTGAAATGATTCTAGGACAAATGATTGATGAGCCATTGTTATGTGTAAGTAATCGTCTATTTAGATCTATTAAGAATATTGTGTAACTGAACCTGATGCTGATATAGAAACAAGATGTAATTACTCATGTCTTTCTAATTTGTAATTTGACAACTTGAGTTTTTTCTCTGTGTTTTGTGATATTAATAAATCTAGCTTTATCTTTTCGCTTTGTATAGAATATTTTAGATAAACAAAGAGATAATCATTCAAACAATAGATTGATTAATGATGATGATTACATATTCATTATCAAACCGTCATATATCCTTCTTTTGTATAAGGTACAAGAAAAAAAAGAAGAAGCTTGAATCGATTACATTCATGTTCTAATCCTTTTCTGTCTCTGTTTACAATAATACTAAGTTTAAATCTTTTCTTCATTCAATCAATTTATACATCATAACGAAGTATTCATACATTGAAAATTTCTTATTTATTTATCATTGATCATGCGATATCTATTTTATGAAGGTAGGTTTTTTCTAATGTACTCAATTCCAGATTCAAAGAAAGTTTACATAGTAAAAATGCATATGTTTTCTACTGCTATTATCATCATAGCTGGCACAAAAAACATAACGTATACTATATATTTTGTAAATAATGAAGGAAATCCATTATATTAGATCGCCCACTATTGCTAGATCAGCAGGTGCATTGATTGGTGTCAGACATCGATCAGTTTCTACATTATAGAACATAGCATACTGTTTTATCGATATTAATACTAGTCGATAATAGAGCGCGGATGCCTATACATCTTGTTTGTCTCCTTTGCTTGGATTGATGCTTATACTATTGATTTTCTCTGCATTTGTTCGTGCGACATATTATTATCCGTAACATGGCGTCAACAACAAACAATAACAAACAACACCCGCATTGTTATATAGATTAATGTACTGTAGAATACTTTTTATCCTATTCGGTGTATTTTTCTTTTCTACGATATTCGATTTTGTATTGATAAATTATTAACATCACTCTATCTCTCTTTATCTGTAGCTTAAAATTGTCTGTCCGATCGATACACGTCAATCACTCTTACAAAAGCTACGTTACAAATATAACGGTAAGCTGTTCTTACAATGATTAGATTTAATAATGATAACATATTCAAATCTACTCCTCCTCTTTAACTAGAGAAAAATATCTAATACTTTGAATGTCAATCTCGACATTGCTAATTTTTAAAGGGCATCCATGTATACATACACACTTATACACGTATATATAAGGATATGATGACTTTACGAATCGTCTTGTCGTTAGATTTAATTATATAGATATCTTAGAGAAGAGAAAATGCGCGCTATATCTCATGATAAGATACTTATCGATTGAAATCTTTATATAATAACATCTATCTTCATTTTATGGCTGAATCTTCGAAGAAAAATTTCGTAAGCATTGTCAAATTTAAAAAATTTGATAAAAGTGAGTTCGAAATTAGAACAAGAAAATGCGTACATCAATAACATTCGTTTATTGTATGCATTAATATCTTAACAAATCAATCATTTTTCTGTTATTTATTCTTTTTTTTTATCAGTAATTTATCATTTCACACTTTTCAATATTTTAAAACTATTTCTCTATTCGATTCTAAAAAGAAATATTCAATTTTACCTTCACACACTTATTTACCTATCATTCCTAGTTGTAAATTGATCGATCTTTCTTCTTTTTTCTTTGATCACATCACTTTTCTCCCCCCTATTTCTTATTGGATATCATCAAGAAAGATCACAATAGCCTTGATATGAAACAGCAAATGTATCAGTAAGCGAGAATAAATATATGACGCGTATAGTAGAGAGAAATTCTATAGATCGTTAAGATCAAATAATATATATATTATATTGTTGCATCTTGTTGTACATCAATTGAGTAAAGAAACAAAAGACAAGAAAAAAGAAGAAACAACTACCTCTTGCGCGTTCGTGTGGTCTATTCGCAATAATTACAACCGCCAGTGCGCACCTTCACACATGCCAAGTATTTTGTTTTTTTTTTCGTCTTTCATTATGAAATATCGTCACGTGCAAAATTTCTTCTGTCTGCTTTAACATCTAATCCCCTCATTTTAACAAAATGAGACATCAAACAGCAATCGATGAGGATTATGAGAATCAAGCCTCATCATCACCACCACCACTACCAATAAATCAGCGTGCGTCCCAGTCTCAACTTCTAACAAAAATTTATTATCCTGATACGTTATATCCCGATAGTTATTCATTCTTTGCAGATCGGGGTGATACGGCATCATCACAAATAAAAACCTCATTACCTATGGACCGAAACGATCAATATCCAACTACGAATCCAACATGTTCTCCAGCAATTATCTCAACGGTGTCTAAACAAGCAACAACTGAAATTGAAATCATTGACCGACCCACCAAATATGTAGTAAGTAATACATGTTTAATTCATTTTCCAATTTGGTTTATTGTGTTATTCACATTCTTTTTTCTTCACGCTTCTCTCTTTTTTTCTTTTCGTAATGTATACGTTTAAAAAAAAGAGAGAGAGGGAGAAAGGGAAAAAATGTTATTTTTGACATTAACTTGTCGATTATAAAGAGAAGAATGCTATATCTCAATCATGCTGGTATGCCTCGATGCCATTAGATGAAGCTATGGCAGCTGCGATCGAAAGACAAAAAAATGCATTATCTAGAGAATCTAACCATTTCAATAGAAATCTTATCGCAAATTTACATTTCGTTGATATTTGTCATAAAAATAAAACGAATTCTAAATGTAATAGCACGATATTTATAACCACTTTTTGCCTTTCATTTTCAAATTCATTCTTTAGTTAAGAAAAGAAACCGACTATAAAGTATAGTAATCAGTTGTATACTTATATGATTGGTTCGATGCATCTCGTTTGTTGTTCTTATTTTCAAGCATCTATCGAAGTAAAATAATATCATGTCAACAGTAGAAAAAAAAAATGAAAACTGAGAATAATAGATGCATAAAAGCAGCTATCATAAGTTATAACGATCACGGCTAGATATCCTTTTTTTCGTTGTCTCTAATACGAATGATTCTTTTCGTGGCTTGATTTTGGTATATGATAAAAGAAGAAAAATAAAAATAAGAGCAAAAAAAAATGGGGGGGAGAGAGAATAAAATAGGTAGATAGCGAAAGTATATTTCGGTGAAGCACGACAACATGTATTCAGGGCACATGTTTGCATGTATGGTGTTCGTACACTTTAAAAGATATTTTATTTTCTCTATAATGTCTTAATGCAGTCTACTCTATTTCACGTACACATACGAAAAAAAACAGAACATCAATGTACAGCACGTACTTTTCTTTCTTTTTTTCTCGTCGATTGTCCTTCGCAAATGGCGCACATTTACACATATTTTTTTTCCCGCATCAGTCTTATAAAGACTGATGCTGTTTTCTCTTGTACACTCCTTCTGTCGGTATCACACCGACATGGATATTTTGTGATCGATCACAAAGGGTAATCGAGCTAATAAGAAAGAGAAAGTCATTGACGACTTTCCTAACAGAGACATTAATAGCACGATACGAGTTGTTGTTTGTAGTTTCTTTGTTTTTTATTATTATTTATATAGTGAGTGTAAAAAAGACAAAATAGTTACGGTCGAAAGAAAATGTGTTATTGATATATTTTTTTTTTATTAATATATTATTCGAATATATAGATAAAAATCATTGCGACGGTTTTCCTCTTCGATACGCCTCACCTGTATAGCGAAAAGAGAGAGGAAAAATGTCGGTAGACGACCAACACGGCATCGAATTGGCACAGGTGAGCCTTGCTCTCACTCTTTTTCATCTATATATGTCGTTGTCTTTTATATTATTATACATGTGTGTGTATATATGATATTGTTAATCGTATGTCTTTATAGGCTCCGATGATGGATCGAGAACGTGGTGAATCCGATTCTGAAAAACGTCGATTCGATGTGAAACGTTATATACCATCGGCATTACGTGCCCAAGACAAAACTGTAAGGATAAATTTAAGTTGTTATTCTTTCGAATTATGAAAATATGTATATTTATTATGTAGCAACCACCTGGTGTCTTATTGGATCTTCGATTTTATTCAATGAAAAAGACAGCTATGACTATCATGTGTCTATTGGTAAGTGAGAAAGAAAATCATCGATCATTTTTGTTTTTGTTTCTTTAAACCGGTTTACTATGTAAACTTTGAAAGGTATTAGGTCGTATAGATTTCTAAATAAATACATAGAAACGGACATATTTAATAGGATAATGGTGATATTTATCAGATCATTTAGACATGTATTTTATACTTGTCACGATTTTGATATTAGTAATTATTCAGATAGTTTATTTGTCATCCGTTGAATATAAAACAATTGGATTTTGTCCATCTAATTATAGTAATAATTATAGTACTATCATAGTGCTTGTAAAAGAAAGTATGAATAACTGCATTCTTCTAGATTACTTCATTATTAACTGATATATCCAGATGACATCGGTCTTGTTGATGACTGTCTTTTTACAGCTGTGATAATAGCATTTTATGAAGACATATAACTTTTCTTTCGAAGTTCAGAAAAAAAATTCTTTTATGTCTTTATTAGTTTTATACGATTTACAACAAGTTTTCGATATGAGAATCACATATGTATCAAAATGTTATATGAGTGGTTCGTTAACAATGATATTTGCAGCCAGTTAGCTTTGACATAACCGCAATATTTTGCGGTTTTCTTATAAATACCATAAATATTTGTACGGAATTCTCTTGCTCTAGCTTCACAGATAAGATAATATCAAGATTGTGAATAACTTCCTAGTCTTCAACTTGAAAATTTCTTTTTTTTTCTATTTCTTAGATTATCATCATGAGTAACAGTGTGCAATTAAAACATGTGCTTAAACAAGGTTCTACACATACATTCTATGGTACCCAAGTCACACTTGGCATTGTCTCTGTTCTCATGTGCGCTAGCATCGGTAAGTTTTCTTATAAGAGAAGAAAATTTTGTTTTTTGGGAAATTAGATTCTATTTTTCTTCCTTTCTGTCTTTCATATTTTCGATATGTATGATCTGTCTTGCGTGTTCGATTGTGTATTTCTTTTTTCTTTGTTTCATTGTAAATATAGTCGTCGTTACTATCTTCCCTTCCCGGATTTTAGGCTTTGTTCAATTGTACATATTTCTGTTCACACGGCTCGATGATCCACCATTATCATCATCATTATCATCATTAATGGAAAATTTCGAATGTTATGATCAAATTTTTCTTTTACTTCCATTTATTTTAACTATTCTTTTATTCTTATTTGATATGATCTTTTTAATTATAATGTTTCAATTTTAATCTAAATTCTAAAATTTTTTTTTTATACATTTTCATCTGTTTGTTTATTTGTATTATGTTACGATTATGTGAATAATTTTAATTGAAATAGTGCTGATTAGTTGTTGTATGTTTTATTGTTTGAGTTCTGATTTATTTTTTTTCCTTATGTTCTAGGTGTGATTCTGATGTATGTTATGCGAATCGACTTGAACGATCAGTACAAACAGCATAAACTCGATTATATAGACAATTGTATTATTTGTCTTCTATTCATTCTTGCCATCTTCAACATCTTTATTGCTGCGTGCAGTAGTTAGTCTAATCATCTTTTCCCTTTTTTTTTTCTTTGCGTTATCGTTCATTTTTTTAAAAATATCTGTATTTGTGAATAGTCCTATATAGGATTTTAGAGTGCCTCTTTCTTTTAATGTACGCTAACTAAAATATAATTTCTCCTTTTTTTTTTCGTGGTATATGTTTAGGGAAGATATAAACCATATTAAAGACAAAACAAATTCTGTTGAATGAGTGTTGTTTGTTTTTATTCTTGCAGGTTTTTATCTTATGTATATGATAACAATCAATGATCAGAATGTATACAAACAACGTAAAATTGATTTTTTACAAAATCTTGGTTTAATTTTTCTTTTTTCATTATTTATTCTTAATATTATTTATACAATCTTTCATGCTATTTAATTATCATCTAAAATCTACGCGCTTATATATACATATATATGAACATCGCGCGTATGGGTTAGCTTTAAAAAAGAATTTATTGCCGTTCTCCTGTCTTTTTTTTTGTGAGAAAAAAATCTATCCATTTAACCGGTTATTTATAATATAATTTAGTCATATTTCCATTCCTGTTTGTTGTGAAATATCTAAACATTTGTAGTCCATCTTAAAATATAGCAATAATCAATTAATATTTTATTTAAATAGCTTATAGAAATACAATCAATGATTATATAATATTGTTGTATAAATTATTTAAAATTATTTTTTTGGATAAAAATTAAATAATTTAAATAAAGTTTTTTTTTTTTGTAGAATTTTTAGTTATTATTTAATAAATTATTAAGTTATTGAAGAGGATAGATATATCAATCAAGCTTGAATCTTTCCAAAAAATAGAAAAATTGAAGCTCAATTCGTTCGAACTTTGTTAAGTAGTAACTTGACAGAGAAATAATCTTCCAATGTGTGTCAATAAAAACTAAATATTTGTTTTTGCTTATTCTTTCTGTTTTTTTTAAAATCGGTATGACAGAGGAAGAGCTGGATGTGTAGGGTTTCAATTTTGCATCTACAGAAATGAATGAGCAACGTAAAATGTGACTCATGTGTTGAAAAGAAAGAGAAAAAAAACATACCATGGAAACCGACTGAGTAGAAGTAAATCATTCTATTGATGTTAGTTGAGTGACATTATAAAGAATAAAACTTTATTTGAACTTCTACCATGAGTGAATTAATTGCACAACATTGTATTTTACTTGAACAATGGAAAGAAAATGATCAATTTTATCAAAATAGAGATGATATTTTAAATGATTTACAAACGGAATTAATTCGTCTTCAATCCGAAGATGTTGTTACTTTTCGTCAAGAAATAAATAAAGTTACAAAACTTTTATGTTGTAATATTATAAATTTGAATGAATCAATTTTAACATTTTTTCTTGATTATTTTATTCATTTATTTAAACAATGGCATGAATCAACTTATTTTAATGATGAAAATGATTCAAATACATTTGAAAATTTAGCGAACATCTTTATATCTCGTTCTGATAGTTTAACGAATGAATTATTAGTTAAAGAATTTATTCAATGTCTTTATGCAATTGCCCGTACTGGAAAAGATATGTTTACTAATCAAAATATTAAAATTATAACTCGTATGCTCCATGTTTACACTAATATTGAGAGTAATTATGGAACTCGATTTATGGACGAAACACGATTTGATGATGGTATAATTCAATGTCTTTGTGCACCTTATACTATCGAAGTTTTTGCTCAATTTAAATTATCAGCACAATTTGAAGAACTTCCTTTAACGGAAGAATTCGTATTTAATGGATTATTCTCTTATGTTGGATTTATCAATAGAGAACTACTTCAAAAACAATCTTTACATTTACGTAAACATTTACTTGCATCATTAAGCGATTTACTTGATTCATTTATAATATCATCGAATGAATGGTCGGAATCAGCTATTAAAATTCTTACAAATATAACAACATTATTTCTTTATTGTGTACAAATGACTGAACCAAATGATATATGTCTTGATGTACAAAAACATATTTGTGATACTGTTATTCGTATCCTTTTAATGCCAACATTTCGATCAATGAAATTTAATAATAATTGTCTTCAATATGTTTATATGGCGACATTAAATGATAAAACATTAGATTATTTAAAAAATCAAAAATTAACTTCGACTATGTTTACAATAGCTAATTTGTATAAAAATGAATCAGAAATTCAATTTAATACTTATCGTATATTAGCTGCTATTATGACAGAAGAAGATATTAAACGACTTGATGATCCAGGAGCTATAGCTCAAGTATTTCTTGATCAATTAACAGAGAAAAAAGATCTTCCAGGATGGGAGCCAAGAGTAAAAAATCTATTGACTACTTTAAAAAGTAAATATTTCAATTTATATATATTTATTATTGTATTTTTCATATATAGTTTTATTACAACATGATCAAATTCGTGATGAAATATATAAACAAGATGGTGTATCACTTTTTATTTATTGTGCAACTGAAACAAAATATGATATACTTATTCAACAACGAGCACTTGAAAATCTTTTAATAATGTCATTTAATGAAGATGTTTGTTTAAATTTAAAAGAAAATATTACATTTATGGCACATATTAAATCTATATCAGAAAATTCAACAGAATCTGATTTACAACGAGCAGCTGAAAGTTTATTATGGATATTAACAAAAAAAGATGATACATCTAAAGTATCGTCAGATGATCAAACTTTAAAAAATAATTATGATATCATGATTAGTTATTCACATAAAGATCAAGATTTATGTTTTCAACTTTATGATCGTTTAACAAAAAATAATTTTCGTGTATGGTTAGATCGTGATCAAATGCATGGAACACCTCTTGAAGCTATGTCTAATGCAATTGAAAGCTCAGAATTTGTATTTATTTGTATGTCAGACGCATATAAACAAAGTGGATATTGTAAAATGGAAGCATATTATGCATTAGAACGACAATGTTGTATTATTCCATTAGTTATGAAATCACAATATAAACCTGATGGATGGCTTGGAATTATTGTAACAGGTAGAATGCGTATCGATTTTCCAAAATATGGTTTTGATGATGCTTATGATAAATTAATAATTGAGATTGAACGAAATCGAAAAGAAAAAAAGAAAGAAACTCATCAATATCATCATGAAACACCGTCGATTACTAAACCATCTGATAATGTTCCAGTTAAAGAAGATAAAAAAGTGGAAAAAATGACTTATCAACCAAAAAGGTGAGATTCAAATACAGAAAAATAATTAAAAGACATAATCTATTTGGGAGTTTTAGTGATCATCATTTACCTGACAATATTGATCAATGGACAGTCGATGATGTTCAACAATTTTTTATTAAACAACATCTTGAAAGTTTTTTACCTATATGTGCACGAATGAATGGAAAGCGGCTTGTTGGATTATATCAAATGTGTACGACAAATTCACCAGTGATGTTTCAATCACTCAATAATCAACTTGCTGTGACAAATATTGAAGAAAAAAGATATTTAATTGAAATCTCAGAATATTTGCAATTTTTAGAGGATCTTAAACCTTTTGTGCCAGTTTCACATGAGAAAAAAGAAGTCATTGCTCATCAATCGAGTGTTTGCGCAATACTATGATACCTGTTATCTGACGAATACTTTGAATAAACTTGTTTTTACTATAAGAATTCAAATATATATATTTTCTTCATTTATTGTCGAAAATCTTTGTTAAGTAGAACGATTGTTGATTTTTCGAAAGTCATTGAGCTTCTGTTTATATTAACGTCAGTGATTTATCTGGAGAGTACAACATTCAAAAAACTGCTTGCAAACCATTCATGTTGTTTCTAAACTGACAATGAAATTGCAATAATTAGTTATGTGAGTAGAAAAATTTTTATGAGTCATGCAAAAATTTACTGTTATACAAACTATATCAAATGAGTATTCCAATGAAAGATGGTATATTGATAGGTTTAAAATTTTATTCTTTTCTTTTAATCAAGTGATAAAAAAATGGTTACATTAGTTCATAAAACCATCGTCTTTTAAACGTGTGATCAGCTCATTAAGATTATAATAACTTGCACCGTCCATCGCAGCAGCCACTGTAAACATACCAGCAGTAGCAGCAAATGTTGCACTTTGTACCATAGATAAATCGCTCTTGAAACCGATGATCCCAAAACCAATACCGACAGCGAACTTAACAGCTGCCTTAGTTATCTGATAGCGTCTCAATTTTTCAGCATCCCGACGAATTTCACTGAGGCGTATCTTTAAATATTTGTCAGAGATATCTTTACGATAATAAGCGTTGAAAGCACTATAAACTTGCTTTTGAATATCTCTTGCATCTTTTAGATCATAATACGAATCTACCAATGAAAGTATTCCTAATGCACCTCCTAAACAATCTATGACCAATGAATTTTTATCATAATATTGAACGATTAAATTCACAGCTTTTTGAAAATATTTTTCGTTGTTAGCTTCTACTTTGGCTAATACCCCAATAAGAAATCGAGCGGCGACGATTAAACCGTCATAAATATCATCTTTGTCAATTTTAAAATGGTCCTTTGTGAGATCTTCAATTGAAGATTCGTCCGCATACTGTTTTCTAAACATAGGGAGGACAAAATATTGAGTATGAGATCTTGTTCAGTTTCGAATGCAAAAAAAACCGACTACACAGGATTTCAAACTTACTTATTTTTCAGTTCACTCTCATTATCCATATCAAAGGCAATGACACATTCGATGATTAAAAACTGAATGTACAATACAACAGCGAAGAATTTCATCTTGTTTTTTTCGTTACAACTTCGTTCTGGCATACTATTTGAGATGCCATAACAGAGAGGGATAAAGGTTTTTCCCCTATGTTTTTATTTTCTTTCGTGCTGTCGTTATGTATATGTTAACTATATCTATCTTTTCTTTCGTTCTGTTTTTCTCTTAGATTTTTCCCAACTTAACTTTCTTTCATTGATCTAACATCTTGAGAATATTCCAAAACCAATGATGTTACATGTTGGTCTATTCCAAAACGTGTTATATAAATATCTGATGTTCTTCTATAAAGATGATTCTAATTCTGATTCTGATTGTGATCGAGAGCGTGGCAAGCGAAGCGTATCTTAATATGTTTAACATCTTAAATAAAGTATACACAATCAAGGTGTTTACGGATCTAACAAACTAGATCGTCAGAAGTGAACCGAATTTCGCGTGAATCAAACTTGAGTCCATAGCCCAGTCTATGGTTGGTTCACCCATATTGGCTGCAATATCAAGAGAATTCTCAATAGATGCCCTTTTTGATCATATTAGTTTTCATGAAATTTTATCATTATTTGTTTATTCTTTTCTTCTCTTGTCATCTTGATGATTAGCTAAAAATCAAATGACATTGGTTTTGTATGCCGCTATTTTCAGCTACAGAAATGTACAATAGTCAAGTAGGAACGAGTAGATACTATTACACAAAAAATAGTTTTAAAGTATTGGCTAATTTCTTGAACTAGCTAATTTAGTTTTGAGAAAAAAGGAGTTCACATGTTTGGCTCACTTCTGACGACCATGAAAGCTGTGATGACAGCGATGAATCACAGAAAATTACATGACTGACAACTTAGAAAAAACCTACCTGGATTATTCGGACATCCCTCTAGAAAGTATTGATACATAAAGTAACTATTGCGTACCTGTTCTTCATTGAATATTTCTGTCTGCCTCTTTTTCTTCTCGCAATTTTATTGAATTTTCTGTGGTCGAAAGCAGTCGCTTGACTACAACATTAAAAGTTCTTTCTTCAATTATACTATTTCAATAAGTAGATATTGACTTTTTGCCTATACACACTTCGGTATATTTAAAGTTTCTTTCTGCTCAGCCGGTACTGACTTCGACATCTTTTAATTGACTAATACATAAGTGAAGCTTGTTTTTCTTTCTACAGGAAAGTGGGTTTACAATTTAATAGGTTCTGAGAAATTTTACGAGAATTTTGTAGTTTTCAGAAGATTCATGGGTTTGCTTGATGTCTCAGAATTGATTAGTTATCATTTAATGATCAATATAGTCGATAATAACAGGCTTGGGAACTAGTAACAATTGTTTAATGAAAGTATATTCGATCAGTGCATTTGTTAATCAAGCCCGTCCCCAAAAAGCTTTAATGTTGTTGATAAGTTTGTTCATTGTATCATGCACGTTTCTAAAATTTCGAGATTACAGTTGAATCTTGTGACATTATTCATTCTTTTTGAATTAGCATGGAACAGTATTGATTGC
>Ga0116226_10003240_pt1 | contig 14348 bp, 16 predicted proteins | sample S1TSphfallax_FD_89692 | JGI IMG/M metagenome (GOLD analysis project Ga0116226, IMG submission 89692) | Host-associated microbial communities from peat moss isolated from Minnesota, USA - S1T2_Fa - Sphagnum fallax MG | ecosystem: Host-associated > Plants > Peat moss > Unclassified | place: USA...
CCCAACATCTCCTCAGTTTAACATGGAAACAAATTGTATTTTGCATTTCAAAGATCTTGACATGAGCCATGTGTCATAGTTAAACATATGCCTCTTCATTTTTGTTTTCTACAAATAAGTTTCTATCATTTTTTTGTCTCCAGAATGAATGCAAAAGATGTTTTGTGGAGAAATTGCAAAGATAATCCAAAGAGAAATTTAAAAAGTTGTGAGGAGAAATAAGAGAGACAGAGAGAACAAAAGAAATTTGAAACTATTTTGCTTTTGCAGTCCAGGTCTCCATAATGAGGTTTGCCATTTGCTTTTTCTATTTTTTCTTCTTCTTCCTCTCAGAGATCGTTTTCGATATCCAAATTTGAGAAAACTTTTGAAGGAATTAGAAAAAATGAAAGAGCTTACAAGGAAACTTTGAGGAGATATAATTTTAGGAAGCCTAGAAGAAAGGCAGGTCCTAGTGAGTAAGTTGATTTGATTTCTATATCTAATTCTGAAGAAAAGAAGCAGAAGGATGATTTGCAACAAGATCAAAAAGCGCCATTACATAAAAAGGAGTCTACCCAAGAGTAGATTCTAGAGTAAGTCCGCATTCCCAACAAGAAGCGCATGAAGAAAACAAATTGACAAGCAATGGTTGTGAATTTACATGGGAAGAAGGTGCAGACTCATTAAGATGATGAAGTTAGGTACATTTTCACTGTTATAATATTGAAAAATATTTTGCTTTGGACAAGTTTTGGAAAGGAAGAGAAAGCCCGAGCAAACAAAACTAGATTAGTAGGTTTGTTTGAGGTTGAGAGGAAGACTTACTATCACACATTCTAGTTGAATTTTTGAACAATTGGAAGTTGGATGCTAATTATAACAAATCAAGGTTATGTTGGGGGAAGAGCAGATAATTATAGACAAACATCTATTGGTAGGGGTTTTAAAAATCAGCCATACATGAGAAATAGAGACACACTAGGCAAAGATGTTATGTGCCATAGTAGCATTAATAGACATAGCTAATAAAGTCCCAAATACTTACAACATTAATGAGGGGTGGGTTGTAAATAAGATGAGGTCAAAGTATGGCAATAAAAATGCTGCAATTATGTCCATTATCTACCAAAAAGATAAGGTGTAATAATTTAGCAATAAGTTTGCCATGATGTTCTCCAAAGTAGATCATGGAAAGTCTATCAATTAGGTTGTAATTATGTATTCTCAATTGGTCAAAGAATTGATCAAATGGGAAAAGTGTCCAAAAAACATGATTAAGAGAACAACCAAAAGATAACCAAAAAAGAATGTATGTCATTCTGCCATAATCCTCAAAGTTTTGTTTAAGAAGTGGTTTCCACTAGAAGGAACAAAACCACAAGAGAAGAAGAAGCAAGTAGAGCAACTATAAGAGGACAAGAGAAGAAAGGAGAGTATGAAGGAGAGGATTATCAAAAACAAAAGACCTCTAGACCCTACACACATTTCTCCTGAAAAAAGAAAAAGAACCAGAGAATGGGACAACCAAAAGAGTAGATTTAATGTTTCAGTATGATGATGATGAGGAGGAGGAGAGGGAGACTTTACAAAAGAGGTAGAAAAGATAAGAGGATATTATAATGAAAGGTAGTATTAATCTTCAACAGGAAGTAGAATTGTTGAAAAAACACCAACAACATCAGGAGCAAAAGGAGAAATCCATATCTCCTAAGTCTTATCCAAGACCATAGATCTCTCCCAAGCAGGAGTAAACATCAAATGGGTAGGAACATTAAAGAAGGCCCAGGAAGGAACCAAAATTTCAAGTTCAGCAGCTAGCAAAGGAACATATATAAAACTTAGACCCATATCCACTAGAAGTATAATAATTTGTTCCAATACCATAGAATAATGAAGTATCCTACCTTCAAGACCAAGCTTTGCAACATGCACAAATGTATTTGGAAAAATATGGACTACACACAAAAGTTTAGGTTTTTTATGTACAAGTTCTAGAGGTTACACTCATAGGTTTCATACACTAAGGTTTGTGCAAGGGCTATAAATAGACTTCAATGAACATAGAAGAATGGTAAATATGTTTCAACAGGCAACATAGTACATTGTACAAACGACCAATATTTTGTTTAAACTTTCTAATATAAAGATCAAAAATAAGCAAATCATAGAAGAGAAGGACAAATCTATCCATAATTTGCAAGGGGCTTTGGGGAAGAAGCAGAAGTTCAAATCAAAATTACAAGATAGGAACAATGAGAATAGTCACATCTCGGTAGAACTGAAAACAACAAGATATAAAATTAACATGGAAAAGCAAAATAAGGATCTAGAGAACATAAAATTGGAAAGGGATTCTTTGTAGGCAATTCTAAAGGAGACATATGTTAATTACTAGAACTTGAAGGCAGAAAAGGATATTTTGAATGTACAACACAACAACTTCAAAGAGACTACAATATGGAATAGATTCTCTTGAAGCAATAGGAGGAGTTGGAGAAGCTCAAAATGGACATTGGTAATGTATATCAAGCCAATAATGACATACAAAGGCAATCTACCAGAAGCACGCACAGATGGATAAAAATTTGTAAAAGCAGATGGCCTTTAATAAAAAGTTGCAGAAACTTCTAGAGGAAGCCCATGGAGGAAAACCTTTCAATTATGATAACATCTTCAAAAAAAAATATGAATTCAAGAAGCAACATACTTTGCTTCAGTTAAAACTCAAGGCATTATCAATGGAGGAAAAACATGTATATCTATGGTGGGATGTAGTGCATGATATTATCTAGAAAAATATTTAAAAGGTTTGCAAAAGGTATGAAAGAAATGAAAGGTTGTACATGCATAGGATATTTTAAATGGAAGAGGTCATACCATCATTTGAATATGAAATTTTAGTCTTCTCTTCAAAACCGAAAACCTCAAATGAGAAAGATCTAAGGGAAATATTGATGGTGTAGGACCATCATGTATATAAAAAAGTAGAAGATGAACCAAGAGATCTCAAAAAGGGGAAGGATATCCTTCAAAGGGAGGTTATTAATAAGACATATGCATTAGAACAAACTTTAAAACCAATAGAATCTATTTACAAGAAGTTAGTTCTTAGGAGTATGTATCTACACCATAGAAATAGGGGAGCAGATTTGATGTGGGAATTGTTTTGTGTTTAAGGCTAGAAGTATTATAATTACTTTTCATTTTTTATTCATTAGGAGTAACCTTCTTCTTTTCCAAATTCTTTTTCAAAAATTTGGTAATTTTTTTATTCTTTACATCTTCTTTTGAATTTTCATTATTGTTTCCATTCTTTTCCAACAAAAATTGCCAAGTTAAGAATTTTTCAAACCAAAAAAAACATGTTGGTTGGTTTGGGGGGGGGGAGGGGTTTAATCAAATTATTTAATGCCAAAATTTCACTTACTTTTACTTCTATAAAGGAAATAAGAATAAAATATATTTTTACATCATAAATATAATGATATATATAGTGATTTTTTCAAGTTGTGTAATTAATCATTTGTATTAATGTAGGATTCATGTTGCTAAACAAATATGGTATTGAGAATTAACTGGTTATAGTGATTAATGACTACATTTGCAACTAATGACTTCTTTATCTTACACTCTATAATTGTTTTCATCTATGATCATGTCCATATGTCCCATTAATTGTAAATGGAACCAAACTTAGTTGCACTTCTAGGTTGTCAAAATAGTTTTTAATGGTATACATAGGTGTATTAAGAAACTTTTGAAAGGTATGTGTACTTTTGTGAAGTTATATTAGGGGTATAATGGGGGTATGTTTCCATTGGTGTATTTATAAAGTTGTATTTGAGCAAAATAACTAGCCACCTACCTATATATCCTTGTTTACCTACCTAGCTTAACCTACCAACCTATCTACTTATATGTTTACTTACCTATTTAGCCTACATTACTTACCTACCTAATGTAAATTACTATCAACTTATTAATTAATTAATGATTAATTAGTTACACTTATTTTTAATCAATTGATAACTAATAGTTCGTACTTAATATTTATAATTAATATTTCATAATTATTCAATATATTAGTTATTTATTTGTTTCTATATGAACTATTGATCAATCATTTATAACTAGTTAGTTAGTTAGTTATTATTTAATTTTAAAGTTTAAATGTAATAATATTTTAATTATTTTTTCACTTATTTATGAATTATTCATTAAAATTTTATTACTTAAGTATTAATTACTTAATATTTCAGTTTTTTTTTAATTTAAATTCATTGATGAAAATTTATAATTAATAAGTTAGTTAATTCATTCATATGTATATAATACCAATTAATTGATTGATATTTTTCTTATTTCTGAAATTATTATATAAAATTATAACTAATATGTTGTTGGTTATTATTTTTCTTTATTTATAAATTTATTTATAACTATTAATGAAAATTTATAACTAATACGTTCGTTATTTCATTTTCATTAATTAAATATTTATTCAGTATTTATTAATATTTATGAAAAAAAAAGGATTTATAGTCAATTATTTTGTTAATTATTTATTACATAGATATTAATTATTAATTATTTTAGTTATTTATTTGATTATTTAACTGAACTTTATAATTTATAACTAAGTTATGTTTTACTATTTAATAACTTACAATTAATAAGTTAGTTAATTATTATTAAAATATTAACTATTAATATTCTAGGTATTTATTTTTAAATTAAGAAGTTATTAATGAAAATTTATGTGTATAATTTGGTTAATTTGTTATTATTTCAGACATTTATTTTTCTATTTATGAATTTTGAATTAATAATGTATAGTTAAATGAATTTTTTATTTAGTTTTTTAAATAGTTACTTAATTACCTATCTATTCAGTTATATAGTTTATAAAAATAAAAAAGAGGACAAAAGATATGAAATATTGTTTTTAGTTGTAGCTTCAATTTTTATCCCATATTTTTTGTCCTCTAATTCTATCTTGAAAATTGTATAAGGAGGAGGCTTTGTCCTACACTTGCACATTAAAAAACACATGTCAATATGGATGAGCCAAAGGAACTTAGCCAATTAAAAAGTTTAACCCCAAAGTTTAAGCTTGAAAATATATATATATATTTCCTACCTCCCTACCCTACCTACATACTTCCATACCTAGTACTACCTACCTACTTACATAATCTGCTTACCTACCTACCTACCTTCCAAACTACTGATTTTTAATTCATTTTGACCAAAATCCAAAAATGCCACATGGCATATTGGTATTATGCCATGTGTCACAATATAAAGCCATTTAAATTAGACAATGAGGATCCATTATTTATTTTTGAAACAATTTTTTTAAAACCTTTTTCAACTGCCACATGTCGTTACATAAGTTTTTAATTTTTATGGTAATATACAAATGGCATATAATAGTATACGGATCGTGAACTATTTGTCAACCATTGACTTCACCCACACTTGCAATTAATGTCTAATGCAACTAAACAATTTTTAATAACAAATGTTGTTTGCAACTAGAAAATAATTACAAGTGGTAGTTTTTTTTTCCAATTTTCCTCTAATGTTATAAGGCCTAGTAGACTATAACCTACATGTTACCTTAGTATGTGCATTTATTAATAGGTATTTCCTACCTACCTAGGCTAACCTATCTATAACCTACCTATTTATGTAAGTAATGTAAAAACATTCAAGATAATTTAGTGTAATATGTTGAAAAATTTTCATAGAAGTTGATTACAATATGTTGGTCCAAAATTGTGTTCATTACAATATGTTGTCCAAAAAACCTCACCTTATGTGGTGGTGGCTCAATGGTTAAAAACTTTACTTTTCAATGTGAAGGTGAGGAGTTCAAATCCCCACACTTGCAACCTAGGTTGCCTTGGCTACTTAGATGACCTAATTAGTTAGTTTAGGTTGTGAAGCCTAGCTACTACACCACTTAGCCTAAGTTGTTTGGCCTAGCCTAGGGGGCTTGGCCTAGCCCGAGTGGCTTTATTTAACCTAGGTGACTAAATTAAATAACCTAACTTGGGCCTAGGACATAAGGTTGGTAGGTAAATAAATGAATTTAAAAAAAAACATTATTAGGTTATTAATTAGATAGGTAGGGTAAAGTAGGGTAGGTAATTAATTAATTATTATTTTCATGTAAATTTTAAATAATATTTTTTAAATAATATTGGTCATTACCCAAATTATATTATTGTCATGATGGTTCAATAAAAAAAACCAACCAAAAATACCTATTCAAAATGGTCAAATCTAAAACGACTTGTTTATAATCACATTTTGGTCAAATTGGACATGGGGCAAAAAACCCATATGGGGGATTTTTTTAATTCAAATTCATGGTCACGAAGGCCATGATTTCTTACAATGAAAATTTCAAGACATGAAAAATCAAGTGTGTGACAAAACTAATTGACAACTTCAACATATAAACATTGAAGTGAAGCTTTGCAACTATTTCATATTGCCTTACATATTTAGTAGTGAAATGTGGGCCAATCCATTAGGCATTTTTGAAGTCCTTGAGGTTTAATTACATGTGTTGCCCAACCTCAAATTCCACATGCCTCTTTATTCTGTGACCATGTTTTTCATATCACTTTTGGACATCTCTAACAACTTTTTGGCTTGGGCATACAATTCTTCTAGCATTTTTATCATTTTTACAACTTCTTTGGAATGGTCCCTCTTCCCCATGGGGATGGCTAGGTCCATAGGCTTCTTACCTTCTTTACCCAATGCAAGTTCAACACATCGACATTTTCATCATCATGTGCATTGTGGAATTATAATAAAATTCTACCAAGCCTAGATGGTTGCACCAATCTCTATGATCAACATCCACATCATTTTTGAGATCCCAATTTTGCACCTCATTGGCCCTTTCCATTTATCCATTTGTTTGTGGGTGAAATGTCGTAATAAATGACACCCCACCTTTTGAAACAAATGTCTCTAGAAGGTGGCTGTGAATTTTGCATCATGATCGTTACTAACTATGAATTGAAGCATCCCATGATGTCTCACCCACATGCTAGAACAACATTATCATTTCAAAGGTGGTCATGGCCATCTTAGTCGCCATCATCTTGGCCAACTTCAAAAATCGATTGACTACAACTAATATGGCATCCATCCCATTCCATTATGGGAGTTGAATCATGAAATCCATGGAAGCATTTTCCCATGGTTCATTAGGGATAGGCCCTTCAATATAATCCAAATTTCTTTTCATGAATAGACCTTATGCTTTAACACTAAACATAAAGTGCGCACAAAATGATTTATGCCTTCCTTCATCTCAAGCTAATAAAATTATTTTCTCACTACCACCCGTGTGGTCCTTTCCCCATAGCGTCCCGTAATTGAAACATCATAATGCTATTATATGATTTTAGTTCAAAGCTTCTAGTTAGCAAATAAACTCCAGACTATTTCCATTTTTATCAATCCTTCCTTTAGGGTTATACCTTAATTTTCCATTTTGCTAACATTTCCATAAAGTAGTGTTGTGTGAAGGGGTCTACCACATAGGCTTCCCTTATTTTTCTTTCTAGGTTACTTTCGTTTACAAAGATCCCCCATAAATATAGAATCTTGGAAGAGAGTTTTTCATGGTACTCCTCCTTTTGACTTAAGGTGTATGGGACCATGTTATTCTAACCTAATTTGTGGATCAATTCCACATCCATCAATGCCAAAATATCATGCCAATGTAATTGTCTTGCCATGGCCCTTGGTTGTGTCTTGAAACATCTTAACCTAGACACATTGTTCGTGAATACTTTTGTTTTGTGGGTCCCAAGGTAGTGTTGTCAAGTCTTCAAACAATTGACCACGACATACATCTCCATTTCATGAATTAACCACTTCATTTGGGCCCCTAAGAGCTCTTGTTCTCAAAAACTATCAGATGCCCATCCTGCATGAAGACACCCCCGATGACAAAATATTTACATAACGTGGACTTTAAAAGGTTTTGTGAAATCGAAATAACTTAACACTGACTTGTAAGGAGGAAAGTTTCTCTTTCAAATTTTCAAATGCCATTTGATTTTTATCAACCCATTCAAAGGACAATTCCTTCTTCAAGATATTTGAAGAGGGCTTTGCCACTTGCAAAAATCCTTTGATGAAATTTTAATATAAGTTTACAAGACCAAGAAGTGATGTAATTCCTTTGGTCATAATTGACCTTTGTTAACATTATATGGCTTTGAATTTACTTGGGTTGGGCTTCACTCTCATGCAAGATAACACATGCCCAAGGAAGTTCATTTCTTTTTAAGCAAATTCATTCTTCACACAATTCACAAATAACTAATTTTCCTTCATTTTCTTTAAGATGTACTCCAAGTGTACCACATGTTTTCACAATTTTTGAGTACATGAAAATGCCATCAATATAAATGAAGAGAAATTCATCCAAATTTTCATGAAATATCAAATTCATCTAGGTTGTGAACATTTATGGAATGTTACACAAACCAAAAGGCATGACCAGAAACTCATACGATATGTAGTTGGTCCACATCATCGCCTTTTCAACATCCTCCTCTATTATCCAAATTCGATAATATCCCAACTAAAATCAATTTCATTAAAATAACTTGCCCCATTAAACTCATTCAACAAGTCATCAATATGAGGTAAAGGGTAATTGTTTTTCATACTTATTTTGTTCAAGTCATGGTAATCAAGACACATTCTTAACTTCCTAGATCCTTTTTGTCCACAAACATGATAAGTGTCCATAAATCAACTTTTTTGTTTAATATACCTTCAATTGAGTAGGTTGTTAAGTTGTGTTCTTAGTTCTTTTAGGTTCCTTTTGGTTTAACCCATAGAATGCCTTAGACAATGGAGTTAATCCAAACACCACTTCTATTTTATGGTCAATGTCTGTACAAGGTGTGAGGCATTCTTGCACACCTTCAACATGAAGATATGCACTCACAAAACTCGCTTGGAAGTGGAACTACTATGTAGTTGTAGTTTAACAAGTAAGGTGGTTCAATGTAATGCAATGAAGTTCACTAAGAATTTAATGCGTTGTGTCCACTTGGAAGATACAAAAACATTGTGGGAAAATTGTAACTCACCATGATGGAATGTGAAGGGGCATTATGTTTATGTTCATTCAATGTCATGCTTGATGGTTGAACCCCTCTTATTCCATTCGTCATAACATCTACATACAACCTCATAATCTAACATGCATTGGATTTTTGAAAAACTAATCTAAAAGGAGCCATGTTACAAAATCTTATAAGTTTTTATTTTATTTTTTGATCAAGTGTTAAGCCTTGGGACTAAAAATCACTTTGCTTAGATTGAGGGGGAAAAAAAAAAACAGACAATTCAACCCCCTTTACTTCCGGCAAATGTAGCTCCCTTACAACCAAACCGATGATGCTGAAATTTGGAGAGAACCTTTTACACCTCCTAAAACAGAATTATTTTAAGTTTAACACAAATCCAACGGTGAATTTGGGAGGAAAAACTATTTGAAATAAAACTCTATAGGCCTTGTCATGGAAATCCTTCCATGAACTCCACTACAACACCTTCCACTTCCGGCAAGTGTAGCTCCCTTATAACCAAACCAATGATGCTGAAATTTTGAGAGAAACTTTTAAACCTCCTTAAAAACATTTTTTAAAAGTTTCACACAAATCCAACGGTGGATTTGGGAGGAACAACTGTTTGAAGTAAATCTCTAAAAGCTTTGTCATGGAAATCCTTCCATGCTTAATTCTTGCACACATCTCTCTCATGAACAACACCTTTTCACCCATAAAAACTAATCCTTTTTTTTTCCACACATTCCTTCTTTTCCTTTTTCCTTTCCCCAACCCAAGAGACTTCCCTCTCCCTCGGTAAACCTCCATGACATTTCCTTAAGTTTGTTCCCCTCGCCCAATGGAAGCTTTGAAATCCTCCCCTCCAATCAATGGCCTCCTCATCCTTCAAGAACCAACAAGAATTGAGAATGATTTTCCCTCTAATTGATTTTAGGATGAGAATTTTTGGGCTCAATGAGACACAAAAAATTCTCCATCCTCCAATCAAATAGGATGACAATCCTCATGACTAATGGTATTGGAGGACTCATCCTTTCCCTTATCTTAGATATCTTGATGAGGTTCTTGAACTCAATCCTTATCCTTTCCGTCCGTTGACCCTCACATCCTATTTTTTCATCCTAATTATTTCAATTAACTAACTACTAGGACAATTTATCAGTAGTAACAAGTAAACATCCTTGAACCCTTACTTGACTAAATCAATTTAATGGTTGAAGTTACATCCCCACGTACCATTTACTCTTTTGATATCCCCTACTTATTTTTTTTCTTCCATGCACTAATTAACTATGTAATACACAATAAATTGGAATTAAAATCTGCATCACAAAAAAGCCCACATACTTCTAGATCCACTGTCAAAATTAGGGTTCAATGAATCCATTGGATCTAGGATGTTCGAGTTTTCATGAAGTTCCACCATCACTCCCACACCTTACGCCTACCCTAATTTGTTAAATTAAAAAACCTCAACCCCTTCTAAATGTAACTACCACATTGTTTCTGCTACCCTCTTGGTTTTTGTTGGTGCAGGTGAGAATTTAGTCATGGCGGATGATGTTGCTACGCCTTCAAATCCTCCAGTTTCACTCGTAAAAAAGGAAGAAATTGAAAAAACATCGCTTGACGTGAATGTCTTTCAATGGTCGTGTGAAAAAGAACCGTCTAGAAGAGTGATGCGCACTCAAGTCGATCGTTCGGCATGGGATCGTCGATTGTCTCCTAACCCGCATGCTTTAGCAATCTATTTAGGATTTGTCCCTGCTTGTGGAGCCGCACCAGAGAGGTTTGAAGAATGTCAATGTGAAGACGATGATGTTCGTCTTCATTGTCAAACTTGGGTTCTTGGTGATGGCCATTATCGTTGGTTACAAGGCCCATTTAACCCCCTTTCCATGGAGCATCGAGCCGAATACCTAGCTCACACCATTCATCGCATTTTGGAGTTTTTGCAATTATGATCTATCCCCTTAAAGTTGTTTACTAAGTTGTAATTCACCAGAGACCATTCAGGTGGAAATGATAATACTTAAGTTTGATTTTGATTCTATTTAAGAGCTTGATAGAAGTGAAGACTAAATAAAGATGTATTAGGACTGCATCCTAAAAATCTTTCAAGTACATTATTCGTGCTTGAAGATTATTTTATAGACTAACTTAATATTGTCATGGCGAAATGTTATTGTTAATTATGGGCTTGTATTCCCAATATATCAGTAAAATTTCATTTAATTCTACATCCCATTTCACCTCTCTACAACATAAAAAAATAATGTACTTAAAAAGGTTTACTAGGTCCTAAAATTAACTAAGCCTTACATCAATTTAAATAAAAGAGTCTTCTATGTTGAAATATCCAAAGGCTAATTCAACTCTTAATAATTATTACTTGGAGGTTTATCAGGAATCAAATCATTAACACTAAGGAAAACTATGGAACTAAAGCTTAACAATTTGTGGTATTATAATCCATGACTCACACAAGGAAAAAAGGATTTAGGCAAATTGTCCAAAAATGTTCAAAATTTTATTAAGTGAATCCAAAATATAATTGGAGAACTATTTGGTCACTTTTGGCTTTGCTTCCTTGACTCCCTTTGCTTCAACAAAATTAAAAACTTGGCTCACTTTAATTCTTTAAGAACTACTAACTTGATGTCAACATTCACCAATGCAAACTTATATCCCACATCTAGGTGAATTAACTTAAAGCCAAATTTGGCACGAAATTTTTTTGTCCACTACGAAGAATGTATATTTGTAGGCATCCAAAAAGGTGTTCCTTAAAATGGTTTCAAAATCAAGTAAGTTACATAAAGTGAAAATTTCAAAAAGTCAAACTCCTACAGTGAATAGTTCTACTCCTAGTAATATTTTAAATGTTGGCCTTGCTACTCCTGGTGCCATATGCACCAAAATGGAATTGTCTACCTCCTTAGTTTTGATTCCCAAATGTTTTGTTATTTATGGAGTCATGAAAGAATTATTTGTTCTTGAATCCAAGAGCTAACACACATTCTTGTCATCAATCACATAATTTACTTCAATAAATTGGAGATTTTGCCCAAGGCAATTTACCCTAGATTTCAAGTCCCTTTTGAAGGATTTTTCAACCTTGGGTGGAAACTTCAATCATTCGAAGTGGCTTGGAGTAATCCTTCACGAAGTGACCATGAAGGTCACAATTGAAGCACTTGACCTTCAAAAGGTCCCCCTTCACCTTCTTCATGGTGGGCTCCTTAACCTTTGGCTTCTTCTTATTTTTGGCATTGGACTTGTTCCACTTTCACTTATTCCGAAGCATTTGTTGTAATTACTTGACTTTTTTTTTTAATAACCCCACTTTTTGGGCCATTATGGCAACGCCAGGGACAATCATCCTTTCTGCACTCCACCAACTTTATCAAGCCTTGGCACATTTCAAAGGTGTCTCAACATTGGAACACTAAGGTATAGAAGGCTAGAGGCCTTGTAACAAAATTAACATTTTGGAAAGTTCTTTTTTGATGGGTATAAAGGTCAATTTTGTGTTAAACTCTTGCACATATTTTGTAAAGGACATGTGCCCCTTACTGTGTTGCAACTCCAAGAACTCCACACCATCTTGGAGGACTTGGTGGGGTAGTGGGAGTCTTTCATTCAATCGTAATTTAAAGTGTTCATGTGTCAACATGGTGAACAAATTTGGCATTACCTGCTCTTGCACCATCCACCAATCCAACACATGGTCCTACAATAACATTTGGGTGGAACAAAACCATTCCACATCCAATGTATATCCTTGTGTTTCCATGAAAGCCTCCACTTGAACGAACCATTGGCGAACACATTGCACTTTCAAATTTTTTTTAGTGAAGGGGTTGAGGTAATGGGCCTTCATAAGCTTGGTTGAAGCTTTTGCTTTTGGGGATCAACACACCTCTATGTTTACCCAACACATGGATCAAGGCCATATGAACTTCATTATGCTTTAGGAACATTACTTGGAATGACTTTACTAACTTCTTTACCTCTCAAATAGGTGGCACATTCGTCACTACTTTAGAAGGCCCTATTGCAATTTGCCCCTAGGCCGAATGCACATGCATTTTTTCATGGCCTTTGAAGTGGTCCAAGTTTTGCAATCCCAAAGTTTTTTTGAAAATGCAAATTTTTCTTTGGGTGCCTTTCCACCTTTCCATACCTTCCCAAGGAAGGCCAAGGTACAAGTAAGTAATCTTCATTAGCATGAAGATTCCAACTTTGGGGTAACAACTTCCTTTTCCACCATCTATTCCCCTCCCTTTTTTTCCCTTGGGCCAAAAACATTTTTCTCTCCTTGTGTAAAGAATCCTTTCTCTTTGCCTTGTTGCCCTTTTTGTTATTTTTCCTTTTTTTTCAAAAACAAACATTTCCCACATGACAAAAGCTTATATGCTTCCAATGTCATCAAAGCGCAATTCTTCACATACCATTTCCTTTCCTATATTGGCAAGCTCTTGGACTTTGGCCTCCCTTGCCTCCATCTCCTTCTCATTTTTAGCCTTGTATTTCACCTTAAACTTTGATTTGTCAATAACACCTAATGTTGCCACCTCTTGCATCTCACCTTTTGTTTTTCCAAGTCTTGTTATAATACCACGTTTCGCCCCCTAATGCCCCTTAATGCATCCTTACACTCTTCAACTTCCTAAGATGATTCCAACTCATCTACACACTAGTTAAACCAGATGTTGATGAATTCCCCATCCAAGACCCTAATTTCAAATTAACTTTCTAATACATGTTTTCTTTCTTGTGTCAAATAGAAGGGATTCAAGCCGGATGGAGAATTTTGAAATGATTCATGATTTCATCGCATGTAGTCCCTTGACTTTGTCTGGCAACCCAATTGCAAGTCTAACATTTATATTTGTTCCAACGAGACCCCAAGCCCCTCCTCAACCTTCCACCTATGTGTCAGACACCTTTGTGCTAGGTAGCGACTTACTACACCAATAGCGGAACCTAGTTTGACATTCAAGTCACAACACCCATGCCAACATGGGCCTTAGCTAAGTGAGCCCACTTTTCATCTCGCCCATAAAGGCATGTCATCCCCCCCCCCCCCCCCCCCCCCCCCCCCCCCCCCCCCTCCCCCCCCCCCTCCCCCCACCTTCTCCCAAACACCACCCCCTACCCCAAAACCATTCGAACAGCTCCTTCATTCAACTCAGCTGATCTTCTCACCCACAAAAAAAACACCACCACCCCCCCCCCAAC
>Ga0116226_10003241_pt1 | contig 14348 bp, 10 predicted proteins | sample S1TSphfallax_FD_89692 | JGI IMG/M metagenome (GOLD analysis project Ga0116226, IMG submission 89692) | Host-associated microbial communities from peat moss isolated from Minnesota, USA - S1T2_Fa - Sphagnum fallax MG | ecosystem: Host-associated > Plants > Peat moss > Unclassified | place: USA...
CGAAAAGACAAGCAAAGCCCCGCTGAGGATGACAAGTACGGGACAAGCTGCCTGAAGCAGCCGCGTGACTCTAGCCAAGTTCGCGGTCATGACATCACCATCGTGGTGTTTGCCGCTGGCGTTGGCAAGATAGAGACGGGTGCAGGGAAGTCCAGCGTGAAGACGGTGCCCACGCCGACCTCCGATTCGACTGAGATCTTGCCGCCGTGCTCCTGCATGATGCCGTAGGTGACGGCGAGGCCCAGGCCGGTGCCCTTGTGCTGGCCGGGCTGCGGCCTCACCTTGGTGGTGAAGAAGGGGTCGAAGATGCGGTGCAGGTGCTCGCGCTCGATGCCCGCGCCGGAGTCCTTGATGCGGAGAAGGATTCGATTGTTCTGCATCTCGGTGGAGATACGCAGGGTGGCCCCCGCCGTTCCGTGCATGGCGTCGCGGGCGTTCAACAGCAGGTTCAGGACGACCTGCTGCAGCTTGCCCTGGTTGCCGTTCATGGCGGGAAGCGCGGGGCAGAGATCGGTCTCGACGCGGACGCGGGCGGTCTTGAGCTGGTGCTCCAGCAGCACGAGCGTGTCGTGGACGAGGTGGTTCAGGTCGATCGCGGTGAACTCCGCGCCGCTGGTACGGGAGAAGTTGAGCAGACCGTTGACGATCTCGGAGGCGCGGAAGGTCTGCTGCGTTATCTTTTCGAGCACGGGCGCGAGGCGGGTGTCGTCGCGAAGCTGCTTTGAGAGCATCTGCGTGTAGCTGGAGATAACGGCCAGCGGCGTGTTGACCTCATGCGCAACGCCGGCGGCGAGCAGGCCGATGGAGGAGAGTTTTTCGGACTGCGTGAGCTGCGTTTCGAGCTCGATGCGGTCGGTGATGTCGTCGACGAGGACGATGCGGCCGACTGTTCTAAAGCTGCGCGTGACGAGGGGAGCGATGGCGATGTTCGCGATTCGGGTCTCGCCGGTGGGGAGCGAGATGGGAAACTTGTAGAGGGTGTGGGTGCCCTGGTCGGCTTCATTGAGGCTGCGGACGCTCTCGAAGCGGGAGAGGAACTCGCTGGGGAAGATGGCGGAGAGCGGCTGGCCGAGGGCCTCCGACCTGGTGCGGCCGTAGAGGGTCTCCATCTGGGCGTTCCAACTGTTGATGCGGTCGTCGAGATCGACGGCGAAGATGCCGATGTTGATGGATTCGACGATGTTCTCGTGGAACTCGGTGAGGCGCTCGAACTCGGAGGCCTTGAGTTGCAGGCTGCGGTAGAGCTGGGCGTTCTGGATGGCGATACCGATGTATCCGGCGAGGGATTCGAGGACCTCCATGTCTTCCGACGAGAGGAAGTCGCCATCGTTGGTGCGGCCGAGGCCGATGACGGCGACGGTGCGGGTGCCGAAGCCCTCGCGGTTGGCGACGCGGCAGGGCAGGTAGTAGTTCAGGTCGAGGCGCTGGGCGGCGAGTTGCTGCGGTTCGGGCAGGTTCAGCGCCTGCTGGGGGTTTTCGAGGAAGAGATGGTTGGCGGCGTCGCGGCGGTCGAAGTCAAGATAAGAAAGGTCGAGCGATGCTAGTTCGGGCTGGTCGCGGTCGAGTGGGGGCAGATTGGTAAGGCCGTGCGATGCGGCGAGTTCGAAGCGCTTGCGGGCGGAGTGCGCGGTCTCCTCGATGGCGAGGAAGACGGCGACGCGGGTGACGAGGAGGGTCTGGGGCAGGCGTTCGACGATGGAGGAGACGAGGGCGTTGAGGTCGGTCTGGGAGTTGAGGCTGCGGCCGAAGTCGACGAGAGTCTCGCGGTAGTCGAATCGCTTGCGGTCGAAGACGCGGTCGACGCGGGACTGGATGCCGCGCTTGAGGGGATCGAAGATGAGGCCGGTGACGATGATGGCGGCCATGAGTCCCCAGATGCCGAGGTTGGGGATGCGGGTGTGGACGATCTCCGCGGCGACGGCGACGACCCCGAAGTAGAGGCCGACCAGGGCGGCGGTGGCGAGGGTATAGGTCACGCCGCGCTTGAAGATGAGGTCCACGTCCATCAGCCGATAGCGGATGACCGCCCAACTGAAGGTGAGCGGAAGGATGACGAGGCAGGCGGCGCTGAACTTCGTGAGGATGCTCGGGACTTGCAGGTCGAAGAGGAGCGGTACCACATTGAGGAGCGTGTAGGGTGCGAAGGCGAGCAGGGTACCGCGGGTGAGCCACTTGAGCTGCTGGCGTTCGAGCGGGCTTCGGGCGTACGCGTAGCGAAGGACGAAGACGACGGCGGCGATGGTGTAATAGAGGCCGAGGTATCCGAAGGCGATCTGGTCCAGGCGGTGCACCAGCGCGCCAGACGCTGACCAGAACTGAAAGGCGTAGGCCTCCAGGGCGATCAGTGCTGCTCCGGGAAGGTAGAGCAACGCCACGATAGCGCGGCGGCGGAGGCGGAGGCGGTCCCGTATATCTTCCGAGCCGGAGAAGGCGACGGCGAAGTGGAGGAAGAGCGCGGGTTGCAGCGCAATGGCGGCGATCTCGCCCCAGAAGACGACCTTGTCCAGCTGGTCGAACTCGCCCGTGTACTTGAAGGTGTAAAGGACGAAGGAGACCAGGCAGAAGATGAAGAAGTGCAGGGACTTGGGGGCGGTCCAGCGGCGGAAGAGGACGTAGAGCCCGATGGAGAGATAGACGAGGGCGATGAGGCGCAGGCCGAGATTGATGCTCTTGTCGGTGGGTTCGACGATGACGGGGATTTCGAGCTTTACTGCGGTATCCGGGGCATCGGTGTGGTGGATTGGTCTGAGGACGGAGTAGTTCGAATGCGACCAGATGCCATTGCGGTAGATCTCGCGCTCGAAGTTGCCCAGATGTGGAGTCGGGTGTTCGTTTACCGACACCAGGATGTCGCCCGCACGGAGGCCGGCGCGGTCGCCGGGCGAGTCTGCGGGGACGCGCTCGGCGCGCAGACCGCCGGTAGCCTCGACCCAGCGGATGCCGTCCGTGGGCTCGTCGAAGCTGTTCTCCTGAGCCAGGTTGAAGCCCGCAAGCAGGCACACCGCCAGCGTTGCGATTGCAAGGGCAATGGCAAGTGCGCGGGTCTCCAGGGCGTTCTTCATAGTCCTTCGGGCAGTCAACCGTCTCCTATGCACATTGCGTGCCAATCGAATGCGATGGTGGTGCTGCGGCCTGAGAGGCAAAGTTGAAACGATTGAACAGGATTGCTGTTGCGAGTCGATGCATTCATGGTGGTGCAACTTTCGTTGGACTATGAGGAATCATAAGCCAATCCATAAAATAGGGATATATCGCAAAGTGTTTCAGAGGAGTACGTTCCGGCGAGTTATCGGGTTCCGCGAACGGGACATACAGCATCGAAGATCCATCAAAGAGATGTGACCTGGGTGTCGCTGCTTCTGGCTTCCTATTCACATTGCTGTAACATAGGGCGATGAGCACTCTGCGGGTGGCAGCAGGTGCGAATCTTTCTGAAGGGCGGGTTGGTTACGTTGGCGAGCACGGGGAATGCATTGGAGATGGGCAGGAACTTGCTGGCGCTTCGCCGGCTAGCGGACCGATTGCCGGATCCAGCGAAGGATCGGGTCCACGACCGGTTTGTCGAGGTCGCCGGGGCGCGGGTTCACTACCAGGCCGCCGGATCAGGACGGCCGCTGATCCTGCTGCACGGGCTGGTGGGTTCGGGGCGGAACTGGCGGCAGAATATCGGATTTCTCTCGCGCCATGCGAGTGTGTACGCGGTCGATCTGTTCAACATGGGCGAGTCGCAGCGGATTCCGGGCCTGGATGCCAGCCTGGAGGCGACGGCGGACAGGATCGCAGCGATGATGGACGCTCTGGGATTGCCCGCGGCGGACATCGCGGCGCACTCGCACGGGGGAGCGATCGCGATGATGCTGGCGGCGCGGCATCCGGAGCGCGTTAGGAAGCTGATTTTGTTCGCGCCGGCGAATCCGTTCTGCGATGCAGGACGGCACCTGATCCGGTTCTACAACACGCGGCCGGGGGTCTGGTTTGCGCGGCGCATTCCCATGCTTCCCCGTCTGCTGCACGCGACGGCGCTGGCGAGGATGTACGGCGACCCCACGCGGGTTGCTGATGGAACACTTGAGACGTATACGGCTGGAATGCTGATTCCAGGGACGATCGACCATGTGCTGCGCATCGTTGCGGGATGGTACGAAGATATGCGGATGCTGCGGTCGGAGCTGGTGAACCTGGCATCGAAGCCTGCCCTTTTCATATGGGGCGACCGCGACCGCGCGGTGACGCTGCCCTCCGGCGAGCGGCTGCAGCGGATGATGCCGAACTCGAAGCTGATCGTGATTCCGGGGGCGGGGCATCTGCCGTTCGCGGAGGTGCCGGACGCGTGCAATGAGGCGATGGTGCAGTGGCTGGGTGAGTCGGCGTAAAGACCCCGCATCGGGGCGTTTACGTTCTCACCCATCGCGTTGAGACTGCGATGGATGGGGAAGCCAGTTATGGTTGGGGGAGAATTAGCCTTTGTTTCTTTCTTCTAGCCGGGCCAGGCGCTCCGCCTTGTCCGTATCGCGGCCGATCAGCATAACGATATCGTCATGAAGCTGCTTGCGGAGGGCGACAATCTCGGTCGCCAGTGTATCAATCCTCCGGTCCAGGCGGATTTCCATGGCCGACATGCATGCTTCAAGGCGGCTTAGGCCATTCTGGTTCAGTAGAATGCCGACCAGCACGGCCGAGGTTGGGATCGTTGCGGGGATGACCGCCAGCCAGACTTCATTCATCCGATGCCCTCATGTGGCCCGATACCGCTGAAGAGATAGTAGCAAACCGCAGAGCTACCGTGCTTAGAGGCTGTACGTCTGGACCAGCCACTGTTGCATCGCCTGCTTCGTGGCGTCCAGTTTGGGCGCGGGTGAGGCGGGGATGCCCTGGAAGAAGTGGTCCGCGCCCTCGATCCAGACCAGTTTGCTAGGCGGCGGGGATTTCAGCAGCACCTGCTCGATGGCCTCGCGCGGAGCAAAGGGGTCGTGATCGCCGATGAGGAAGAGCTTCGGTTCGACGCAGCGGGGCAGGAAGCCGTAGGTGTAGTCGCGGCCCTCGGCGCGGACGGGCAGGCCGAGGCCGATGAGGCCCTTCACGCGAATGTCGCCGCAGCAGGCGCGGAGGCCGACGTTTGCGCCGAAGGAGAACCCCGCGAAGAGGATCGGCTTGCGGAAGTTCATCTCGAGCCATTCAAGCGCCGCACGGACGTCGTTCTGTTCGCCATGGCCGTCGTCGTAGACGCCCTCACTGGTGCCGGTACCGCGAAAGTTGAAGCGCAGAACGGGAAGGCCGAGGCTGGAGAAGACCTTCATCGCGTTGTAGACGACCTTGTTGTGCATCGTGCCGCCGCTGGGCGGGTGCGGATGGCAGACCAGCGCGGTGAAGGGCGCGTCGTCGCGGCCGGTGTTCAGGACGGCTTCGAGGCGGCCGGCGGGGCCGTAGAGGTCTTCGATGGAGCGGACATGGGAGGGAGTCGGGTCGGCCATTGCCTCCAGTTTACGTTGTTGTGAAGGCGGGTTTATCGCGGACCGCGATCGGTCGGTTATGCTGAAGCTCAGATGCCCATCGATCCGATCCAGCTTACCCGCGATCTCGTCAACATCCACTCGACCACCTTCCACGAGGGCCTCGCCGGGGCGTTTCTGCATGAGTATCTGGAAGGCCAGAGGTATGCGGTGGAGCGGATGGCGGTGGCGCAGCCGGACCGCGAGAAGACGCCTGGGGCTGGCGACGGCGAGCGGTTCAACGTCTACGCGGCGCTGCCGGGTGTGAAGCCGGAGGTTGTGCTCTCGACGCATATGGATACGGTCCCGCCGTTTTTCGGGTGCACGGAGGATGACGAGTTTCTCTACGGGCGCGGGACCTGCGACGCGAAGGGGATCATCGCGGCGCAGGTGGCGGCGGCGGACCGGCTGCGCGAGGCGGGCGTGAAGGTGGGGCTGCTGTTTGTGGTGGGCGAGGAGCGCGATTCGGCGGGTGCGGCCGTGGCGAACCGAAATCCCAAGGGCTCGCGGTTTCTGATCAACGGCGAGCCGACGGACAACCGGCTGGCGCTGGCGTCGAAGGGCGCGCTTCGGGTGGAGTTGTGGGCGAAGGGGCGGATGGCGCATTCGGCGTACCCGGAGCTGGGCGAGTCGGCGATCGACAAGCTGGTTGGCGCGCTGAACGACCTGCTGGCGATGCCGCTGCCGGTCGAGCCGGAGATTGGGCCTTCGACGCTGAACATCGGGCTGATCGGCGGCGGACGGGCGCCGAATGTGATCGCGGACAAGGCGGAGGCGCACCTGCTGATCCGGCTGGTGGGTCCGGCGGAGGAGACCAAGGCGGAGATTCTGCGCGTGGTGGGCGATCGGGCCGAGGTGCGGTTCACGCTGGAGCTGCCGTTTGTGCGGATGCGGAGGGTGGGTGCCCTGCCGACGATGATTGCGAAGTTTACGACGGACATTCCATCGCTGACGGCGTGGGGCGAGCCGTTTCTGCTGGGGCCGGGGTCGATCCACGTCGCGCACACGCCGGACGAGAGGATCGCGAAGAAGGAGCTGCTGGAGGCGGTGGATCTGTATGTGGACCTGGCGACGGAGCTGCTTGCTGGGTGAGCCGGACGGGCTGTGCTGGTTTAGGGGGTGTATCGTCTTGCCCATAAATCCCTTTTTCTGTAGAAAAATGCAGAAAACAATTTTTTCTTGGCGATGGAAGCAACTTTTGTACCCGTCCCGCGTCTGATTCTTTGTAGCAACCATACAGTCGGCATCAGCAGTTCCCACGGTGACGGCTTCCCCTATCCGCAAGACCATCCTCCCAAGCTAGAAGGGCCCCCAGAAGACCGGGGGCTCTCGCTCCTTAGTGCTCTGACGCTTGTATTCTTAGCGGATGTCACATCGTTTATCGCGGCGTAACGCCATTCGGTCCGTGTGCATGGCATCCATGAGCCTGGGCTTGGGCAGAGCGGCGGCATTCGCCTCACTCGCCATCTCGAGCCAGGTCACGTTCAATCCAGCGAATGGCAGGCCGAAGGCAGCCGACCGGCGGTTCCGGAGTGCGGCGGTCGAGGAGTTGATCGCCGCAACCAGCCGTAAGATCGGCGATCCGGCGCTGGCGCAGCTGTTTGCCAACTGCTATCCAAACACGCTGGACACGACGGTCGAGCCGGGCCGATTTGAGGGGCGTCCGGATACGGCGGTCATCACCGGAGATATTCCTGCAATGTGGCTGCGCGACTCCTCGGCGCAGGTGTGGCCCTATCTTCCGCTGCTTCGCAAGGACCCGATGCTGCGCGAACTGATCGAGGGCGTGATCCGGCGGCAGACGCGGTGCCTGCTGATCGATACCTACGCGAACGCGTTCATGGCGGACCTGAATGCTCCGCCGCTGGAATGGAGCCGGAAGGACGTGACGGGGATGAAGCAGGGCGTGGGCGAGCGCAAGTATGAGCTGGACTCGCTGTGCTATCCGATCCGGCTGGCGCACGGCTACTGGAAGCAGACGGGCGATACGGTGCCGTTCGACGCGGCGTGGCGGAACGCGATGGGGCTGGTGGTTGAGACGATGATTGTGCAGCAGCGCAAACACGGCGTTGGGCCGTACAGTTTTCAGCGAGAGTCGGAGCAGCCGACGGAGACGCTTACCGGCGGCACTGGCAATCCGGTGAGGCCGGTGGGCCTGATTGCATCGGGATTTCGGCCGTCGGACGATGCGTGCATCTTTCCATTTCTGGTGCCGTCGAACCTGTTCGCGGTAGTCTCGCTGCGGCAGATGGCGGAGATGGCACATGCCGTTCTCAACGACGATGCGCTTGCGAATCGCGCCGAGGCGCTGGCGGCGGAGGTCGAGGGCGCGCTGCGGCAGGTTGCAATTGCCGAGACGAAGCAGGGAAGCATATGGGCGTACGAGGTGGATGGCTTCGGCGGTCAGTTGCTGATGGACGATGCGAATGTGCCGAGCCTTCTCGGGCTGCCGTATCTTGGAGCCTCGCCGGACGCCGGGGTGTATGCGCGGACCAGGGAGTTTGTGTGGAGCGGGCGCAACCCTTGGTTTTTCAGGGGAGTGGCGGGGGAGGGAATCGGCGGCCCACATGAGGGCAAGGACATGATCTGGCCGATGTCGCAGATGGTCTACGCACTGACCTCCACTTCGCCCAGCGAGATTCGCGGAGCACTGGCGATGCTGAAGGCTTCCGCGGCGGGAACGGGATTCATGCACGAGAGCTACAACAAGGACGATGCGCGCAAGTTCACCCGGCCCTGGTTTGCGTGGGCGAATACGCTCTTTGGGGAGCTGATCGTGAAGACGGCGGCGGAGTGGCCTGAGCTGCTGCGGTAGGCTACTTTGCCGGGTCGATGGCGAAGAGCTGGAACTCGCGGATGCGGGCGACTCCGGCGCTGGAGAGGATGTTGAGGCGGACATGATCGGAGGTGACGGCTGGGAAGCGGTCGATCTTCTTGTGGCCGACGGCCTGGCCTTCGGCGAGTGTCTTCCATTTGCCGTTGATGAAGGCCTCGATGCGGTAGCTCTGGATGACTTGGCCGTCGGGGAGCCACTCCATGGTGAGGGCGTGGTCGAAGGTGGCTGGCTGCGCGAAACGGACTTCGAGGATGGCTGAGCGCGAGTTGTCGGGGGCGCTCCAGAAGGTCGCCGGGTCGGAGTCGAGGGCTCGGGCGGTGTTGTCGTCCGTTGGGAGGTGGTTCGCGGCTAAGTTGTTGCTGTAGCGCTGCTTCAGGGCCGCGCCGAGTTCGCGCAGGCGGGCGGCGTCGGAGTCCGGAAGAAGGCCGCGGTCGTCGGGGGCGACGCCGAGCATCCACTGGCCGCCGTGGCCGACGGTGCTCTCGTAGCTGGCGATGAGTTCGTCGATGGACTTGAGGGAAGCCTCGTCGTGCGGGTGCCAGAACCAGTGCCCGGCGCGGAGGGGCGTGTCGGCCTCGACGGGACGCCAGCGGAGGTAGCCGTGCCGGTCGATGACGTTCCAGTTCTCGTAGCCGATGCGGCCGTCCTCGTTGCCCACCCAGCGGGCGTCGCCGTACTCGAAGAGTGCGGTGTCGGCGAAGACGACGGTGTTGGGCTGGTAGGTGCGGAGGTGTTCGATGATGCCAGGAAAGTCGTAGGTTCGGCCGCCGCTGCCGGCGCCGTCGAGCCAGAGCTCGACCAGATCGCCGTAGCTGGTGACGAGTTCGTCGAGTTCGGCCTTGTAGTACTTGTCGTAGGCGGCGGGGTCGGCGTACTTCGGTTCGTGGCGGTCCCAGGGTGAGAGATAGACGCCAAACTTCAGCCCATTCGCGCGGGCGGCGAGCGCCACCTCGCGGACGATGTCGCCCTTGCCGTTCTTCCATGGGCTCTGCTTCACGCTGTAGTCCGTCTGGGCGGTGGGCCAGAGGCAGAAGCCGTCGTGGTGCTTGGCGACCATGACGACGTACTTCGCGCCGGAGGCCTTGATGGCCTTCATCCATTGGTCGGGGTCGAAGGCGGTGGGGTTGAAGGTCTTCGCGCTGGCCGAGCCGTCGCCCCACTCCTGGTTGAGGAAGGTGTTGGGGCCGAAGTGGAGGATGACGCCGAACTCGAGGTCCTGCCAGGCGGTCTGCTGCGGGCTGGGTTTGACGTCGGGGAAGCTCTGCGCGACGGCGAACGGTAGCGGCAGAAGCGTGAGAGCGGCGGCGAGTTCGAGCAGGCGAGCGTTCATCAGTGGCCTCTGCGGGCGCGCCAGAGAGCGCCGTTGATGGGGTCGACGACGCCATCGAGAGCATGAATGCCGGGGAACTCGTGTTCGACCGCGGCGATCAGCGCGTCGCGGACGGGCGGGAGCTTCTCCATGATGGATCCGGCGAAGGCGAGCGGCGGGGTCCAGGCTGCCTCTTTCGCAGCTGACTTGAGCCGGCGGATGACGAGGCAGGCGAGGTGGGCGAGGTCTTCGCCCTCCTTCTTGAGGACGGCGGCGGCGACGGCGTCGCCGTGCTCTGCGGCGTTCAGGACGAGCGGGGTGAGGCGGGAGAAGTCCGGGGCGGGAGTCTGGTTGGCGTAGGCCACGAGATCGTCGATGGAGCAGAGATCCCAGAGCTTGAGGACGGCACCGAGCAGCGATGTCGGGCGCTCTTCGTCGATGGCGAGGAAGGTAGCGCGGAGGGCCTCGTGGCCAATGCGGTGGCCGGAGCCCTGGTCGGCGAGCGCCGGGCCCCAGCCGCCAGCCGTGGTGACCTTGCCGGACGGGTCGCGGCCGGCGACGTTCGATCCGGTCCCGGCGAGGACGAGGACGCCGGGCTCGCCGGGAAACGCTGCGTCGAGGGCGATCTCAACATCGCCGAGCAGGATCAGATCGCCGCCGACTTTGAAGGTGAAGGCCTCGCGGAGGAAGTCGGTGACCAAAGGGACGGTTTCTCCGGCGGTTCCGAGGCAGGTGCGGGTGATCTCGCGCATGGATACGCCGCACATGGCGGTGAGTTCAGCGAGCGCGCCGTCGAGATTGGCGGTCGCGGTGTCGGCGTCGGTCCTCATGCGTTTGATCGTGCCGGAGCGGACGCGGGCGAGTTCACGCGACTCGTCGGCGAGGAGGTAGTCGGTCTTGGTGCCGCCGGCGTCGATGGCGAGGAAGAGGCTCATTTGGCGGACCCGTTTTCTGGAGCACTTTCGGTTCGGTGCGATTCATGTTGACCCAGGCAGAGGCTGGATTTCTCAACTTCGTCGAAGTTTCCATTTTGCCGCTGGGGTGCGGATCTAGTCTACTTTGCAGCGCCTGACCCGGGGATGCTCCGTCTAATATGGTAGTTGCCGGAGGCAGGCACCGGGGAGAGCTGCGTTGACTGAGTTTGTGATTCGGCTGGCGGACGAGCGGGGCAAGGTGCAGGAGCAGACGCACTCGGCGGCGACGGCGGAGGAGCTGCGGTCGCGGTTCTCGCAGGCGGGTTACTACGTCTACTCGGTGAAGGCGCGGAATGTGCTGGGGGGAAGTTCGAAGAAGAAGGTGGGGCTCGATACCTTTCTGATCTTCAACCAGCAGTTTCTGACGCTCATCAAGGCCGGCCTGCCGATCCTTGGGTCGCTCGATCTGCTGGCGCGGCGGCAGAAGATCGTGTCGTTCCGGACGCAGTTGGAGGACGTGGCGGCGCGGGTGAAGACGGGGCAGTCGATCTCCGAGGCGTTCGAGGCGCAGGGCGGGTTCTCGCTGGTGTACACGACAACGCTGCTGGCCGGGGAGCGCTCGGGGAATCTTGAGGAAGTCTTGCAGCGTTTTCTGGACTTCCAGCGGGTCTCGCTGACGTTCCGCAAGAAGCTGAAGGCGAGCCTGATCTATCCGGCGCTGCTGGTGCTGATGGTGACGGCGCTGTTCATCTTTCTGATTACGTTTGTGGTGCCGCGGTTCGCGCAGTTGTACGACCAGTTGGGGACGAAGCTGCCGGTGCTGACGGTGTTTCTGCTCGATCTGGGGCGGTACGCGCAGCACTATGGCCTGTACGTTGCGGTGATCGCCGCGGCGGCGGGATTCGTGATCTACCGGTGGATTCAGACCGAAGCGGGGGCGACGACGATCGACAAGATCCGGATCCGACTGCCGCTCTTCGGCGGGGTGTGGCTGAAGTACCAGGTGGGGCTGTTCTCAAGGACGCTCTCAACGCTGCTGACGGGCGGCCTGCCGCTGGTGCCGTCGCTGGAGACGGCGGCGCGATCGATCGATTCGCGGTCGATTGCGAACGCGGTGGGGCGGTCGGTGGAGACGGTGCGCGAGGGCAAGGGGCTCTCAGAGAGCCTGGCGGCGACGAAGGTCTTTCCGGAGCTGGCGATCGAGATGATCGAGGTGGGCGAGTCGACCGGCGCGCTGCCGCAGATGCTGAACTCGGTGGCGGAGTTCTTCGAGGAGGACGTGCAGACGAACCTGACGGCGGCGATGAGTCTGATCGAGCCGCTGATTCTGGTGTTCATGGGGATGGTGGTGGTGACGATCCTGATTGCGCTGTACCTTCCGATCTTCAGCCTCAGCGCGGGGGGAAACCAGTAGGGCGATTCCGGGTCGGCGATGGTGCGTCGCTGAGAACGGCACGGTTGACCCGCAGATTCTCAGCTTCGTGAAGGTTAGCCGACAACGTGCAAGGACTTACAGCGCACTGGCTTTGGGCTTGGGGAGTATTGACGGGGTGGCGGCGGGAGCGGTGAGGGCCTGGGAGAAGATGTCGACGATTCCGTTGGCGCTGGCGTGCATGTCGTAGCGGCGCTCGAAGCAATCTGTGGCGCGGGCACCCATAGTGATTCTCTGGGCTGGGGTTAGGGCTATCCAGTCTTCGAGCAGGCGGAGGGTCCCCGCGGCAGTGTCGGGTGCGACAAGAGCGGCACCGTCACGGACGATCTCCTGCCAGATATTGACTCTGTCGGAGATAAGGACGGGTCGGCCGCAGGCAAGCGCCTCGGCGACGGCGATGCCGAAGTTCTCCTGGTGCGAGGGCAGACAGAATGCCTCGGAGGCGAAGAATGCGCCCCACTTCTGGTCGCCGTAGAGCATTCCGGTCCAATGGACACGGTGTGCGATGCCGCGCGTGGCGGCGAGGTTTACGAGACGCGCCTTGAGGCCGGGGCTGGTTGCGTCGGGGACATCGGAGCGGTCGGGGCCGGCGAAGACGAGGTCGAGATCCGGGGTGCTGCGAGCGATGCGGGTGAAGGCGTCAAGGAGCAGGTCGCATCCCTTTTTGGAGTGGATGCGGCCGAGGAAGAGGATGAAGCGACGGGGGCTGCCGTCGGGTTGGCGCAGCGCGGGATGGCGGTCGAGGAATGCCTGGCGCAGGGTGCCGGGGTCGCCTTTTGGCGCGCTTGCGCCGTAGGGCACGACGCTCGCGTTCCAGTCCGAGGGCCAGAAGCTGGAGGTGGCGTGCCGGGCCTCGGCGTCCGAGGTGAAGAGGACGCGATGGGCGTTGTTCAGGACCCAGTACTCGTTGAAGAGCCAGTAGGTACACTTTTTGAGGTGTTTGAAGGGGTAGGCGCGGCGGAAGTAGGGGTCGAGCATCCCGTGGGTGAAGACGAGGTACGGTTTGTGGGGATGGATGGCGCGGCGGACCGCCCAGCCGAGGTACTGCCAGAGGCCGTGGATGACGACGCCATCGAAGCGGTCGCGGTTGGTGCGCAGCCACGGGACGAGCTGGCCATTGAAGCCGAAGCGGGTGCGGACGGGGCCCAGGGCATGGACACGGAAGCTGACGTCATCGAGGAAGGGCGCGGCGGGGTCGTCGAGGGTCAAGACTTCGCCCTCGCAGCCGATACCCGGATAGGCGGCGACGATCCGGCGGATGCTGTTGGAGGGGCCCCCGGCCCGGTAGTCCATTGTCGCAATGATGTGGAGTATGCGCAACTCGTATCCTGTCCAAAAGAACACCGTTGGGCCGAAAAAGCCCCTCTGGCTTGAGAAAAACATAGGGCAAGGGAGTTTGCCCGCAAAGTTGGCGCGAAAGAGGCCCGCGGAGAGCGTCCGAGGTCGCACACACGCCGATGAGTCTTTGCTTCCCGTGACCTGCAACAAGTGACTCGCTTCGCATAACTTGCTTCGAGTGACTCGCTTAAAAGTGACGTGGAAGACGCAATAAAATCAACGGTGCAAGCTGGAGCTGCGCAGATGGGGATTGCTCGACTTACGGTAAACCATTCTGCAAGTGCCACGAAAGTCGTATGGCGATCAGTGGTAGACGGCTATTACCGCCCACAAGTTTCCCGCATCCACGCGTAAAGTCTAACTGATGGGTAACAGTTGTGCATCATGGGAGTCATACAGACTATGGGAAATGTTCCGGTTGCAATACCACTGGCCGAGATGGGTGTGGACGAGACGGCAAGGGCCCAGGTTCTCGCCAGGCGCTATCATGCTGAATTTGTTGACCTGAAGAACTTCAAGATCCAGCATGAGCTGTTCAAGAGCGTGCCTGTGGACATGATGTTCCGATACAACTTCGTCCCGCTGGAACAGGACGAGGGGCGACTGGCGATTGCAGTCTCCGACCCCTCGAAGCTGATGGTGCTGGATGAGATCTCAGGGCTGCTGGGTCAACGGCTGGTGACGCGGGTGGCCACGCTCTCGCAGATCACCGATCTGCTGAAGAAGACGGAGCAGTCGCAGCGCGTGCTGGATGAGGCGAGCGAGGGCCTGGCGTTCGACGTTCTCTCGAACGAGGACAACGCGGACTCGAACATCTCGATCGAGCGGCTGACCAGCGAGGACGACATCTCGCCGATCATCCGGCTGGTCGATACGACGATCTTTACGGCGCTGGAGCGTCGGGCGTCGGATATCCATCTCGAAACCTTCGACGATTCGTTGCTGGTCAAGTACCGGATCGACGGTGTGCTGCAGCAGGCGATGGCGCCCATTGCGCGGGAGCACCACCAGACGATCCTGTCGCGCATCA
>Ga0116226_10003242_pt1 | contig 14348 bp, 15 predicted proteins | sample S1TSphfallax_FD_89692 | JGI IMG/M metagenome (GOLD analysis project Ga0116226, IMG submission 89692) | Host-associated microbial communities from peat moss isolated from Minnesota, USA - S1T2_Fa - Sphagnum fallax MG | ecosystem: Host-associated > Plants > Peat moss > Unclassified | place: USA...
ACCGACGCCGCCCAGAGCAGCATATTGATCTGCCAGAAGCCACCTTGCTGCAAGCTCGGCGCCATCCCGAGACCTTCGGGCGGCTGGATCTGAACGTTCGCGAAATACTTGATGAGCAAGGGAAGATTGCCTTGCATCTGCTGGATGCCGGCAAACGCGAGCACGCCCACGCCCGCGATGAAGAAGAACGTCGAGAGCAAGCCCCACGTGCCGAGATAGATGACGCCCGTCTGCGTCGACATGCCCATGCGGGCGAGCAGCGGGATGCGGATGGGAACGCCGAGCCGTACGCCGAGAGGATCGCGCGAGTCGAGCGTGCTCGGCTCGGGGAACTCCATGTGCGGGAGAGACGGGCGAGCGATTACGGTTGCCATGTCGCGTTCGACCTCTTCTTCTGAACGATCATTTTATCGCTTGTCGTTGTTCTTCGAGCCCGCGAGTGCGGGCTCGGGGGCACGCCGCCCCGATCTTACTTAAACCAGGGGATTGAGAAGTGCCAGAACTCCACCCAGTCCTTCACCCACGGGCCCGACGTCAGGATACAGAGGTCCGACATGATCAGCGTGTAGATCGCGAGCCAGAATCCGAGTACGTGGATTCCGAGTTCGCCGATCGAGTAGCCGATGTAGTCGCGCCAGAAATTGTCGACGTTGGTCGTCTCCACGTTCGGGTCGGCATTCGTGTCGTAGGTTCCGAGGATCGCGCTGCCGTGCATCGCGAGCACCATCGCCGTCAAGAAGAATCCGAGGACACCGTACGCGTGGAACGGGTTCAGGTAGAAGTTCATGTACTTGAAGCCGGTGTTGGACACCCACGTCAAGTGGCCGGTGAAGCCGAGATCGAAGCCTTCACACCAGCAGCCGAGTAACAGCGGCCGGATGACTTCGAGAACGAGATACGCCGAGATCGCGAAGCTGAACATGATGGGCACGTGATAGCCCATGTCGAGCTTGCGACAGATCTCGACTTCGCGAAGCGCCCACGAAACGAAGGCGACGATCGCGCAAATGGTGATGACCTCCCAATTCCCACCCTGATAGAAGGGCGCGAAATGGAGGCCGTATTGACGTAGCGGCGCGCTTATCGTGACGCGGAGAAGATCTCCGTCACCTTGCGCCGCGATCGATAACGCGATGACCGCGATACCGACGATCGTCGCGACGATCGTTACGACGCCGAAGACCCCGACGTAAAAACGACCGGCCCAAAAATCTAGCGGATCGTCGCCGAGAATGTCGGCGAGGAACGTCCCTCCGCGCTTGCGATAGACGCCTTCGAAACTGAGCATGTGTGCCTCTCTATCCCAAACGTATGCGAAGGCGCGTCCCGCCGCCGCTCATTTCATCTAATGCAGGTCGCGCCGAAGCGCGAACTACTTTGCTCCCGGCGCGGGCGCCGGTGCCGTCATGCTCGTCGCCGTTTGCGGGAAGATCCAGTTGTACTTCGGCGAGCTAAGGACGATGAAGTGGATCAGGAATGCGACTACCAGGCCGGCGGCCAGGTACGCGCCGAGAACGGCGCGGAAATTGTAATTCTTGCGAACAACCATTTTAGTTCGTCACTCCTACCACGGGCGCCAGAGCCACACAAAAATGTGGGCGATGACTGCGATTATGAAAAAGACCCAGGAGCCGTACACCGTCAGCGTGTGCTGCGTCCAGTCGCCATTGTCGAAAAACGGGCGGTAGACTTCGGGTACCTGATCGTTGCCGATCTCGTAGACTCCGGCGGTCGCCGGTTCGATGCTTGCCATTTCGGCGTTCCCCCTCCACGTAGAACCGAGGAGCCTGTATGTGGTCCGAGTGGCTACCTCTCGGTAAGGATAGCAACTTGGGATCATCGTATGCTGTAGCCGCAGCTACCACCGCGACCCAGGTCACCGAGGACGCACGCATGATCGCCTCGCCTACGCGCGAATTTTTTTACGAACCGCTCCCGGGCCGGGTCGTGTTTGGGGCGGGTGCGCGCGCACGGCTCCCCGAGGAGGCCGACCGGCTCGGAATCCGACGGATCCTCGTGCTCTCGACGCCGGAACAGCGAGAGACGGCCGAGGCCGTGGCTGCGTCGCTCGGCGATCGCGTCGCCGGCATCTTCCCGCGCGCGGTCATGCACGTGCCGATCGAGGTTGCCCACGAAGCGCGCGAGGAAGCGGCGCGGCTCGGCGCCGATGGGTTTCTCGCGGTCGGCGGCGGCTCGACCGTCGGGCTCGCGAAGGCAATCGCCCTCGTCTCGGCCCTCCCGATCGTGGCCGTCCCGACGACCTACGCCGGTTCGGAAATGACGCCGATCTTCGGCATCACCGAGGACGGGATCAAAACGACGGGCCGCGACCCCCGCGTCCTGCCGCGAACGGTCATCTACGATCCCGAGCTCACGCTCTCGTTGCCGGCGGCGCTCAGCGCGGCGAGCGGACTGAACGCCGTGGCGCACGCCGTCGAAGCGCTCTACGCGCCCGACGCGAACCCGATCGTCTCGCTGATGGCAGCCGAGAGCATCGCGGCGTTCGCCACCGCGCTACCGACCGTCGTTCGGAACCCGAGCGACCTCCCCGCGCGTTCGGAGGCGCTCTACGGCGCATGGCTCGCGGGCAGCGTCCTCGGGTCGGTCGGGATGGGCCTCCACCACAAGCTCTGCCACACGCTCGGCGGCACGTTCAACCTCCCGCATGCGGAGACGCACGCCGTCCTTCTTCCGCACGCGATCGCGTACAACGCCCCGTTCGCCGAACGAGCACTCGCGCCGGCGGCACGCGCCCTCGGCGTGGCGGACGCCCGCGACGTCCCGGGCGCGCTCTTCGATCTCGCGGTCGCGGTCGGCGCGCCGACCGCGCTCGCCGCGATCGGTATGCCGGCGGACGGGCTGGACCGCGCCGCCGAAATCGCGACGCGTCGTCCCTATCCGAACCCGCGTCCGCTCGAGCGCGACGCGATCCGTTCCCTCTTACAGGATGCCTTCGACGGGACGCGCCCCCTGCGGTAGATCAGGCGCCGCGGCGCGCGCGTGCCGCAGCTCGTCGAGGCGCGCTTCGAGTTCGCTGACGCGCGAGGTCTTTACGTCGATATCCGAACGAAGGCGCTCCGCATCGAGCGCGTCGAGCGCGACGCTCGCAGCGCCCACGAGGCGTTCGAGCTGGGCGACCTCCGAGGGGTCGACGTCGCTCCCATCGGGATGCCCACCGTAGAGGACGATGCCCGCGAGTTGCGAGCGCGAGGCGATGGGTATCCCGACGAGCGGTGCGTGCGCTCGCTTCGGCACGTCGTCGCGGCGCCACGGGAGGTCGGCGAGTGCGATGGGACGCTTGCGCGACCGCAGCGCGAGAACGAGAAGATCTTCATCGTCGAGCGACGCGTTCTGCGCGTCGTTCCAGCCGTGCGAGGCCGTGCGCACGAACGCGGAATCGGCGTCTTCATCGACGTGCCGGTACACCGCAGCCGACGTGATACCGAGTGCGTCGACGACTTCGTCGACGAGCGCGCGCTCGATGACCGCGAGCGAACGCGCGTCGGGAAGATCGCGCGCAAGCCGCGCGAGGCGCGCTTCCGCCGCGCGGCGCTTCCGAAAGAAGATCGCTTCGACCGCGCGCTCGGTGCGCCCGTGTAAGAAATCGAACGCGAACGCGACCGAGATCGCGACCGCCGCTTCTGCAAGGCGCGAGAGTCGAAATTCCTGGAGCGTGCTTCCGAAGAGCCAATCGAACAGACCGAACAATCCGGCGAGCATCGTGGTCAGCGCGGCGTAGACGATCGCGCGTCCGATCACGAAATCGATATCGAGCACGCGATGGCGCACGACGGCGTGCGCGACCGTCAACGGTAGCAGGACGTTGAGCGACACGAGCACGTTCGTGAGCCACAGCGGTGGGGCGATCGGAATCAGCGAGCTGAAGAGCAACGTCGTGCCGAGAAAATTCGTCGCGAGACCGAGCACGAAGCCGGCGATGACCCAACGCAGCCGCTCGCGTTCCTCGTGTGCGATCCGCTTGTAGGAATCGAAGATGACGAAAATCGCGAGCGCGTAGGTCGCGCCGAACGCAAGCTGCAGGAGGCGATTCTCGATGCCCGCCGGCACCGCGTAGATGATGTTCGCGATGTCCGGATACGCCGTCATCAGCGCGAGGATCAGAAACACCGCGGGCAAGCTCTTGCGAACTCGCTCGCGCCACGGAATCGCAAACGGTCGCGGGAACTCGAGCGCGAACACGACGAGCCCGGCGACGCCGAGATTCTGTACCACGTCGTAGCCCATCAAAAAGCTGAAGTCCGCGGCCGCCGGCAAGAAGCGAAACGGATCGTTCGCCGTTGGCAGCGCGAGCAGACAGTAGAGCCCGAAACCCCACGTCGCGTTGCTCGGCCGCAAAACGATCAGCGTCGCCCCGACCACCACGAAGACGACCGACGCAACGCACTGCAAGAAGAGCGTGAACCGATCGGAATCCGAATAGACTTCGGCCTCGGAGACGAGCGCCACATCGCGCGGAACGCCCTCGCGAACGAAACGAACGTGGACGACCGTACCGAGCGGCACCGCGGCGTTGAGCCCCGCCACGAAGCGCCGCTGCTCGAAGGGGGTCGCGCCGAGATCGAGTCGGTCGCCGGCTCGGATACCGGCGCGAGCCGCGGGTCCATCCGGAATCACCGCTCGAACGACGGCGCCGTAGTCGTTCTCGAGACCGATCGTTCCGCGCGGTACCCAGAGCTCGCGCGCGGCCGAATAGATGCTGATCGATGCGAACACGACCAGCAGCGTCACGACGGCGTTGCGAACCAGACGCCTCAAACCGACCTCCGTCGAGCTCCTATCGGCGGCGACGTTCGGCGAGACCCGCCGGAATCCTAACCGGCGCCGAGATCAGCGCGCGAGCGCGACCCCGAGTGCCGTGACGATCTTCGAGCGCAGCGGCACGTACGCGCGCCGCGAGAACACGTTGTATCCGTTGAGTTCGATCGCGCTCAAAATGCGACGATAGAGCGAGAGCGCGAGGCGCACGGTGTAGCGGCTCTCGGCGGAGAGCATCGCGATGCCCGGCTCCGCTTCCGCGTAGAGCGCGCGAACGCGCTCGATTTGGAACTGCATGAGCGCGATGAAATTTTCGTCGACCACCTGCTCGAACACGCGGTTCTCACCATAGCCGAAGCGCTCGAGATCCTCCGCCGGCAGATAGATGCGGCCCATGAGCGCATCTTCTCCGACGTCGCGTAAGATGTTCGTGAGCTGCATCGCGCGCCCGAGCGTCACGCCGAACGGAAGCGCGGCTTCCGAATTCGTTCCGAGGATCGGCGACACGAGAAGGCCGACGGTCGACGCCACGAGATAGCAATATTCGCAGAGTTCGTCGTACGTCGCGTAGCGCCGAATCGTGATATCCATACGAGCGCCGCGCAACAGTTCGAGCGCCGGTTCGAGCGGAATCCCGTACCGTTTCGCGGCATCCGCGTACGCGATGAAGATCGGCTCGTTCGCGCGCCCGCGGGAGGCGCTCAGCAGTTTGCGTTCGAGATCGTCGAGGGCCGCGATGCGATCGACGGCCGCCGCCGTGCGATCGACGACATCGTCGGCCGTGCGGCAGAACGCGTAGACCGCCCAGACCGCGCGGCGCTTCTCCGCCGAGAGAAAGAGCGATGCTAGATAGAACGTCTTCGAGGCGATCCGCGTGATGTCGCGGCATGTCTGATACGCCGCGCGCACGTCGGGCGCGACGCTCAGCACTTCGCTCGGGGAGAAGTCCAGGTCTAGTCTACGTTCGAACACCGATCTGCTCCAGGGCTCCTTCGACTGCTGCCTTCGCACTGCGAACCGCGCCTTCGATGCTCGCGGGAAAGCGGTGGTTCGTGTAGCAGCCTGCCAGGAACAGATTCCTCGTCGGCGTCCGCGCTCCCGGCCGTAGCCGTTCGGAACCCGGACTTGCCCGGTACACGCTCTTGGGAACGCGGACGAGCTTGGCCTTGACAAGGTGCTCGCGGGTCGCGGTCGGGTAGAGGCGCTGCATGTCGCGCATGACGCGATCGATGACCGCCTCATCGTCGAGGTGCATCAAGTCGTCCGCCGGCGCGACGCAGACTTCCACGAAGGAGCGATCCGGCCACTCGTAGCCGCTCGAGGCCTGGCCGAGGTCGGCGTGAACCGGCAGGATCGTGCCCGGAGCGAAGATCAGGTTCGAGAGCCGCGAGATCTTGATGTCGAACCAGAGGTGCGCGTTGATGATCGGGCTCGACGTCAACTTGCCGACGCCGTGCACGAGCGGATCGCGCAGCATGTCGGCCGGCAGCAACTTCGCGGCGTCGTGCACCGGCACGGCGAGAATCGTCGCTTCCGCGCGATACTCGCGGCCGTCGCGCGTGCGGGCGCCCGCGACGCGGTCGCCTTCGAAGATCAGTTCGCCGACACCGGCCGAAACTTCGACATCCTGGCCGCGCGAGCGCACGTGCTCGACGAGCGGATTCACGAACGCCTCCGACGGCGGCGCGTTGAAGAATCCAGCGCGGCTCGCGTTTTTGCTCGACGCGAAGTAGGCCATCACGCGGAGCATCGCCTCCGCCGAGATCTTATCGATCGGCGTGAAATTCAGCGCGAGGGCCATCGGCGCGAAGAACGTGCGGAGCATGTGTTCGCTCATGCCGCGCTTGCGATGCCACTCGACGTAGGTCAGGTCGTCTTGACGTTCCGCATACGCATGGTCGCCGAGCAACACCGGAAGCGTACCCTTCGCGAAGAGCAGCTTCTCGAGCGTGTTGAAGACGTACTTACCGTTGAGAACGGCGCCGACGCCGTTGAGCGGCGCCGGAAGATCGACGAAATGAAACTCTTCGAAGACGGGCTCGCTGCCGCTCCAGCGCGGCGAAAACCCCGGCGGGAAGCCCCACGTCAACGTGTGCGGCTGCCACAACACCCGATCCGCGATGCCGACGTCGGCCAACAATTCGTGGACGTTGGCGTAGCCGCCAAAGAGCGAGTGCAGGCCGGTTTCGAGCCAATCGCCGTCGCGGTCGCGCCACGACGAGAGTTTTCCACCAGCGATATTGCGTTTCTCGAGGACCAGCGCCGTCTTGCCGGCATCCGCGAGATACTTCGCGGCGGCAAGACCGGCGGGACCCGCCCCGACGATAAGGACGTCGGGTTCGGCGGTTGCTATCAGAGCACGAACTCCTGGAGACCGGCGACGGTCGGCATATCGACGGGCATCAAGCCCGCGATGATAATTTCTTCGTAAACGTAGCGAAGGGCGCTCGTGGTTGCGAGCACGGTCGCGGAGACGGTCTCTCCGTCGTAGGCGGCGTTCGAAACGGCGGGCGACGCATTGAGCTCGGCGAGCAACTTGGCCGGATCGACGATCCCGCCGACGATATTCCGAACCGGGACGTCGATCGCGACGGTCGTCACCTTACCCAAGCCTTTTCGCTCGAGCCGCTCGACCAAGCGGTCGATGTTCCCGGGGAATTCGTACCCGAACGTGATTTTGCCCGATGCCGTATCGAGCGACACGGCGGACGTCCCGGGCGTGCGCAGAAAGATAGTGCGCGCGTCGTACGCTTGCGCGGGGGTCCCGAGCGCCACGGGAACCGTAATCGATGCAGAGGCCGCCATCGTTTGCTCTCCTGAAATCCGGGGCCTCACTGCCCCGAGAGTAACTGTAACCGTTCGAGGGTCGGACGCTCGGTGACTCGCCGCACAAGACGTCCGCCGGGCGTCAATACCATCATACCGACATCTCGTTCACGAAAGTTGTAGCCTGCGACTCATGTCGACCATTTCTCCCGAGACGAACATTCGGACACTCGTTTCCGATCTCCCAATCGCCGCCCAGGTGCTCTCGGCCTTTGGCCTCGAGTGTTCCGGTTGCGGCGTCAACAAATATGAGACGCTCGAAGCGGGTGCGAAAGCACACGGTCTCCGAATCGAGCCGATCTTGGCCGCCCTGAGCCAGGCTCGGCTCTCGGGGCGCGTGCCGACGATCATGAACGAGGACAAGCGCCCGCACCGCGGCGCACCCGGTCCCTTCGTGCGGCGCGGCTCGTTCAAATCGGTCGTCGCCGTCATGTCGGGCAAGGGCGGCGTCGGCAAATCGCTGACGACGGGCCTCCTCGCGATCGGGCTGCGGCGGGCGGGGAAGCGCGTCGGGATCCTCGATGCCGACATCACCGGCCCCTCGATCCCGCGCCTCTTCGGCTTGCGGAATCCGCTCGGCATCGAAAAGGATCCGAACGAAAAGGTTCCGCCGGGCGGCCAATCGCGTCCGCTCTTCGTGCCGGCCACCACGCGCTCGGCGATCGAGGTCGTGAGCTCGAACTTGCTGACGCCCGAGGAAGAGACCGCGATGATCTGGCGGGGACCGATCGTCTCCGGCGTGATCCGCCAGTTCTACGAACAGACGCTGTGGAGCGATCTCGACGTGCTCCTCATCGATCTCCCGCCCGGCACCTCGGATGCCCCGCTCACCGTGTTGCAATCGCTCTCGATCGACGGCGTCGTCCTCGTCACGATGCCGCAAAAACTCGCGACGATGATCGTGCGCAAGGCCGCGAATCTGATCCACACGATGAAGAAACCGATCCTCGGCGTCGTCGAGAACATGTCGTACTACGTCGCGCCCGACACCGGCGCGCGCTACGACGTGTTCGGGCCGTCGCACGCGGATGAAGTCGCCGAAGGCGCACGCGCGCCCGTCCTCGCGCGCGTGCCGATCGATCCGACCCTGATGGAACTCGCCGATTTCGGACGACTCGAAGAGATCGACAACCCGATCTGCGACGAACTCGCCCGCGCCCTCGAAGCCGCGTTAGAAGCCAATCCGCGCCCCAAAGAGACGATCAGCATTATTTAGTTGCCGTACTTTAAAGCGCCCGCGAGCGCGGGCTTGGGGGCCATCGGGGGCACGCCGCCCCGATCTAACGTTCCGTCTCGCGCACGATCGCCGCGGCGTCGGGGATCGTGTTTACGAGGAGGTCGACGATGAAGCGCGCGTCGGTTGCGGCGGCGACGCGGTAGCGCCACGTGCCCTTCGCGCTCGCGAGACAGCGCGTCTCGAGTTCGGCCGCGAGTTGCGCGTCCGTCGTGCCGGGCGGCGGGACGATCGGGATCGCGCGTTCGCTCGCCGCGTCGCCTTCACGATCGAGCCCGCAGACGAGCGCGGATCCCTCGCGCGTGAAACCGCCGGTACCCGCGGGATACGCGCCGATCGTGTGATGCGTGCCGTCGAAGCGAACGACGTCGAAGAAGAGACGCGGCGTGCCACGACGCGCGGCGATATCGGTGGGACGCGCGCGAAAGAGCACGAGCCACACGCCATCGCTCTCCGGGAACGGCGGCGAGACGGTGGGGCCGAGGATCGCCGCGACGAGCGCGCCGGACTGCGCCGCGACGTCGCTCCAATGCCCCGCGGGCACCGACGCGAGCCGCTCGCGCATCGCCTTGAGCCCGACGACGAGCGTATCGGCGACGTCGATCGCGCCGAGCGCACGCCGGACCTCGACGTCCGTCGCGGGCGAGCGCAAGACGCGCGCGTTGTACGCGCTCTGCTGCGAGAGAAGGCCCAGATCGAAGAGCCGATCGCGCGGAAACGCGAACGCGTGCAACACGTCGTGAACGAGCGCGACGAGATCGCGATCCGCGCGCGAGCGATCGAACGTCGATGTATCGTTCGGCCGCAAGTCATCGCGATCGCGCGCGACGTCCGCGCGGACGCGTGCGTCGTCCGTCGCCGCGGCGAGACGCGCGAACGCGTCGTCGACGAAGCTCTGCGACGACGAGCGTGCGAGCAACGCCGGCGCGTCGACGAGCTGTGCCACGGCGGCGATCGCGATGCCGAGCCGCACGTCGCCGAGCGATTCCGTTCCGAAATCGATCGGCGATACCGCTTGTGCGCGCAGCGGCAGCGGCGCCGCGAGCAAGCAGAGGCAGGCGAGGCCGAACGCCGTCACGCGTACGGCCCAGGAGTTGCGCGGATGCTTCACGGCGTATCGGTTCTCGCATGCGCCGCTTTCTCATCGGAGTCGCAACCGGAGCCATCCTCGGATACGCGTACGTACGCGCCGGGGAAGCGCTCTCCGAACTGCGCGAACCATCGACACCGCTCGCCGCGGATCCGAAAGCGTACGGCCGCTTGCGCCGTGGGCTCATGCTCGTCGGTATGGCGCGCTCCCTCGCGACGCTCGGAACCGCGGCGTTCGTGCTCGCGCCGTTGACCGAGCCCGCCCCCGGCACGCGCGAGCCACGCGCGCGGCGCATGGCGCTCGTCGCGTCGTTCGTCGTGCTCTCCGCAGCGCTCGATCTCCCAGCGGACTACGTGGAAGGCGTCGCGCTCGAACGCCGCTACGGTCTCTCGAAGCAGACCGATGCCGATTGGTTCGTCGAGCAGGCGAAGAGCCTCGGCGTTACGGCCGCGGTCGCCGTGCCGCTGATCGAGTTGCTCGCGTTCACGATCGAACGTCTTCCCCGCACGTGGCCGCTCGTCGCCACGGCAGGCAGCTTTCCGCTTCTCGTGCTCGCGAACGTCGTGGTGCCCACGTTCGTCGCACCGCTCTTCAATACGTTCACGCCACTCGAAGGCGAATTCGCCGACCGCGTGCGCGCGCTCGCGAACCGCTTCGGTGCCGGCGACGCGCGACTCTTGCGCGTCGATATGAGCAAGCAGACGGAAAAAGCGAACGCCTACGTGACGGGCCTGCTCGGCACGAAACGCATCGTCATCGGAGACACGTTGCTCGATCGCTTCGAAGCGGACGAGACGATCTTCGTCGTGGCGCACGAGCTCGGCCATTACGTAAAGGGCGACGTTTGGCGTGGCGTCGGACTCGGAACGCTTGCCGCGGCGCTCGTTTTCTACGGCAGCCGTGCGTTCGCGCATAAAGACGGCTCGGAACTCGCGACGACCTCGGGGCTCGCACGCCTCTTCTTCGCGATGTCGTTTCTCGGCACGCTCGCGGGGCCACCGCTTTCCGCGTTCTCGCGTGCGCGCGAACGCGCGGCCGATCGATTCGCACTCGAAGCCACACAAGACGCGTCGTCCGGTGCGGCCGCGTTCACACGCTTACGCGAACGCAATCTCGCCGAGGACGAACAACCGAAGTGGATGGAGCTTCTCTTCTCCTCGCATCCCTCGTTACGCAGCCGCATCGAGCGTCTCGAAGCCGCAGCCGCGACGGTGTAGCTCGCGCGCTACTGCTGCTGCTTGGCTTGCGCGATGATGTTCTTCAGCTCGGCGACGTCGGAACTCGAAATCGCTCCGCCGTTCTTCACGTCGACTTGCGCGGCCGTCACGTAGCCGACGCGCGGCGAGTAGACGATCCCTTTGGAGACGTCGCCTTCGCCCGAGAATTCGTAGAAGAGCGTGACCGGCGCGATCGGACTCTCGTCGAACGTTTGGATGTTGGCCTTCCGCTCTTTCACGCCGTCGCGTAGACGCACGATCACGCCGCGCGCGGCAGCTTCCGTATCCTCACGCGTGGTCGGCACCTTGAGAATGCTGATCGTGACGAGCTTCGTGAACTTATCCGCGGTCTCGCCGTTCGGCGTGAACTTGAGCTGCAGGTACGAATGATCGGCCGGTCCGATCGAATCGGCGAGGTGCGGCGCACCGAGCGCTTCCGCGAGCTTGAGGTACGGTGGATCGGCAGCGAGTGCCGGCGTGGCCGTCGCGAGCGCGACGAGCGCTGCGACCGACATGAGGAACGGGCGACGAAACATCGACCGCTCTATTCGCGTTCGAGACGATTCCACATCCCGCGCACGATTTCGTCCCAACCTACCGCACGCGCACGCTCGACGCCGCGTGCGACGCGCGCCGCATCCGGTCGCGCGGCAACGGCGAGGCATGCGTCGGCGAACGCCTCGGCTCCATCCGCAACGGTCACGATATCGCCGTACGCGCGAGCGACGTCGACGATGGGCGTGGAAACGACCGGTTTCCCGGCGGCTAAGTATTCGGGCGTCTTCGTCGGCGAGATGAATCGTGTGGCCTCGTTCGCGGCGAAGGGCATGATCGCGACGTCGATGCCCGCGAGCAACGCCGGAAGATCGTCGTACGCCATGCGTCCGGTGAAGTGCACGTTATCGCGGCGCGGCAACGTCGCGGGATCGATCTTCGCGAGCGGACCGATCAACGCGACCTGCGCGTCGCGCCGGGCGAGCGCTTCGAGCGACGCGACGTCGATGCGCTCGTCGATCACGCCGACGTACCCGAAGATCGGATGCGCGAGATGCGCGAAGAGCGGATGCGGCGCGGCCGGCCGCGCGAAGTGCTCGAACTCGACACCGCTCGGTGCCAGAACGACCTTCGATCCGAGATCTCGGCGCGCGTCGTAGAGCGACGAGCCGCCACAAAAAACGAGCGACGCGCGCGACGTCAGCGCGCGTTCGCGCGCGCGCATCTCCCGCGGCGCGAAATCGAAGGCCGCGAGTTCGTCCATGCAATCGTACACGAGCGTCGCGCCGGGGAACGCGTCCGCGAGTGAGAGCATCATCGGCGTGTAGAGCCACACGGCGACGCGGCGATCGCCGACCCATTCCCGTATGCGAGCGAGGGTGCGGGCATCGTGTTCGAAGCCGTGGGCCGCGCGAAGCGGGCGAAGGACGTCCACACCGCCCTCGGCCGTGATGCGATCCTCCTCGTTCCGCGACGGAAACGGCTCCTCCACGAAGAGGACCGGCACGTACTCCGCAAGCCGCGTCACGATCTGCTGAGGACGTTGCCAAACGCCGTCGAAGCGAAGGTGCGACCCGACGACGAGACACTCGACCATCGTCACGCCGTTCGGAGGCGAGTTTCGTTAGTCATCGTGGTGGCGAAAGGGTTTTCATGAGATCCACGGCGGAGGCGCTTCGCGCCATCTCCGACGAGTTGCGCGCGCTCGAGATCGCGGCGAGCGTCACGCCTGCCCCACGCACCCCGGCCTGGGCGTTCGCGGTGACCGCATTCGCGGCCGGCGTCACGCTCGCGCTCGCGCTCCGTGCGGCGGGAATCCTCGAGCGTCGCCCGTGAACCTCATCTCGGTAACGCGCCAGACGTTTGCGGCCTTCAACGACGACAAGGCACAACGCCTCGCCGCCGCGATCGCATTCTCGACGATCTTCGCAATCGCGCCGCTCCTCGTCATCTTAATCGCCGTCGTGGGCGGCATCCTCAGCCTCGACGGTGCCGGTGGCCACACGGCCGCCGAGAACAGCCTGATCGCCGATATCGCGAAAAACGCCGGCGCGTCCACGGCCGATACCGTGCGGCAACTGATCGACGCCGGCTTCAACAAGCCCCATCAAAATCGACTCGCGCAGGTGGTGGGATGGGTCGCGTTTGCGTTCACCGCGAGCAACCTCTTCGCTTCGCTCCAAGATGCGCTCAATGCGATCTGGCACGTCGAGGCGACGCGCGGCGGCTGGAAGCAGATGATTCGCGGGCGCATCGCCGCCTTCGCGATGATCGTGATCGTCGGCGCACTCCTCCTCGCGACGTTCTTGGCCAACGCCGCGATTGCGTTCGTGGGAACCAATATCGTCGAGCGGATCCCGTTCACGAATTCGACGACGATCCTGACGCTCGTCGAACAGGGGGTCAGCCTCGTCGTCACCGCCATCGTCTTCGCACTGCTCTTCAAGGTGCTCCCGGACGTGCGGGTCGCCTGGCGCGACGTGTGGATCGGGGCCGGCGTGACCGCGGTCCTCTTCGTGTTTGGCGAGGCGCTCATCTCGCTGTATTTGGCGTACGGCGGCATCGCCTCGGCCTACGGCGCGGCCGGCTCGATCCTCGTGGCGCTGATCTGGCTCTATTACTCGGCGATGATCCTCTTGCTCGGGGCCGAGTTCACCAAGGTGTTCGCCACCCGGGCCGAATTAACGGTGCCCGCGAGCGTCCGACACCTAACGGAACGACCCGCAGGCGCCGACCCTAGATATATCGGGTAACTCACCCGCCCATCTCCTTACGTCAATGAGCCCGCGCGCGGGCTCGGGGAGCTCCATGGACGCGCCTGCGAATTCCACGACACCCGACTTCATCGATACGACGAACCCGCACGGTGCGGAACCGCTCGTGAGCGCGGAAGAGATCGCCGCGATCGCTCGGCAGGCCCTCGAAGACGTCAACCGCTGGACCGCGGGTAGCGTCGGCGCGGCGCTCGGGACGCCTCCGGCACCCGAGGAGGCCGCACCGTCGGCTCCGGCCCCGGCCCCGGCCGTAGCCGAACACGTGGCGCCGGTCGCACCCGTGGCACCGTCCTCACCGTGGACACCCGCCCCGAGCGCACCGGTCGCGCACGTTCCGGCGGCGCCGATCGCCGCTCCGCGTGCCCCGGAAGCCGAGCCCGAGACGAGCGAGGAACCCGCCACGAGCGCGACATTCGACGCCTTGGACGCGAGCGAGC
>Ga0116226_10003243_pt1 | contig 14347 bp, 11 predicted proteins | sample S1TSphfallax_FD_89692 | JGI IMG/M metagenome (GOLD analysis project Ga0116226, IMG submission 89692) | Host-associated microbial communities from peat moss isolated from Minnesota, USA - S1T2_Fa - Sphagnum fallax MG | ecosystem: Host-associated > Plants > Peat moss > Unclassified | place: USA...
AAGCGACCCCACGCAAAAGTCTCGTTACCCAATCTCTCAGATAACACTCAAACATAGAGCAGCGCTCAACCACGCCGCCCAAATATCCCTTCCAATACTCATACCAACTTGTCAAAGAACAGGACGACAAATGCCCTGCCGCTCGAAACTACCGAGCAGCTCAGGGCGTCGCGGAGGCCGGGCTTATACGTCCGCATCGAAACCTCGTCAACAGGTTTTTGACAAAAAAACGTCGGTACCTCGAAATACCGATCTGAAAGACTCTCCGCGCAATCCGAGGCAAATCGGATTGTCCAGCGATATAACGACATGTGGTGTGGATTTTAGCGTTGACGCCGCAATATCTTGTGTCAGGCTACGTCTCCCCGGGCTGCTGAACGGGGCCGTGCCGCTGGCCGATAGGTCCAATGCGGCTGTCGCACATCACAGGACATATAGGGGTCATCGCCACCATGCGGATTGCACGACGGTTCACGACGGAAGGTCAGGATGCGTATGCAGGCATCGAATTCACCCTGACCACCAGCGAGATTCGCAATCCAGATGGATCGGTGGTGTTTCGTCTGGCCGATCTCGAAGTGCCGAAATCATGGTCGCAGGTAGCGAGTGACATTCTCGCGCAGAAATATCTGCGAAAAGCCGGTGTTCCTTCCGCATTGAAGCCGGTCGCGGAAAAAACCGTGCCGACTTGGCTGCGCCGTCAGATTGCCGACGACAAGAAATTGGCCGCCGTGCCGCAAGAGGAACGGTTCGGCGCGGAGCGATCGGCAAAGCAGGTGTTCGACCGGCTAGCCGGCACCTGGACCTATTGGGGCTGGAACGGTGGCTATTTCGACACCGAAGCCGATGCACGTGCGTTTTTCGACGAGCTCCGGGTCATGCTTGCACGTCAGATGGCGGCGCCGAACTCCCCGCAATGGTTCAACACCGGGCTGCATTGGGCCTATGGCATTGATGGTCCGGCGCAAGGTCATTTCTATGTCGATCCCGACACCAAGCAGCTGACCGCATCGGCAAGCGCTTACGAGCATCCGCAACCTCATGCCTGTTTCATTCAGTCAGTCGCCGATGATCTGGTGAATGAGGGCGGCATCATGGATCTTTGGGTCCGCGAAGCACGGCTGTTCAAATATGGCTCGGGCACGGGCTCGAACTTCTCGAAGCTGCGCGGCGAGAATGAGAAGCTCTCCGGCGGCGGTCGTTCGTCGGGCCTCATGTCGTTTCTTAAGATCGGCGATCGGGCCGCGGGTGCGATTAAGTCGGGCGGCACCACGCGCCGTGCCGCCAAGATGGTCACGGTCGATATCGATCATCCTGATATCGAGGCCTATATTGGCTGGAAAGCAGTCGAAGAGCAAAAGGTCGCGGCGTTGGTCGCCGGCTCCAAACTGGCGAATACCCATCTCAACGCCGTGATCGCCGCCTGTGTTACCGCGCGCCCGGATCTGGGCGAAGCCGCCTTCGAGCCGGCCAAGAACCCGCCGCTGAAACAGGCGATTAAGGCGGCACGTCGCGCCATGCTGCCGGAGAATTATGTTCAGCGGGTCATTCAATTTGCCCGCCAGGGCTATGACAAGATCGATTTCCGCGTCTATGACACGGATTGGGATAACGAGGCCTATCTCACCGTTGCCGGCCAGAATTCGAACAATTCCGTCCGCCTGACCAACGATTTCATCGCCCAGGTGTTGGCCGATGGTGAGTGGAATTTGATCCGCCGGACCGATGGCGGTATTCACAAGACCTTGAAGGCACGGGACCTCTGGCAGCAAATCGCCGAGGCGGCCTGGGCATCAGCAGATCCGGGCGTGCAGTATGATACGACGATCAATGACTGGCACACCTGCCCGGCGAGCGGCCGCATCAATGCGTCCAATCCCTGCTCCGAATATATGTTTCTCGACGACACCGCCTGCAATCTCGCATCACTCAACCTCCTGACCTTCCGTCAGCCTGATGGGAATTTCGATACGGATGGCTTTGAGCATGCCGTGCGGATCTGGACCATCGTGCTCGAAATCTCGGTGATGATGGCGCAATTCCCATCCAAGGAAATCGCCGAGCTTAGCTACGCTTTCCGGACCTTGGGCCTTGGCTATGCCAATTTGGGCGGCCTGTTGATGGCAAACGGCCTGTCCTATGACAGTGAGACCGGGCGGGCGATCTGTGCTGCGATCAGCGCGGTCATGACCGGCATCGCCTATCGCACCTCGGCGGAGATGGCCGCTGAACTGGGGCCTTTCCCCAGCTTCGCGCCAAACCGTGACTCAATGCTCCGGGTGATCCGCAATCATCGAAGGGCCGCCCACGGCGCCCTCGATGGCTATGAGTCGTTGGCGGTGCGGCCTGTCCCCTTTGATGCTCGGCAATGCCCGGATACCGCATTGGCGGCAGCCGCATCGCGGGCGTGGGATGAGGCGCTGGCACTGGGTGAAGCCCACGGCTATCGCAACGCCCAGGCGACCGTCGTCGCGCCGACCGGCACGATCGGCCTGGTGATGGATTGCGACACGACTGGCATCGAGCCGGATTTCGCACTGGTCAAGTTCAAGAAGCTGGCCGGTGGCGGCTATTTCAAGATCATCAATCGGATCGTTCCGCTCGCGCTGGAAACGCTGGGCTATGGACCGGGCGCGATCGGCGAGATGATTCGGTATGCCGTGGGGCACGGATCGCTGGCGCGGGCGCCGAAGATCAATCCTGACACGCTCATGCAGCTCGGGTTCGGCCCCACAGAGCTGGATCGGCTGGAAACCGCCGTCGCGTCAGCCTTCGACATCAAGTTTGCCTTCAATAAATGGACGCTGGGCGAGGATTTTTGCATCGAACAGCTCGGCCTATCGGCCGAACAGATGGACCAGCCCGGCTTTGACCTGCTGAGCGCACTCGGATTTTCCCGCGCGGATATCGAGGCGGCAAATACCCATGTCTGCGGCGCAATGACGCTGGAAGGCGCGCCGCATTTGAAGCCGCAACATCTTTCGGTGTTTGATTGCGCCAACCCATGCGGCCGGATCGGCACACGGTCGCTGTCCTCGGAAAGCCATATCCGCATGATGGCGGCCTCGCAGCCTTTCATTTCCGGCGCGATTTCCAAGACCATCAACATGCCGAATGCAGCCACGGTCGAGGATTGCAAATCGGCTTACCTGCTGAGCTGGCGCCTCGGGCTGAAGGCGAACGCGCTCTATCGCGACGGCTCGAAATTGTCGCAGCCACTCTCCTCCAGTCTACTGGATGATGAGTCTGACGAGGATGCGATCGAGAATCTGGCCGCGATGACTCCCGCACAGCGGGCGCCGATCGTGGTGGAGCGCATCGTCGAAAAGCTGGTCGAGCAGGTCGTGCAGCGCAATGAGCGGCGGCGCCTGCCCCATCGCAGAAAGGGTTATACCCAAAAGGCGCTGGTCGGCGGTCACAAGGTCTATCTGCGCACCGGCGAATACGAGGATGGCAAGCTCGCAGAGGTATTCATCGATATGCATAAGGAAGGCTCCGCCTTCCGCTCGCTGATGAATAATTTCGCGATCGCCGTGTCGATCGGTCTGCAATATGGCGTGCCGCTGGAGGAATTCGTCGAGGCCTTTACCTTCACCCGGTTTGAACCGGCGGGAATGGTTGAGGGCAACGATACGATCAAGATGGCGACGTCGATCATCGATTACCTGTTCCGCGAGCTGGCGATCTCGTATCTCGGCCGCAATGATCTTGCGCATGTTCAGCCCGCCGATCTCGATCCCGATGCGCTGGGCTCCGGGCACCAGGAAGGCAATTTGCCTAAGGACGGCACCCAAGCCGTGCGAGAAGTGTCGGCCGAGCTGGCCGAAATCCGGCGCGGTGTGTCATCGGGTTTCGTGCGGAATAAGCTTAAGGTACTGAAAGGCGGTGCCGGTACTGCAACAACCGCCTTTGCCGGCAACACCGTGCTCGCAGTCTCGACAGAAACCGAGATCGTCATGCCATCGACGGAGTCAGGTGGTCCTAGGAGTGGCGCCAGCACGCGGGTCGAGCAAATCCGCGAGGCGCGCCTCAAGGGCTATGAAGGCGATGGCTGCGGCGAATGCGGCAACTTCACGCTAGTCCGCAACGGCACCTGCCTGAAATGCGATACGTGCGGCGGCACGAGCGGCTGTAGCTAACGGCATAGACGGCCGCCAAGCCGGACTTGGCGGCCGTGCGCGCTATTTCTTCTTCGAGAATTTTGCGATTCCGGCATCGACGTCGGCCTTGACCTTGTCGGTTTCGGCCGTGCGTTTCTGCCGGATGGCATTGGCGGAGGTGGCGACGGCGTTCTGATCCGTATTGGCTTCCTTGAGGACGCAATTCTCGTAATCGCTGTTCTTCTTCTCGTAATCCTCTTCCGTGTTAAGGCTCGCGTTGAACGCCTTCTCGCTCGACATATCGAGCGTTGGTGCGACGGGTTCGGCGCCACAGGATGACGGCGCCCAGACGCCGTTGGTGATCGTCCCGGCCACTGCCGAGGCGCTGCTGAGGAAAAGGCAAGCGGCCAACAGGCCGATGATCCGCAGTGTCATGATGGTTTCCTCCATTATACGGTTAGGCGAATGTGTTAGCCGGATCCATCGCGCGGCGTCAAAATTTGTCGGAGACTGCGCTGAATAAGCGTGTCGAGTTCGGCCAGGAACCGGGACCGATCGCGCGCCTCCAGCGGCTTCGGCCCGCCCCCGCCGGTACCGAGCTCGCGCAGATGCTGAGCCAGCTCCCGGCTGGCGAGCGCCGTACCGATATTATCAGGAGTGAAGCTGCGCCCGGTCGGTCCCAGCGCCAAAGCACCTCGTTTGAGGCAGCGCGCCGCAAGCGGTACGTCCGACGTAACACAGATATCACCGGGTTGGATCCGCTCCGCAATCCAGTCATCCGCAGCGTCGGCCCCCGCCTCGACCAGAACCGGTCGAATGCGTGGGTCGAGCGGGACACGGACATTGCCGCAGGTGACGACATGGACCTGCAGCTGATAGCGATCAGCCACGCGGAAAATTTCCGTGCGCACCGGGCAGGCATCGGCATCGACATAAAGTTCAACCATTATCCCATCCCGTCCAGCTTCTTGCGGCACCGGACATCACCCGTCATGATCCAATGACCGGATTAATATTGCCGATCAACCCAATGTTCCAGACGCTTGCAGCGCCGGCCGACCGTCAGACCCCGTTCGATGTGGCGGTCGTCATCCCGACTCTGCTGCGTCCCTCGCTTGACCGCGCCGTCTGCTCCGTGTTCGCGCAGGATTATTCGGGCCGGGTCCAGATCCTGATCGGGATCGACGTGGCGGCTGGCGATCCTGCGATCTTGAGCACGTTGGCCGAATCATGTCCGCCCCGAATGATGCTGACAGTTTGCGACCTCGGCTATTCGACGTCGATCCAGCATGGCGGACTCTACTCGAACAGATTCAGCGGCGCGCTTCGGACAATCATGAGTTTTGCAGCCAATAGCCGTCATGTCGCTTATCTCGATGACGATAATTGGTGGGATCCGCAGCATCTGGCGACGCTCCTTGCGGCGCAGGATGGCGTGGACTGGGCGTTTTCGCAGCGCATTTTTGTGGATCAGTTAACCGGCGAATCCATAGCGCATGATGATTGGGAGTCGGTCGGACCGGATCAGGGGGTGTTTGCGGAAAAATTCGGTGGGTTCGTCGATCCATCGAGCCTGATGATCGACAAAATACGTTGCCATGATGTCGTGCCGCTTTGGTCGATGTCTCCGTTCGAGAACGGCACCGGGGAAGATCGGCTAGTCTTCGCCGCCTTAAAGGAGCGCCACACCTGGCGCGCGAGCGGCCGTGCGACGAGCTTCTACGCGATCAACGAAACCGACACCAATCACACGATGCGTCTTCAAAAGCTGCGTGAACGCGGCATCGTGCTGCCATCCGAGATCCGCGCCGGACGAAAGAGCCTCGCGGACATAACCGCCGGCTGGCCGACGGGTCGAGCGATCGAGACGGTGGCGGCGCCAGCGGATTCGCTGCTGCAGCAGATCATGTCGCGCCTGAAACCGCGGGAGATGCTGGTACTGGGCGATGCGGACGGATCGATCGCCGCGACGCTCAGCCGTCTTGCCCAATCATTGGGCCTCGCCGCCTGCATTCTGGTACAAGATGCATGGACCGACGCGGCGCACGAGGCCGTGCGCGACCGGCTCGGGCCAGAAATAAGTGTGCTGGCGCCAAGCCTAGGCATCACCGTTGAAAATCTCGTGGCATTGCGCATCACCGTCGATCTCATTTGGTTCGCAGCCTTACCGGGCCCCGCGTTTTTGAAGGCCGCCTGGCCGCTCCTCCGCGCCGGCGGTCTGGCACTGGGCGACGGTCCGCCGCCAGATACTGTCACGCAGTTCGCCGCCACAATCGGTGCCGGCCTCCTCCCCGCGGCACTTGACGGTGCCGCCTATTGGATCGTGCAACGACCATGAGCGAAGCAGTCTCCACCACCCTCCTGTTTCAGCAAGGCGCCGAGCATCAGCTCGCCGGCCGGCTGAACGAAGCCAGCGCCACCTTCCAGCGCGTCTTAGCGATCGATCCGAATCACGCCGACGCCCTGTATGGGCTCGGCACGATCGCCTTGACGCTCGGCCGCAACGACATCGCCGCGAATTTGATTGAAGCCGCGCTGTCCCTGAATGAGACGGTTGCCGCCTTTCATAATGATCTGGGTGAAGCCTACCGCAGGCTCGGTCGACTTTCAGAAGCGGCGCGGGAGTTTCACAGGACGGTGACGCTCGATCCCATGATGGCGAGCGCCTACAACAATCTCGCGATCATGCTACAGGGCGAAGGACAGCTCGACGATGCGATCCTGCTCTATCGCCAGGGGATCGAACTGCAGCCGGACTCGTTCGAGATGCAGCTCAATCTTGGCTGCGCCTTGCTCGCAACCGACGCAGTTGAGGAGGCTTCCGCAGCCCTGGAACAGGCGCAGCGTCTCTCGCCCGATAACCCGACGATGTTGCTGGATCTCGGCAATGTCCGAATGCGGCAGGATCGGGTCGAGGAAGCCGAGGCGCTCTACCGCACAGCGCTCCACCACCGACCCGATTATATGATGGCGGAGCTCAATCTCGGCCTGGCCTTACGTGAATTGGGACGACCCGAGGAATCCCTGCCCTATTATGATCGCGCGGCTTTGCTGGATCCAGAATCGCCCGCGATCAAGTGGAATGACAGCGTCTGCCGCCTGCTGCTTGGGGATTACAAGCGCGGATGGGAAGGCTTCGCCTATCGCTGGCAGGCCACCAAGCTTGCGCTCCAGGGCCTGACCACGCCGACCTGGGAGGGTGGTCCTTTGACCGGCAAACGGCTGTTGGTCCACGCCGAGCAAGGGCTCGGCGATACGATCCAGTTCATCCGGTTTCTGCCGGATCTGTCCCGATTTGGGGCTGACGAAATCATTCTTCTGGCACAGGCGCCGCTGCTCCGGCTGCTGCGCCGTGAGGCGCTCGGCTGCACCATCGTCGGTCCTGAGGACACCATGCCGCCTTATGATTTGCGGTTGCCTCTGATGGATCTGCCGCTGCGCCTCGATATTACGCTCGAGAATTTGCCTGCGGATATCCCGTATCTTTCGGCCGAACCGGCTCTCATCGCTGCGTGGCGGAACCGGTTGCAGCCCTTGCCCGGCCTTAAAGTTGGGCTGGTTTGGCAAGGGCGCCCGGACCACGCCAATGATCGGAACCGATCGATCGCTACACTCGCCCTGGCTCCGCTGCTGGAGCTGCCGGGCGTCTCATGGGTCAGCTTACAAAAGGCAACACTCGGCGCGTTGCCGGATGGTATCCTCGATCTCTCGGCGTCGCTGGGCGACATGATGGATACAGCCGCCGCCATTATGGCGCTCGATCTGGTGATTTCTGTCGATACCTCCGTGGCGCATCTGGCCGGTGCGCTCGGCAAACCAGTCTGGCTCCTGCTGCCCTTCGCGCCGGATTGGCGCTGGCTGACCGAACGGGATAACAGTCCCTGGTACCCGACAGCGCGTCTCTTTCGACAGACACGGCGGGGAGATTGGGCAGGCGTGATCGATCGGATAATGGAAGCGTTGGGTACGGCTCACTCTATTGTGGCCACGCCTTAAAATGCTTCGCGAGTGCTACCCCTTGGCCCTGATAATTGGATTTTATGCCGGTGCCATACCTCTTATCGGCGCTCCCGGTCCGCAACCGGACATAATTGAGCCATCCTACGGTTTGCCCGTGCTCCAGCGTGAATGAAACGCCGTACGACCGCACCTCCAAGACCGCTTTACTGCCGCCTGCGCTACCATTCCAGCCAAACCCTGGATCGAAGAAGCCAGCGTAATGCACCCTGAACTCACCAGATGTCGAATCGTATGGCACCATCTCAGCGGCCAAATTCGGCGGCACGCCAACTTCTTCTCGGGTGGCCAAAATATAGAAGTCATCCCGGTCTAGATTGAGGTGGCCTCCATCTGCATATATCGGCTCCCAAAATTCTCGCGGATCGTAAAATCCGATCCTTGCTACATCTATTTTGCTGGAATTCTTCCGCGCTTTATAGCCGACTATTGAACCTGGGCCGTTACCAACAAGATCAACCGATACCGGCACAAGACCCTTTCGCAATGGCAGGCGTGGTCCCCATGGCGCTTTGACCAATTGCCCGCCCTCGTATAACCGCTCCATCTCGCTGGCAGCCAAAGCGGTGCTGCCATAATTGAATCGAAGTTGGTTAAGTCTCGTCCCCTTGCGAACGACGATGCTGAACGTCAGTGGCGCGATCTCAACAAAAAGTGGCCCCTGATAGCCTCTCTCAACCCGATCAAAGGCCGTTGCCTTGTCGGTAATAAGGCGCGTTAGAACGTCCAGCCGACCAGTCGAACTTTTGGGATTAGCCAGCCCCTCGATTCCGTTCGAAAAGCGAACAGTTTCCTGCAATTCCGCAACGTAAACGGCCCCTTTTTCGAGGACCGACGGATTTGTCAAATCGATCGCGGGCAATCCGTCGAGATATTCTACCTTTTGCATGACCGTCGAGTCGGGACCGGGCAAGAAGCTGGCGCGCACGCGGTATGCATGGGAACCGAGGCGAAGATCCAAACTGGACGGCTGTATCTGATCTGCCAGGATTCCGCCAGGCGCACCGACCTCCTCATTTGCGATGAGTGCCGCGATACCCTGAGACGGGATAACGCCGGTGTTCATTGGCTGAGCAGCCAAGGTCCGAGCGGGCTGTCCCGACTCTGCGAATGACCCCGATGATGGGGTGTCGTTGCTCATCTGTCTCTGCCTATGCCTTCATCCGCAAGGGGTTGGTAAGAGGCGGGAGCGAAGACTAAGCATGATTTCCTGCGTTGGGCCAGAATTGCGTGGGGCCCCGCGTTACCATCCGTGTCATCCGCTCTTCTTGGGCAGGCGCAAGCTGAACAAAGCGGCGACAGCGGCTGATGGAAGCTTCTTCATATCGGCAGGGACTTCGAACAAGGCTGGGTCCTGCGGAGCGCGCAGGATGTTGGTCAGTTCGAGCGTTCCCTCTGTCGGCTTGTGGTCAGCCTCCTCGTAGGTGCCCTCCAGCTTAACCACGATGCCTTCGTGGGTGAGCCAAGCGAACCCATCCAGTATCGAGCCGTCGCTCCCGGCACGTTGGATCCGGAACTGGTCCACTGCCTGCCCGGCCATCATGCTGTGTGACACCGGACTGCCCAGCTTGCTGACATCGCCTTCTTCGGTGACCGCTTTGGGAAACGGAAACTCGGCATAGACGTGGAGTTCAGGCAGCAGCAAATAGGCGATCTGGCGGTCGGCGCGCAGCAACAATACCGGGTGCAGCCCGTTAAGTTCCTGCTCATGGCGCTGCATGCCCGGCGCCGCATAGACCTTACCGGTATAGGTCTTGTCCTTGAAATGGACGGTACGCTCGGCGCTGAACGGCACCGACGTATCGCCGGCAAGCTGAGCCGCGAAACCGGGAACGCCGCAGATGATGAGGAACGCAAGAGCAAGACTGAGGCGTAACATGGGTGTAAGGGCTCCTCGATGGTGTGGCAAATTTCAACATGGCCGGATGGGAGCGTGGCGGAAACGGCCTATTTGATACAGGTGTGTGTTTGCCGCACCGCGAAAATCTATTCCGTGCGGGCTTGGAGGCGACGGCCTGCTTGTCTATCGTGTGACGAATAATGATCGCGCCACCAGGGAGACAGAACAGGATGACGGAGACCATTTCGGGCCGCGTAAAGGCTTTGGGACTTGAGCTGCCGAAAACCGCAGCGCCGGCGGCCAACTATGTGCCCTACGTCATCACCGGTAATCTGGTGTTTCTCGCCGGCCAAATCGCCCAGCGCGACGGCGTCCGTCCCTATGTCGGCAAAGTCGGCGAGGTTTATACGATCGCCGAAGCGGCGAAGGCAGCCGAGCTGTGCGGCCTCAATATTCTGGCCTGGCTGGCAGAGATCGTCGGCGACGATGCTGAGAAAGTCGTTCGGTGCGTGAGGCTCGGCGGCTTCGTCAATTGCGCCAGCCATTTTACCGAGCAGCCCAAAGTGATCAACGGCGCGTCCGATTTGATGGTTGCGGTGTTTGGTGAGAAAGGTCGGCATGCCAGAACAGCCGTCGGCGCCAATGTACTACCCTTCGATGTATCGGTCGAAATCGATGCGATTTTCGAGATTGTGGTCTAGAATGACATGAATTTACGTCGGTCATTAGTTTCTTCTCCCTCTCTGCCCCGCTGGGGCAGAGAGGGGATTTTCCTCGCGATGTGCCGACCCAACCTGTTTTCACCTCGCTCTCACCGCAAGGTGAGCCGCACATGACTCATGATCCTGACGCTTTCACCCTCTCCAGCATCGCCTCAATCAGCAAGGTGGATGCAGCGGCGTGGGATGCCTGCGCCGGGCCGGATAATCCGTTCGTCAGCTATGGGTTTCTGTCAGCATTGGAGGAAAGTCGATCGGTCGGGGGCCGCAGCGGTTGGGCGACGCACCATATGCTTTTGCATGATCCGCTCGGCCGTCTCGTCGCCTGCGCCCCGCTTTATGCCAAGAGCCATTCCTATGGTGAATACGTTTTCGATCATGGTTGGGCGCAGGCCTATGAGGCCGCTGGCGGCAGTTACTATCCGAAGCTCATCTCCGCCGTGCCATTCAGTCCCGTTCCAGGACCTCGGCTGTTGATCCATCCCGATGCGCCGGCGGAGGCCTTCCAACTCTTGCTTGGCGGCATGGTGGAGTATGCGAAGCGGGCGAAGGTCTCGTCACTGCATGTCAATTTCCCGACGCGCGAGCAGTGGGACAGTCTTGGCGAAGCCGGCATGCTGCAGCGGATCGGCACACAGTTTCACTGGGAAAACCAGCATTATACCAGCTTCGAAGATTTCCTTGAATCGCTCGCGTCTCGCAAACGCAAGCAGATCCGCAAAGAACGGCGAGAGGCGCTGGAGGGCGGCATCACGATCCGGGTGCTGTGCGGTAAGGACATTAGTGTAACCGACTGGGACGCGTTCTATCGCTTCTACGTGTCGACCGTCGATCGCAAATGGGGATCTGCCTATCTCACCCGAAGCTTTTTCGATCTGCTGGGCGCACGGTTGGGCGATGCAGTCGTGCTGATCGTGGCGGAACGCAACGGGCACCCGATCGGCGCCGCCCTCAATCTTAAAGGTAGCGACACGCTGTTTGGTCGTAACTGGGGTTGCGACGGCGACTATAAGTTCCTGCATTTCGAGGTTTGCTATTATCAGGCGATAGACTATGCGATTCAGCGCGGTCTGAAACGAGTAGAGGCAGGCGCGCAAGGCATGCACAAGATCCAGCGCGGCTACTTGCCGGCCGAAACCTATAGCGCCCATTGGTTCGCCGATGGCCGCCTCGCGCAAGGGGTCGAGCAATTTCTTGAGCGCGAACGGATCACGGTCCAGGCGCAAATGGCCGAGTTGGCCACAATGTCACCGTTCAAGGATGAGGCGAATTAGATCCTGATGTCATTGACGCCGCACATAGACAATCACGATTTGAAGGATATGTAAGCGTTCATCGTAGCCTTGTAACAAATCTATAGTAAGCTAACTCGCTAACTGGTTATATAAGCGGGAGCTTTTATGCGTATCTGGACGAACTTTGCGATCCGCACCAAAGTTCTATCGGCCTTCGGCGCCGTGTTCATCGCCACGCTGGGCCTCGGTCTGTTCGGGCTCGGTCAAACCGCGACAGTTAACGACGCGGCTCTCAATGTCCGTGACAATTGGCTGCCTTCCGCCGTCCTGATCGGCAAGCTCTCGACGGCAGTCGAAAGTTTCCGGGCGCGCGAAGCCAGGACGATCATCAGCGGGCTCACCGGCGACACGGCTCAAGCCGCCGAGGATGCCGCGGTATTTGTCCAAACCAAGGCCACACTCGTGCAGATTCGCCGTGACTATCAGCCGCTGATCCTGCACGGGTCTGAGGACGAACAACTGATGCAGACGTTCGATACGGCCTGGAGCAAGGTACAGCAAACATCAGCCCAGATTGAGGACCTGCTCGGCAAGGGCGACACCAAGACGGCAATCTCGGTCTATGCCGGACCGGACCGTGAGGCGTTCAACCAGATGCGCTCGACAGTCTTGAAGGCTCTGGCGTTCAATGAATCGGAAGGCAGGAAGGCGGCCGACCACGGAACCGCTGCCTATGCCAGCGCCGATGCGCTGACGATCGCGGCGCTTGTCGCGACAGCCTTGCTTTGCGTCATCGCGAGCTATGCGATCGTGAGCGGCGTGGCCAGGCCGATCCGGCGGACGACCGAAGTTGTGAACCGGCTTGCATCCGGCGACCGCTCCATCAACGTGGCAGACGTCGAGCGCGGCGACGAGGTCGGTACGCTCGCGCGGGCGCTGCAAATTTTCAAGGACCGGATGATCGAGGGCGAAGCGCTCGCCGCCAGTCAGGAGGCCGAGCGCCAGATAAAGGAGCGGCGCGCGAAGATGCTGGAGGAACTCGTTCGGGCCTTCGAGGCCAAGATCGGCACGCTGGTCGATGCGCTGGCCGGCGCTGCAACTGAAATGCAGGCGACGTCGAATTCCATGGCATCCGCGGCAGAGCAGACCAAGCTCCAATCGAGCGTGGTTGCAACTGCCTCGCAGCAGACTTCGTCGAACGTGCAGACGGTCGCCAGCGCAACTGAGGAATTGGCTGCATCCGTGCGCGAGATCGGGCAGCAAGTCTCGACCTCGCGAGACATCGCAAAGCGCGCACTCGGCGAATCGGCGGAGACCAGCGAAACAGTGCGGTCGCTGTCCGCAAGCGCCCATAAAATCGGCGACATCGTCCAACTGATTTCGGCAATCGCCAGCCAGACCAACCTGTTAGCGCTCAACGCCACCATCGAAGCGGCGCGCGCCGGTGACGCCGGCAAGGGCTTCGCTGTGGTGGCGTCGGAGGTGAAGTCGCTGGCTATGCAGACGGCCCGGGCGACCGGCGACATTGAGGCCCAGGTCGGCGAGATCCAGACGCTGACCGCGAAGACCGTCAGGGCGATTGACAATATCGGCCAGACCATCAGCGAGATGTCTGACATCGCTATCGCCATCGCCGCCGCGATCGAGGAGCAGGACGCGGTTACTACCGAGATCGCGCGCAGTGCGACGGAGGCTGCCAAGGGTACGGACGAGGTTTCCAACACCATCGCGGGCGTGAATGAGGCGCTTCGGTGACGGGAAGCGCTGCATCACAGATCTTGAAAGCGGCCGGCGAGCTTTCACGTCAGGCTGAGGCGCTGAACGGCGAAGTCATTGACTTCATCGCCGGCGTCAAGGCAGCTTGAGAACATTCTCTTTCCCTCCCCACGAGGGGGAGGGAAAGAAAAGGACGGCCTGCTATTCCGCCAAAGCGGGTTCTGGCTCTGAGCCGTCGGGGTCCGGCACTTCCGGCCGTTCCGGGACAGCCCGAGCGGTAAAGGCGAAGGCCAGCTTGTCGTCTCTGACCGTGACCTGCACCACGCCACCCTTAGAGAGCTGACCGAACAGTAATTCCTCGGCGAGTGGCTTCTTGATGTTTTCCTGGATCACGCGGCCGAGCGGCCGGGCGCCGAACAAACGGTCATAGCCCTTGACCCCGAGCCAGTTGCGCGCGGCCTCGTCGAGTTCGATCGTGACGCCGCGATCGGCCAACTGAACTTCAAGCTGCATCACGAACTTATCGACCACGCGGTGGATCGTCTCCGGCGCCAGCGGGGCGAAGGAGATGATGCTGTCGAGCCGGTTGCGGAATTCCGGCGTGAACATCCGGTTGATCGCTTCGTGATCTTCGCCGCTGCGGATCTCGGTGCCAAAGCCGATCGCCGGCTTGGCGAGCTCGGCGGCGCCGGCATTGGTGGTCATGATCAGGATCACATT
>Ga0116226_10003244_pt1 | contig 14339 bp, 13 predicted proteins | sample S1TSphfallax_FD_89692 | JGI IMG/M metagenome (GOLD analysis project Ga0116226, IMG submission 89692) | Host-associated microbial communities from peat moss isolated from Minnesota, USA - S1T2_Fa - Sphagnum fallax MG | ecosystem: Host-associated > Plants > Peat moss > Unclassified | place: USA...
GGGGAAGGCGACGAGCGCGGCGGGCGCATCGACATCCTTCTCCTTCTTCTTCGACGACGAGCAGGCGACGAGCGCCAGGATCGCGCAAGCCACGGCCGGCACCAGGAATCGACGCTGCATCACGGGGTCTTCTCCGGTCACGGCGACGCGAGGTCGCGGATCTTCAGATCGAGGGTCGCCGTGTCGAGGACGCCGGCGGTCTTGGCCGCGCTCGCTTCGCGATACGCCGCGAGCGCGCCGGCACGGTCGCCCTTCGCGAGCAGCGCATCGCCGCGTACCTCGGCGAATTCGGGAGCGAACGCGCTGCCGGGGGTAGCGCCCTGAACGGTGCCGAGGGCCTCCTCGGACTTCCCCTCGGCGAGCAGCACGCGCGCGAGCCGCAGCCGCGCGACGAGCGCAAGCTCCGGATCATGGCTGCCGGTCATCACCGCGCGCAGATCAGTGTCGGCCGCCGCGAGGTCGTTCGACTCCACCGCCACACGCGCCGCCGCGAGCCGGGCTTGATCGACGTACGGCGAACCCGCGTGGTCGCGCTCGAGTGCTGCGAGCATCGAGGCGGCGCGCGCAGAGTCCTTGCGCCCGAAGGCATCGACCACCTGCTCGTACTGCTGTTCGGCAGCGTGCGCCTGGGCGTCCACATGGCCCTTGTAGGCATTCCAGCCCCAAATTCCCGCCACGCCGACGATGATGCCGGCCACGATCCAAGGGCCATTCTGGGCAATCCAGCCCTTGAAGTACTCCCACTGTTCTTGTTCGTCGTCGAGATCGTCCACCACTGAAGTCTCCTGCTGGCCGGGCCGCGGCCCGACACCCTACCTCAACCGCGTGCCGCCGTGAGCGCCGCTTCGATCCCCGCCGCGAGATCGGTGAGCATACATTCGGTCTGACCCGATTCCTGTCGCAAAGGTTTCAAGGCAGCCACGCCCCGCGCGAGCTCGTCATCGCCCAGGATGAGCGCGAGCGGCGCGCCACTGCGATCCGCACGGCGGAACTGAGCCTTGAAGTTCCCGCCCCCTAGGTTCGCGACGATCCGGCGGCCGGGCAATGCGTCGCGCAGCCGCTCGGCGAGGGCCAGTGCCTCGCGCTCGGCGCGCGCACCCTGGATGACGACATACACGTCGGGCACCGCGGGCGCCGGGGTCCGGCCGAGCCGCTCGAGCAGCAGCACCACACGCTCGATGCCGAACGCGAACCCTATGGCGGGCGTCGCTTCGCCCCCGAGTTGCTCGATGAGGCCGTCATAACGGCCGCCGGCACAGATCGCGTTCTGTGCGCCGAGCGCGTCGGTGGTCCACTCGAACACGGTGCGGGTGTAGTAGTCGAGGCCGCGGACAAGTCGCGGGTTCACGAGATAGGGCACCCCGAGACCATCGAGCGCCGCGCGCAACGCCGCGAAGTGAGCCTCCGACTCGGCGTCTAGGTGTTCCGTGAGCAGCGGCGCGGCGTCGATGAGCGCGCGCATGTCGGGATTCTTGCTGTCGAGGATACGCAGCGCGTTGCCCTCGAGCCGCCGCCGGCTGTCGGCGTCGAGGCTCGACTCGTGCGCGCGGAAATAGGCGACCAGCCGCTCCCGGTAGGCACGCCGCGCTTCCGGAGTGCCGAGTGAGTTGATCTCGAGTCGTACCCGATCCACTTTCAGCTCACGCCACAGCCGCGCGCTGAGTGCGATCAGCTCCGCATCGACGTCGGGACCGGCGAAGCCGAAAGCCTCCACATCGACTTGGTGGAACTGGCGGTAGCGCCCTTCCTGGTTCTTCTCGTGGCGAAACATCGGCCCCGTGCACCACACTTTGTGGCGCGCGCCGCGCAGCATCCCGTTAGTGATGACGGCGCGCACCAAGCCCGCGGTCGCCTCGGGGCGAAGCGTCAACCGGTCGCCGCCGATATCGACGAAGCTATACATCTCCTTCTCGACGATGTCGGTGAACTCGCCGATCGACCGATGGAAGAGTTCGGTGTGCTCGACGACCGGCGCACGAAATTCCTCGTAGCCATAGGCCGCAAGCAGCCGGCGCGCCGTCGCCTCGATGTGCTGCCACACCTGGATCTTCTCGGGCAACACATCGTTCATGCCGGTGACCCGGCGCAGTGGAGGGGTAGCCATGAGGTAAGTCGGTAGGAAGTTCAGCGACTGGTCGCAAGCCGGCCGGCGGCGTTGACCACGAAATCCGCGACGTCGCTGCGCAGCGCCGCCTCGGGAATCGAAGCCGAACGGCCGTTGATCGACACGCTCACGCCCGGGGCATGGCCGAGTACGACCCGGAACGGCGCCTTACCGGCAAGCGTCTGCTCGGTGTTCGCGGGCGCGAGATCATAGTAGAGACGGTGCCCGTCGCCGTCATAGACCTCGGCCCAGCTGTCGGTGGCAAAGCGCAGCTGCAGTTCCAGCGGCACGGCGCGCGCGTCGCTCTCAACCGCTACCGGCGCCCGAGCGAGCACCGGCGTCGCCACCACCGCTTTCGCTGGCTCCGCGGCCGGCGACGGCACGGGCACGGTCACGGGCACTGCTGGTACGGCTAACGCAGCGGACCCCGCCGACGGGGCAGACGCAGCAGCCACCTCCGTCGCAGCCGTCGCAGCCGTCGCAGCCCCGGTAGCGGGCTTCGCACCGTCGCCCGCGGCCTGCAGCGGTGCGAGCGGGCGTACCGAACGGAACATCCATGCGACCACGCCGATCGCCGCCATGATCACGAGGCCTGCGGCGACCGGCGCCGCGAGACTACGGGCCGCGGGCGAGCGGTCGCGGTGCGGCACTTGCCGGAGGTCCGGAGCTGCGCTCGGCGCAAAATTCGCGGCGTAGAGCTGCTGCAGTTCCGCAGCGCCCTCGCCGACGAGTTCGGCATAGCGGCGCAGATGGCCGCGCGCATACACCGGCGCACCGAGCACCCCGAAGGTCTCGTTGTCGAGCGCCTCGACCATGCGCGGCTCCATATGCAAGCGCTCAGCGGCCTCGATCACGGTGAACCCGGCACGCTCGCGGGCCGCGCGCAACCGCGACCCGATCCCGACACCGGCGGCGGCGGGCTCGATCGGACCTGCGGGCTCGTCGGCCATAACCTATCCCCCACGGCTCGCCGACGTAAGAAGGCGGGTCTCGTCCGAGTTAGGGAAGTCGACCCGCAGCAGTCGCGAATAGTGTTCCTCCGACAGGCGATCGCCACCGACCCGCGCCACCCGTACGCCGAGCCAGAGGATTTCCGCGGACTCCGGGAAGTTAGCGAGGTAACGTTGGATGTGATCCTTCGCCTCGGCCACACGATTGGTTTCGAGATACAGCTCGCCGAGTTGCAGCAACGCTTCCTGGTATCCGGCCTTACGGGCGAGAGCCTGCAGAAGATTGCGCTCGGCATCCGCGTACCGCTTGGCCTTGCGCAGGCAGACCGCTGCATTGGTGAAGGCGGCTTCCGGGGTCGGATAGAGCGCATTGTGAGCCGCCGCCTCGAATAACTTGACGCCCTCGTTGGTACGCCCCTGCGCACAGAGAAACACCGCGTAGTTATTTTCGATCGAGGGATCCTGCGGCGCGAGCCGGATCGCATCACGGTAGTTCGCATCGGCCTTGGCCGGGAACCCGAGCCGCTCATTGAGGAGTCCCAGGGCCGCGTGAACATTCGGATCGCGCGGGTTCTCCTTGAGCGCGCGCGCGAGCTTATCCTGAGCGATGGCGAGGTCGCCCTGACTGATGTAGGCCACCCCGAGCTGCACGTTGTAATTAGCCGCAGCCGCGGAGTTATCCGTATTGGCGGGCTGGGGCCGCGGCGCAATGCTATTGTAGTTAGGCCGACTCGAGACACAGGCCGCGAGCGCGAGCGTGAGCGCCAGCGCGCCGGGCAGCCCGCGCCTCATGAGGGCACCAGCTCGACGCGCGGCGGGACGAGGTCCGCGCCTGCGGGAGTGACCAGCGGATGCCGGGTACCCAGCCGCACGGTGGTGCGGTCGAGCACGCGCCCGGCGAGCTGTCCGCAGGCCGCATCGATGTCATCGCCACGGGTGCGGCGGATGGTCGCGATCAGCCCTCGGGAGACGAGCTCATCACGGAAGGCGACGATCCGCGGCATCGGCGAGCGCCGGAACGGAGTGCCGGGAAAGGGATTGAATGGGATGAGGTTCAACTTCGCGGGGCGGCCCTCGAGCAGCCGTGCGAGCGCGCGCGCCTGGACGAGCGAGTCGTTGACCCCATCGAGCATCACGTACTCGAAGGTCACGCTGCGGCCATTTTGCTCATCGAGGTAATGCCAGCAGGCCTCGAGCAGTTCGGCGATGTTGTGCAGCCGGTTGATCGGTACGAGCTGCGAGCGGAGCTCGTCGTCGGGGGCGTGCAGCGAGACCGCGAGCGCGACGTTCACTTCCTCGGCGAGCTTGTAGATCTGCGGCACGAGCCCGGAGGTCGACAGCGTCACCCGCCGGCGCGAGATGTCGAAGCCGAGATCGTCCATGAAAATGCGAGTCGCCGGCACGACGTTGCGGAAGTTGGCCAGCGGCTCGCCCATGCCCATGAGGACGACGTTGGTGACCATTCGCTCGCCGCCCGGTTTGCGACCTAACAATCGTTCGGCAAGCCAGACCTGTCCAACGATCTCCGCGGTCGTGAGATTCCGGTTGAACCCTTGCTGCGCGGTCGAGCAGAACGCGCAGTCGAGCGCACAGCCGACCTGCGACGAGATGCACAGCGTGCCGCGATCGGTCTCCGGGATGAAGACCATTTCAAAGGCCTGCGAGGAGTCCGCCCGCAGTTTCCACTTGCGCGTGCCGTCGGTCGAGCGTTGCTCCTCGAGGACTTCCGGAGGACGGATCTCGGCGCGTTCGACGAGCCGCGCGCGAAACTCGCGCGCAAGATCGGTCATATTCGCGAACTCGCTCTCGCCGCGCCGATAGATCCAGGTCATCAGCTGACGACCGCGGAAGCTCTTGCCCCCTTGCTCCAGGGCAAAGGCTTCCAGCTCGGAGCGGGTGAGCCCGAGGAGGTTCAGGCGCTGAGGTGGCGGGAGGGTCATCTGCGCCGTGCTGTGCGCGCCCTTCAGGCTCGCGGACAGAGCTCCGTGGTGCGGAAGAAGTAGGCGATTTCCTGTTGCGCGGTCTCTGGAGCGTCCGATCCGTGCACGGTGTTCGCCTCGATGCTCTCGGCCAGATCCGCGCGAATGGTGCCGGGAGCGGCCTTTTTCGGATCGGTAGCGCCCATGATCTCGCGATTTTTCGCGATCGCGTTCTCGCCCTCGAGCACCTGGACCACGATGGGACCGGAAATCATGTACTTCACCAGGTCCTTGAAGAACGGACGCTCGCGATGCACCGCGTAGAAGCCTTCGGCTTCGCTCTGCGACAACCGCATCATGCGGGAAGCCACGATCCGCAGGCCCGCCGCCTCGAACCGGCGGGAGACCTCGCCGATGAGATTACGGGCGACGCCATCGGGCTTGATGATCGAAAAGGTGCGCTCGAGCGCCATGGAAACCTCGTTGGGAATGGGGTCAGACGGAGGAGCCGGACGGCAAAGCCCAGCCATTTAACCGCGGGAGTTTACCCGCAGGGCCGCTGAGCCGCCAATGCAAGAGGTCCGAAGCCCCCACCGAGGCACTGCAAGGATGTGCCCGCCGCCGCAAACGGCGGCCCAACGACTACACGCTGAAGCTCTCGCCGCAGCCGCATTCGCCCTTGACGTTGGGATTATGGAAGCGGAACGCCTCGTTCAGCCCCTGCTTGACGAAATCGACCGTGGTGCCGTCGATGAGCGGCAAACTCGCCGGATCGACGACCACCCGCACGCCCCGATCCTCGAACACGAGGTCATCGGGTTGGGTGTCGTCGGCGTAATTGATGACGTAAGCGAAGCCCGAGCAACCGGTCTTGCGCACCCCTACCCGCAGCCCGATGCCGCGACCGCGGCTCGCGAGGAAGGTCCGGACCCGATTCGCCGCCGATTCAGTGAGTGAGATGGCCATGAGTTCCTATGTTAAAGCCGATACCGGCCAATGCCGAACACATTCCCGTAATGCATCTTCGATAATCAGCAGTCGCCCCAGCTTCTCGATCGGAACCTCGAGCGCCTGGCGCCAGGCTTCCGGGTCCCCGGGCACCAAGCTGCCGCTGCGTCTGCCGGGCAGCTGCGCCGTGAGCCACGCCGCCACTGCCAGAGTATGGGGGCAACCCCAGGCTTGAAAACGTGCATCTCTCACATTGTCCCCTTCGATCAGTAGTTCGAAGCGGATACGCGCGCCGTCGACGTCGCTGCCGGCGTCACCGCAAACTCGGCGTTCGGCCGTCGCGGCCAAGCTACCGGCGCCGGGTAAGTCCTCGAACAGGCGCCGGACGGTGGGCGACAGCGGATCGAAATCCAGCGCCCCATCGCTCGCCGGAGCGCGCGCGGGATCGAGGCGGGTAAGGTCGCCCCCGTTGGCGGCCAGCGCGCTGAACCCCGTACCGCCCGGCGCCACGGCGCGCAGCCGCGTCACCGCGCGCCGCACCGCTGACACCGCCGCGTCGATCTCGGCGATGCTGGTGCCGCGGCCGAGCGAAAAGCGCAGCGAACTCTGCGCGAGTTCCGGCCGACGACCGAGGGCCCGCAGGACATACGAGGGCTCGGCGCTCGCCGAAGAACAAGCGGACCCGGTCGCGACCGCGATCCCGCCGAGCGCGGTTACCAGGCTCTCCCCTTCCACGCCCTCGAACGAGACATTGAGTAGCCCGGCGACGGTGGTGCCCGGCGTGCCGTTTCGGTGCACGCCCTCCAGGGTCGACAGACCGCCCCAAAGCCGCTCGCGCAGCGACTTCAGGCGCACTCGCTCGCTCTCGAGGCTCTGCGCGGCGAGCTCACAGGCGACCCCGAAGCCTACGATCTGGTGAGTGGCGAGCGTGCCGGAACGCAGCCCCTGCTCGTGGCCCCCTCCATGAAGAATCGGCTTCAGCCACGGCCGCGCGCGTGGGCCCACCCAGAGTGCACCGATGCCCTGCGGCCCATACAGCTTATGAGCGGTGAAGGACACGAGGTCCACCCCGAGCTCGCGGACATCGATCGGCTCGCGGCCCGCACTCTGCGCGGCATCGGTATGCAGCAGCACTCCCCGCTCGCGGCACAGCCGTCCCATCGCGGCGAGGTCGGCGATGACACCGATCTCGTTGTTCACATGCATCACTGACACCAGCAGCGTATCCGCGCGCAGCGCGGCGCGGATCGATTCCGGGTCGATGCGCCCGTCGCGCTCCGGATCGATCCAGGTGACCTCGAATCCGGCCCGCTCGAGTTCGCGCGCTGGGTCGAGCACGGCCTTGTGCTCGGTGCGACAGGTAACGAGGTGCCGACCCCGGTCGCCATTCGGACGCATGATTCCGAGCAGCGCGAGGTTGTCGGACTCGGTGGCGCCCGAGGTGAACACGATCTCGGCGGGTGCGGCCCCGATGAGCGCCGCCACCGACGCCCGCGCCGCCGCCACCCGCCGCGCCGCCGCACGCCCGGGTGCGTGGGTGACCGAGGCGGCATTCCCATACGTGCCGTCGCGGCCGAGACAGTCCAGCATGGCCGCCGCGACCCGCGGATCGACGGGGGTGGTCGCCGCGTGATCGAGATAGATCCAAGGGGCCGCGCTCATGAGGGCTGCGCCGGGTCGTCGCCCGCGTGCAAGCCCGCAGCGGCCTCGCCCGCCCGACGCCGGCGGCTCTGCACGGCCGTGAGGATGCCGCGCAGGATGTTGACCTCGTTGGCGTCGAGTTCGGCACGCTGCAGGAAGCGGCGGATACGGGTCATGAGGTGCGTGCCACTTCGCGTCCGATCGCGAAAATCGATCGCCTCGAGCACCTCCGCGAGATGCCCATAGAGGCGAGTCATCTCTTCCGGGGAAGCCGGCGGCGCCTCGGGCGCACTCGGCGGAAGCTCCGCCCCGCGAGCGCGATAGATCTCGTAGGCGACCAGTTGCACGGCCATGGCGACGTTGAGCGAAGCGTACTCGGCATTCGCGGGAATGCGCAGCAGCGCGTGGCAGGCCTCGAGTTCCTGGTTGGTGAGGCCGGTGCGCTCGTTGCCGAACAGCACCGCGACCGGTGCCCGCTGCGCTTCGGCGGCGATCCGGGGCGCGGCATCGCGGACGTCGAAAACACGGAAATGACTATCCCGCACTCGCGCGGTGGTGCCGATCACGAAGCCTACGCCGGCCAGAGCCGCCTCGACCGAATCGACCACCCGCGCCGTGGCGAGCAGGTCGTCCGCTCCGGAGGCGCGCGCCGTCGCCTCCGGCGACGGAAAAATCCGCGGCCGCACCAGCACGAGCTCACGGAGTCCCATGTTCTTCATGGCGCGCGCCGCGGCTCCGACGTTCCCGGGGTGGGAGGTCTCGACCAGGACGAAGCGGATCGGCGGGGCGTCGGTGACGGCGGACATCGGGGTCGGCGAAGGTGATTGTGCTATTTTACCGCGCCTTCACCTCGGCGCTCGATTCCATGCAGGCACTCCTCAATATCGCGGTCCGCGCAGCGCGTCGGGCCGGGGAAGTCATCGCGCGTGCGGTGCCCCGCATCGAGGGGCTCGAGGTCACCTCCAAGGGCCACAACGACTTCGTGAGCGAGGTCGATCGCGCTGCGGAGCGGGAAATCATGGCGATCATCCGCAAGAATTACCCCCACCACGCGTTCCTGGCCGAGGAAAGCGGCGCGAGCGGCGAGGACGAGACGGTCTGGATCATCGACCCGCTCGATGGAACCACCAATTTCCTGCACGGCTTCCCGACCTTCGCCGTGTCGATCGCCTGCGAGCGGCGTGGGCGCCTCGAACATGCGGTGGTCTACGACGTCATGCGCCAAGAGCTCTTTACGGCCTCGCGCGGCGAAGGCGCCCAACTCGACGGCAAGCGCATGCGGGTCTCCAAGCGCCGCGGTCTCGATGGCGCCCTCGTCGGCACGGGTCTACCTTTCCGCGGAAACGTCGAGCACGTGGATGCCTATCTCGCGATGTTGCGCGCAGTGATGTTGGAAACCGCGGGCATCCGGCGCCCCGGGGCAGCGGCCCTCGACCTCGCGTATGTGGCCGCGGGGCGGCTCGATGCTTTCTGGGAGATCGGCCTCAAGCCCTGGGACACGGCCGCCGGAGCGCTCCTCATTCAGGAAGCGGGCGGCCGCATCGGCACCGTGAGCGGCGGCGAATATCAGCGCAGCGAGCACGTCGTGGCCGGCAATCCCCGCACCTACGCGGCGCTGCTCGAGCTGCTGGCCCCGCACCTGCCGGCGGACCTGCGACCCGGCGTCTCGCCGGCGGCCGCGCGACCCGCCTGAATCAGACCTAAGGCGCCGCCGCCTCCGCGCGGCCGATATGGCTCTTGCGCCGCGCGTACGCGAAGTAGAAGCAGATACCCGCCAGCCCCCAGCCGAAGAACAGCTCGATCGTCACCGAATCGAGGCTCAGGAATAGCAGCAGACAGCCCGCCATGGCGAGCGGGCCCACCACCCACAAGAACGGCGTGCGAAAACTCCGCGCTCGATCGGGTTGACGCGCGCGCAAGATCATCACCCCGAGCGCCACCACGAAAAACGCGAACAGCGTGCCCGAATTGGAGATGTCGGCGAGCACGCCGACCGGAAACATCGCCGCGAAGAACGCGACCGCGACCCCGGTGATCATCGTCACCACATGGGGCGTGCGGTAGGTCGGGTGTATCCGCGAGAAGAGTTCCGGCATCAGACCGTCCCTCGACATGGTGAAGAGAATGCGGGTCTGCCCGAACATCATCATGAGCACCACCGATGGCAGCGCGACGATCGCCGCGCCCGCGACGAGATCCCCAACCCGCGCCCAGCCGAGCTGCCGCAGAACAAATGCGAGCGGCTCCTTCGAGGCCGACAGCGGACCGCCAGGTTGCGCTCCGACCGCGCCGGTCGCGGAATACGCGACCAGCAGATAGAACACGGTGCACACGAGTAGCGACCCGATGAGCCCGATCGGCAGGTTCCGCTTCGGATTGCGCGTCTCCTCAGCCGCGGTGGAGACCGCATCGAAACCGACATAGGCGAAGAAGATCGAGGCCGCCGCGCCGAGCACGCCTGTGCCGGAGAGCGGCGTTCCCCAACCCTTGGGCAGGAGGGGCTCGAAGTTAGCCGTGTTGACCGACGGCAGCGCAATGGCGACGAACACCGTGAGCGCCACGATCTTCACCATCACCAGCACCGTGGTGAACTTCGCGCTCTTCGAGGTGCCGATGACCAGCAGCCAGGTGACGAACACCGAGACCAGGAATGCGAGCAGGTTGAACCCGCCCCCGGCCTTGGTCCCGTCCGGGAGCTCCACCACATCCCACGGGCCGGCGGTGAGGGCGAGCGGTAACCCGACCCCATGCCCGCGGAGAAAGCCGTTGACGTACCCCGACCAGCCGACCGCCACCGCGCCCGCCGACACGGCGTATTCGAGGATCAAGGCCCAGCCCACGATCCACGCGACGATCTCCCCCAGCACCGCGTACGAGTAGGTGTAGGCGGAGCCCGAAATCGGCACCATCGAGGCGATTTCCGCGTAGACGAGCGCGGTCAGCATGCACACGATGCCGGCGATCACGAACGACCACATCATGCCGGGACCGGCCTTGTTGGCGGCCACCGCGGTGAGCACGAAAATGCCCGTGCCAATCACCGCACCAATCCCGAGCATGGTGAGATCGAATGCGCCAAGTTGGCGCTTGAGTCCTTTGTTCTCGGCGACGGCGAGCAGACTGTCGATCGACTTGGTACGCCAGGTCATGCCGCCCTCTTATTGTGATGAACTCCCTCGTCCGATAGTAGCGGCGAGATCGGCGGGCCGCCAGCAACGGCGCGGAAACTCCGCATGCCCTCTATCCGTCCCGCAACTCCGTCTCCCTGCGCGCGAGCCGGCGTCGCAGCTGGAAGTTCAGCGCCTCGACCATGCCCGCGAACCCGAGCGCGACGTACAGATACTCGTGCGGCATCTCCACCTCGAACCCGGACGCCACCAGCTCGCCGCCAACCAGGATCAGAAACGCGAGCGCCAGCATCTTGAGCGTCGGATGCCGCTCGATGAAGGTGTTGACCGATGCCGAGATGAACATCATCGCCACGATCGCGGTCACGATCGCCGCGATCATGAGCGGCACCTGGTCCGGGCGCGCGAGGCCGACCGCGGTGAATACCGAATCGAGCGAGAACACGACGTCGAGCAGCGCGATCTGAAGGACGATGAGGAGCAGACTCGAGTACACCTTACGCGGCGCGGCGCTGCCCGCTTCGCGCAGACTCCGTCTGATCTCGGCGCCGCTCTTCAAGAGGAGGAACACACCCCCCGCCATGAGGATCAGGTCGCGGCCGGAGAAACCGAACCGGCCAATCTGCAACAGCGGTCGCGTGAGCCCGGTGAGCCACACGATCGAGAGCAGCAGCGCGATCCTAGTCACGGTGGCGAGCGCGAGTCCGAACACGCGCGCGAGGCCCTGGCGTTCGCGTGGCAGCCTCGCGACCAGGATCGACAGAAAGATCACATTGTCGATGCCGAGGATCAGCTCGAGCAGCACGAGCGTCAGGAAGACCAGCCAGCTGCTCGGATCGGTGAGCAAGGCGGCCACTCGCGCGGCCGGCCTTAAGGTAGGTCGTCCGCCCGGGTCTTACGCAGCGTCGGGAACACGTGCTCCGGCTCGAGTCCACAATCGAGCGCAATCGCACTCGAGATGTAGATCGAGGAGTAGGTACCCGCGAGGATGCCGATGATCAGCGCCTCCGAAAAGCCGCGCAGCGCCGGACCACCGAGGAACAGCAGCGCGAGCACCACGATCGAGGTGACGACCTTGGTCATGATGGTGCGCGAGAGGGTTTGATTGATCGACTCGTCGAGTGCGAGCGCCGGCGCGAGACGGCGGTTCGCCTCGAAGCGCTCGCGGATCCGATCGAACACGACCACGGTGTCGTTCAACGAGTAGCCGATGACGGCGAGGATGGCCGCCACCACCGGCAGATCGAACGAAGTCTGCGACACGGAGAATACGCCGAGCACCAGGATCGGATCGTGCAGCACCGCGAGGATGGCGCCGAGCGACAGGCGCCAGGTATGAAACCGCAGCGCGATATAGCCGAAGATCAACAGCAGCGTGAAACTGAGCGCGAGCGCCGCACTGCGCTTCAGCTCATTGCCCACCTGGGGACCAACGACTTCGACCTGTTGCACGGTGGCGGCCGAGTCGACCGACTTCAGTACCGCTTCGACGCGGGCACGAATCTCGGCACTCGCGCCGTTCTGCGACTTATCCGGGGCGAGGCGAATCGAGATATCGCGCGAAGAGCCGAAGTTCTCGACCTGGGCGTCATGGAAGCCCGCGGTATCGAGCTCGTGGCGAATGCGACCGACATCGGCCGCTCCCGGGAAACTCGCCTCGATCGCCACGCCGCCGGTGAAGTCGATCGCAAAGTTCAAGCCCCGTGTCGCGAACGACACGAACGAGATCACCATCAGCACGACCGACAGGCTGTACCAGATCTTCCGCGTCGCCATGAACGGGAAGTGGGTAGGCTTCGAGAAGAATTCCATGACTAGTCCTAGATCCAGAGCCGCACGAGCTTGCGCCGGCCGCCGTAGATGAGCGTGACGAGGGCGCGGCTACCCATGAGGGCGGTAAACAGCGAAGTGGCGATACCGAGAGTGAGTACGACCGCGAACCCGCGCACCGGGCCGGTACCGAACACCCACAGGACGACGCCCGCGATCAGCGCGGTGATGTTCGAATCCGCGATCGCCGAGAGCGCCTTGTCGAACCCGCGCACGATTGCGGCCTGGGGCGTCACGCGGTTGCGCAGCTCTTCCCGGATACGCTCGTAGATGAGGACGTTGGCGTCCACCGCGATACCGACGGTCAAGATGATGCCAGCGATGCCCGGTAGGGACAGGGACGCCCGCATCATCGACAGCAATGCGGTGAGGAGCAGTACATTCGCGAGGAGCACGAGATCCGCCACGAGCCCGAACACCCGGTAGTACACCACCATGAACACGAACACCGCCGACATACCGACCACGAGGGCGAGCACGCCCTTATCGATATTCTCCTGGCCGAGGCTCGGGCCGATCGCACGCTCCTCGATCGGGTAGATCGGGGCGGCGAGCGAGCCGGCGCGAAGCAGAAGCGATAGTTCGGTCGCCTCGCGCTGCGAGAGGCCCGTGATCTGGAAGTTGTTACTGAATACGCCGCGAATGGTCGCGAGGCTGATGACCCGCTGATCGGTGACCTCGCGCTCGACCTTCTTGCCGTCCACCGTCTCGGTGCGGCGGCTCTTCTCGATGAACACCACCGCCATGGGGCGGTCGATATTCGCGCGCGTGGTCTTCAGCATCTGCTCGCCGCCCGCCGAGTTGAGGGTGACCGAGACTCCGGGTCCCTCCTGAGTCGCGGTGGTGGTCGCGTTCGTGAGCTGATCGCCGGTGACGATCACCTCGCGCTTGAGGAGTACCGGCTGACCGCTCGGACCCGTATAGAGCTTGGAGCCGAGCGGCGCGCGGCCTTTGGACTGCGCTTCGAACGCGTTGTGGTCGACGTCTTGGAGACGGAACTCGAGCGTCGCCACCTTGCCGAGGATGTCCTTCACATCCGCCGAGTTCTGCACCCCGGGAAGCTGCACGTTGATCCGGTCGAGGCCCTGGCGCTGCACGATGGGCTCGGAGACGCCGAGCTCATTCACGCGGTTGCGGAGCGTGATGATGTTCTTCTCGATCGCGTAGTCCTGACGCTCGCGGATCTGCTTCGGGGTAATCACCGCATCCACGGCGCGCCCGCCGGTGGCGAGGTCCGAGGAGCTGAACTCGAGATCCGGATGAGTCTTGTGGAGGAGATCGATGACCTGGGTGGTATCGACCCCCGTCGGCAGTACGATCCGCACGCCATTCAGATCGCCGCTCGGATCGTGCAGCGTCGTCACGTCGAGCAGCGTGATCTTGGCCGCGTCGAGTTCGCGCCGGAAGTCCTGCTCATAGGCGTCGAGCAGTTGGGCCACCGCGCCGTTCACATCCACCTGATAGAGAAGATAGAGGCCGCCGCGCAGATCGAGCCCGAGCGGCATCGGTCGCAGCCCGAGTTTCAGCAGCAGCTCTGGCGCCCGCGGCGCGAACGACAGCGCCGTGAGGTAGCGGTCGCCGAAACCGTCCGCCAACACGTCGCGGGCCTTGAGCTGGGCCGGAACGCTCGTGAACCGCACCATCAGACGTCCGGCGTCGAGATAGCTGCGCGTGAACGGCACCGCCTTGGCGGTGAGATACTGCTCGATCGTTTTCTGCGCCGTGACATCGAGCGCAGAGCGATCCTTGGCGATCACCTGCACCGCAGGATCCTCACCAAAGAAGTTCGGTAGGGCGAACACGAGCGCGAGCAGCAGGA
>Ga0116226_10003246_pt1 | contig 14331 bp, 12 predicted proteins | sample S1TSphfallax_FD_89692 | JGI IMG/M metagenome (GOLD analysis project Ga0116226, IMG submission 89692) | Host-associated microbial communities from peat moss isolated from Minnesota, USA - S1T2_Fa - Sphagnum fallax MG | ecosystem: Host-associated > Plants > Peat moss > Unclassified | place: USA...
CCACAATGTGAAAACAAAACATTGCAACAAGAACAAGGGACATCACATTGAACCCTACCCTGATGGATGAGGAATGGCCACATGGGATGCGAGTTTGAAAGATCATGCTCGAATCAAAAATGGGAAGAGGTTCAAAAGCTGAAGGGGGTAGGGCTTTGATGTTTGGTTGGCACTAAGTCTTTGGCACCATAAACAATTGTTTATGAATCCAACAATACTATCAACCTCATCAAGTCATATTAGACATCATGCCCATTTAGACCTTAGAACATTTGCAATAAATCACAACAAGAACCCCATTTACTACATGCATTAATCTACGCCATTTAACAATCATAGTCTATAAAACTTGAAGTCCAAATGCTTCCCAATTCTGTTTTGGTGATGACATGCCACCTTATCATGTCAAACCAACGTAAACATCAAAGCTATACAGAAAGAATACGGAGTCACACTTCGAAAAACAGAATAAGATGCAAATGGGGTCTAGGAACACAGACCAGCTAGTGCACCACCTGGCTTCAAAACCCTGTTTATTTATGCAATTTGTTTCTTGTAACAAAAGGTTGGGTGCCGCGTGGGGGGGGTGAGGTAATAATGTAAAAGGGGTTCCCAAGCCACTGTCGTACGTTTTTCGAAGCTCTCGAAGGAAGTTCCCACACCTCATCGTCAACGTGGTTCCCGATTGTTGCTTGCGGCGTTCCCATGTGAGCAGGCCGTTTTGTGTTTTCATTAAACGGGTGCGTCGTTGCCGGTCTATTATCGCTGGCTGGCTGGCTGTTGTTGTGTTGCAGCTGAGGCACGCAGTGTTGCATCGCAGAATTCCAGATCCCAATCCTTGAGAACGGCGGCCTTAGGAGCTCTTAGCCATGTCTTTCCATACCGCCACTCTTTAACCCTCCTACTGTACTATATCAGTCTCGGTCAAGAAAAGGGAGATCTGGTTGAGTGGGTTGAAATGACGTGATTCAGATGTTAGGGTTAGGAGAATGGTACGCGGCCGCTGTGCTGCGGATGGTCTGTTTCTAAGCAGGTACGGGACGATTCTGTCGAGAAATACCACAGGAGCAGCGAAACTGGAGGCGGATCTGGAATGCTGTTGCATCCTGATTGCGACCAGGACGTAAGGGGTAACGGAAGTTTTTGAGGGTTTGTAGTTTGATGTGTTATCACTTGGTCGGGTCAAGACCTGCAGGATGAGCGTGCTCTTGTTCTCTAGTCTTGCATGAATAAGTCAGTTGTTATTCCTGCGCCTTGGGGATAAGATCTGTAAGGGGAAAGTTCAGGGAGGACGCGGGATTTGAGAATAGTTTCTTGTAATGGAGGATTTCGCCAACATACTGCAGAGAGATTATGGATTAAAGCCGCAAGGCAAAGCAGCGCCGATGTCTGCATCGGGCCCAAGCCCAGCAGCGGGGAGCAATCGAACAGGCTCTTCATCCGGAAAAGGAAAGAGCGGGGTCGGTGGTACTGGATCTAATCGCTCCAGTCGAGCCCCAGTCGCAGCACATGCTGCGGGAGTGGAGGAGGATGAGCTGTTTTTTAGGAGGACTAATGGCGTCTCTAAGTCTGTGAATCGCGGTGCAGACCCTTCCCTCTTCTTTGGGAGCTCACCTGATAAAGACCATCGGGGTCCGAACATGTAAGTTCTCGACCTCTTTTTTGACAACCAAGTGCACGTCAATTTTTCACTGTCTTAGAGTGCACTGCGAGCTCTCCAGGTGTCGAACTGAGATCACTGCTTTCGTATGGTGCCTTGCTTAGACAACGCTTTGTGAAAAGCCAGCAGAGGTTGTAGGTTGGATTTCTCCGATCAATGCTGGACGATCTTTTTCCAGGTTCGGCTCCAGTTGGGGGGCTTTCTGTTAATGATGGGAATAACTTTCTAACAAAACAGGAAGTCAACCTATCCTAAACAGTTGTGTCTCCTGTTGTTATCATTATTCTCATTATACGCTGCAATGGTTGACATTCAGTGCTCTTGGAGAGGTTACTTCGCCCTGTTGGAAGTCTTCTCTGCTCATCCAAATGACTCTACTCAGTATGCCAATCTTTGCCAAGCCTGACTTTTGTGCTTGGATGTGTGTCAGTCTAGTAAATGTCCATTATGTAGATGTTAATTTGATCACGCAGTAGATTATATAAAATAATATTGTGTTTCCCCAGGAAGAAATTTTCCTGAATGGACATCTTGTGAGATTGTTGACTCTGATCAAGTAGAAGATGCCTCTTTAACAATTTTTTCTCTTTCAATTCCAAGCAGGCACTGATTAACTGCTGATGTGTTTAGGCTGTTCCAGTGGCAGTTGAAGTAATTGTTTTTGCAGCACTGCCAATGTAGGGGACATTCAGGAAGAAGGCACTGGCCCAGTAGTTGCTAGGTCTCTGTTAGCTCAAAAGTGTTGCCTCTATGTGTTGATGGCCACACCTTACACAATGCACATGTGAACATGCAATCCTAAAATATGCTAACCTGTAAATTGCATTTGGAAGGCTCTTCATTTCTCTTTTCCCAGATGTGGATGTCATGGTATTTGGTCACTACCATTCATGTTTTTTAAGATCACTGGTCATGCATGTTTCAGTGGCCATCTTTCAAACTGCCTTGCAGTTTTTCTGTGTTTTAAAGTATTGGGGTCTCCTATTTTTCCTGTTTGTTGACATGTTATTAGACCTGAGATCTCTGTAACCTTATTCATGGGTCATTCTGTAATTCTACTTAGGTTGACATAAATTGTTAGTATGGAGAATTTTAAATACTCAACATATTTGTTCTCTTCTCTTCTCAGTCTGTTAGTATACAATGTGTAAGCTAAATTGTTCTGGTTGGCTGATGTCATGAAGAAGAGGTGCAACTTCTTCCAGGTTGTGAAAAGAATCAATGTAATTGGCTCATCTGGTGCCATGTTCAAATTTTCTGGAAGCTGGTAGGATTTTGTGGCTTACTGATTCATTGAAAAGCCTTTCTAGATCTATAATCAGTTTTTTATAAAAATATTTACTATTTTTTTGAGCTGTGGCATAAGAAAGTTAGTTGCCTACCCTGTTCAGAACAGTGCTGTGTCTACTGAGAAGCATGACTATACTTATATTGATATAGTCTCCCTATGCCTTGCTTGTAGATGGACAAGCTGAACTGGAATGACACTTATCCTCACAAGCTTGTTGCAACTTACATAAGGATACTATTGACCTTTTTTTGGCTTTTCCTCTTGAGTGCTAGCCGATTGCATGACTTCATGTTCCTTCCAAAGTGAAATAGAAACTCAGGACACAGATGTTTGTGTAATGGTTTGCCTGAAATTTTGGCCTTGTAATTGTATACTCTACCCACCATCAGGAGCTGACAAAGTCAGTGGGGAGTGATGTAGCTTGTCACTGCTATTCACAATGAATATGATGGTCTGACACTTATGTGAGCAACTCTCATAAATTTATGACTACACTCGTCATTGTGTTACTTGAAGGTGCTATTAAGGATTTTTCTCTGCAATCTCATAGATATTTTCTTGAGATGTTGTAGGAGGATTTCACGCCTAGTGTAACTCCTCATAGATGGGTTGACATAGTTAGCATTAGCTTTCCCTCCCACGCAAGCAAGATATCTCATATTGGGATGTCATAAGGTAATATTTTAATGTGAATACTCAAACCCAGTTTGTCCAGTGAGGGTTACACATTTCTGAGCTATAACTGCATATTTTGTGGTACCAGAAGCAGCTACGACGACGTGTACAGTGAGCCACCATCAGGGTCTAACTCAAGCACTAGTTTTGGTGATCTATTGGGGGACTTCAATGGCTCATCATCAAGATCAAGAACTCGAACAAGCCAGAGCTCATTCAATGATGATTTGTTGGGTGGATTTGTACCAACAACTATGCAGCCAGCAGCATGGGCTGTATCTGATGATGGCTACTTAGGAAGAGATCCATCTGAAAGAGACTTACTGCCAGTATCGAACAAACACTCAGGAACAGATGACCTTCTGGGCTCATTCGGAGTCTCCAAGTCTGGTTTGCAGGCTGGAGTTTTTCATGGTTCCTTCGAGGATGATCTATTGAGGGTTATTCAGACAGCAAAGTCAAGTTCACAAGCTGGTCCTACTCATAGCTCTCTTGATGGGGATCTCTTGGGAGGGTTTAAGAAACCAGAAGCCCAAAAGTCATCGACAACAGTTAAGTCTCCTCCAATGAGCCCCTCTCAATTGGAGCCTGTGTATGATGATTTTCTCCCAGGGTTTGGGGTTGGAGAACCAATGAAGGCAACTAATTCTACTGAGAGCACAGTGGTTCCAAACTCATCTTCAATTGATGACCTTTTCTCATCTCCAGTGGAAGCAGGCATGTTTGTAGGAATTAATTCTAGCTCTGGCTTTACAGTGCCACCATCTGAAGCATCTGCATTTCCTGACCTACTGGATCCTTCAAGTTATTCTGACCTTGGGTCTGGGAGCTCAGGGCATAAGAGTTCTTCCAGAGTGAAATCTGATACAGATGATGGAGCATATGATGGATTTGATGGGTTTACAAAGCCCACTCCTGTAGCTACTGTGAAGGTAAAGGAGCCTTCCAGTCCAAGCAAGACTGTACCAGGTGGCAGGACCTCCTTACAAGGTTCGGTTAATGAAGATGGCATAGTTGGTCAAGTCAGCTTTTCCAACAGCCCTTTCGTTTCAGATCCCATGGACAGCCCTGTCCTGTCCCCTGTGTACCCCAAACAACCTTCAAAAGAAAAGAACGCAGAGATATTCTCTAATGACTCCTCACCAATATTTGATGAGCCAGTTGCTGCTGTGCAAACACCCTCAGCTGATGCCAGTACCTACCAGTCAGCTACAAATGTTGAGAATTTGACAGGAGAAAAATGGTTGACTATTGATGATGTCAAGCTTGTGACAGAGCCATCTGCTTCTCCACCTCCAACTCGAGCCCCTCCAGATCCTTGTACTGAGAGGGAACAGTCAATTCCTGTTGTCATGCCAGATGTTATCATTGAAGATCTAGGAGAGGTGGTGAAGCCTTTGAGGCAGGAGAGGAGGGGTGACAGGAAGAAAGGGCGTGCAAGGGAGGACGAGTGGTTGAAGGGTGGAAGAGATAGACATGATTCAAGAGATACAGCCTTCTTTGGGGAGCCAGAATTTGAGGCTGAGAGAGGTGTTTCAAAAGACAAAGATCATCAACAAGAAAGGGCTGCACTGGAAAAGGCCACACAAGAGGTTGAGGTTCAAAGAGAGATTGGAGAGAGAGTGGCAAAGCAAGAGGAGGCAAGGGAGAGGGAGGTGGAGAGACTTGCAGAGAGAACAAAGAAAGCTGCTGAGAGAGTAATGGCAGAAGCAAGGGAGAGGGAAGCTGAGAGAGCAAAGAAAGCTGCTGAGAGAGTAGTGGCAGAAGCAAGGGAAAGAGCTGCAAAAGCTGCAGTTGAGAGGGTGGTTAATGAAGCTCGGGAGAGGGCTGAGAAAGCAGCTGTTCAGAGAGCTGCTGCAGCCAGAGAGCAAGAGCAAGTCAAGGAAAGGGAGAGGGAAAGAGAGAAACAGGAGGCAGAGAAGGAAAGGGAGAAGCAAAGAGAGAGAAAGGAGAAGGAGAAGGAAAGGGAGAGGGAAAGACAGAGAAAGGAGAGAGAAAAAGAGGAGAGAGAGAGGAGAGAGAAGGAGAAAGAAAGGGAGAGAGAGCGTGAAAGAGACAGGGAAAGAGACAGCATGCGAGAGAGGGAGAGAGGGGCAGCAGAGCAACTGCGCAAAGAGTCTGCAAACTTTCGAGCAACTAGTGAACCAAGGCAACGTCCATCAGTTAATCTGCCAGCATCTGGCCTTTTTAGGCCTTCATCAGGAAACTCTGTGAATAGTGGGTCGGGTGTTCCACTGCAGAGACAGTCCTCAGGAGCACAGAAGGTAGTTGATGACTGGACATCTATCTTCACTCAACCTGCACCCACTGTGGATGAGTTCCAAGGGGAGCCTGCTGAGAGGAGAAGGATTCGACTTGAAAAGCATCAACGCATAGAGGAACGTGCTGCAAAAGTATTGGATGAGAAGCATCAACGTGATATGGCACTTCAGATGGAGCAAGATGAGAGACACAGGTCAGCTGGAAACTTGGATGCAGAGATACGTCGATGGTCCATGGGGAAGGAGGGTAACCTGCGTGCCTTGCTCTCCTCGCTACATCTGATGCTGTGGCCTGAGTGTAACTGGAAACCTGTGTCATTGACTGATCTCATCACTGGTCCTTCAGTGAAAAAGGCTTATCAAAGAGCAATCCTGTGTGTGCACCCAGACAAGGTGCAGCAGAAGGGGGCAACTGTGCAGCAGAAGTACATTGCAGAGAAGGTATTTGATCTTCTCAAGGAAGCATTTGCAAAGTTCAATGCCAGTGAGCTATATTGATCAAACAGTTGCTGCATCCCTGTGTCAAATGTGAACACCTATTGTTTTAAGTCAAGGCTCCAGGGCTCAAGGACACTGCTCACTCCTTGATGTAATATCCTAGCATCACTACCTTACAAGTGAATTACTTCTGTGCTGCTGTGTTATGACACTTGTAGCTCTTAGGTTGGCTCCATGTTTTATTCTGTCTTAGTTCACCACTCTTGATTTTTCCTGATCGAAAGTAATAGTGCTTACTTATATTCAAGTCTGAATGAATGGAATAAGTACATTAAAGGGTTTTCTTGCTTGATCGAATTTTTGAATGTACTGAGCTATGAAGTGCATTCTAATGTTAATTTCTTGATAAAGGTCACAATAGAACAAAGATCTCAAGAGAACTGTATGACTGAGGTGGAATGATGAAGTAGGTCTAGTTCATATGAAACTTGCAGGCATTATTCCAACAAGGTTTGCTTTAATAAAAGGAGGTGCGCCAATTTATACTCTGTAATACAGCAGTAGATATGGTTTTGATGTCCTCAACTTCAAGACTTGCCCTGGACACTAGTGTGGATTCCCTGTGCAACTATTTATGTTATTTACATCCAATCAACCCTCTCTGTTCTTCCACCTATGTTCATGCTTGCCTCCTTCACAGCATTGACTATTGTCCTCCCTGGGATCAAGAATGCATTGTGGAAGGGAATTGGTGTGTTAGGAGATAGGCCTAGTCTACATGGTTTGCCCCAAGACAGACTGAGGGGGACTAAATTTCTATTGGTTGCCCTTTGTACTGGTTGCCCAGATGTTTAGCGAAGTTCAAGATGATGTTTGCCAGGTCACATGTTTAGAATTGGATTTGTGCATCATAGCAGGTACAAACCATTGTTGGTCTTATATTGACTTTGGAACATACCAGCCTACTCCTGGTATTTTTTTTAAAATCACACCAGCCTGGTCCTAGTACAAGGCTGGGATTGCCTCAGGTCATATCACTCTAGTAGGGTCCTTGATACCAGTGTTCATACAAATGTTGATGCCAGGCACAAGCTGCTAAACCATACCAACATTGGCCCTAACTCCAAACAGAACATTTTAAATTAAATCTGAAATATTTCCTGAAGGTCTTCAATATGTTTGAAGTGAGAGCAGAGTGAGTAGGAATAGCCAAAACAGGTCCATAGTACTTAGGAAAACACCCAAAGACAACAACAAAGGATTTCCACAATATGTCCTTAACAGTCCAAGGGATCTTGAATATAGTGACAACGTCCATGTATTCAATTGGTGCAGCTAAATGAGCCTGAAATAGTTCACAAGGTAGCCAATGTTAGAAGCCTTGGTACTTTCTTTATAGTTTTAGAGGATGCAAAAGATGGAATGGGATCAGATGTGATCAAGACTAATAAGTTGTTTTGGCTGGACTTTGGCAAGGATGGAATGCCCTAGGTTAGTAGATGAAGGAAATGATGAAGTTTTCAAATCATCGGTTTTAGGAGTTGGCATTCATGACTTGGTACTGGGGAGTGGAGGCACTAAGTCATGGGCATTAGATTTTGAGAGCAGATAATGTAAGCTTGTGAAAAAGGTTCAAATTTAAGAAATTTCACCAAATATATCCTTATGAGTAGGTCCGATTCACAAGAGAGCCCATGAATAGTCAGCACATGCTACCATCAAGTGGCCCATATATTTGATATGGATGCATCAGATAGCTCCTTTAGGTTAGGGCATTTTTTACCTTGCTCAAGAAGGACCCTTCATTTTCACTAATCTCCATTCTTGCTTTCAACATCTCCATGACCTCAATTGAGATAGAGGACTCTCTACAATTTCTATGCACTTTGACATGTTGTCACCAATTGCATTATGACGTGATCAATTGCCAAAGCATTTGACAATGATGAAGGTTCATTTGCCTAATGATTCATGCCATAGTATTACATAACTTGTAAGATTTCTAAAACCCACATCCCTAACCTTAATCTATGAGGCTTGTCACTTGAGCTTTTTTCTAAAACCTTGCCAAGTTGTCAACCAAGTATGAATGTTCAATGATGCTAGCAGGTGAACATTGAATAGTGACTAGTGAGCAAGTGAGCAACCTCAACTAATAATCTTTATAAAGTATACCATGCCATGTCATCAAATATTCCCAAAATATTCTCTTGCTGCATGGTTGTGCCTTTTGTGACTTGGCAAAATATTCTTTGCTATTGCAGAAGATATTTTGTCACATGGACAAGGGTTTGACTTCAAAACACCCAAACTACTTTTTCTCAAAGGTATTTATTTGTTAAAATGGTGGTTCAAAATTGTACCCATAAACATGGGGGTCTTTTAAAAATTAAAAGCCACCTTAGAAACAATCAACAAAGCAAAAATGATTAGCATGTCTAAGGATGATAAAAATATAACATATTCCAAAAATGATATTCATTACACCATGAAATTACATTTTCCTACATCATCATTGGAAGTTCTCCACCAACATTAACATATTGGATTTGCATCATTGGCTCTCAAATGTTTTAACATGTGCCAATAGTTACTAAACCTCATCCCAACTCCACATGGGATAATGAATGAACTTTTCAAACTGCCCAACAATACCTTATGTTTTGTAGGATGTGATACATGTGTTTACATTGTATCCATGTTCCATGTCCCATGTAGATCTCCTCTTCTAGGTCACCATTAAGAAATGCGGTTTTGACGTCCATTTGATGAATCTCCATGTCTTCGATGGTTGCTAATGTAAGGATACAACGAATTGACACAAACTTTGCAACAAGTGCAAAAGTTTCATTGTAATCAACTCCAAATGTTTGGGTGAAACCTCTTGTCACAAATCTAGCCTTGTAACGTTCCACTTCACCATGGACCCCATGTTTGATTTTGAACACCCATTTGCAAGAAATGGGCTTCCTACCCTTGGGGAGTGGCACCAAAGACCAAGTGTTGTTGACAACAAGAGAGTCATATTCCTCTTGCATGGCCATCTCCCACTTTTTGGCATCTTCGCCATTCAACGCCTCTTCCACGGTTTGAGGTTCTTCTGAAAAGGCTATGGTGGCCCGTTCCACCTCTTTGGTGGCCACCCACCAATCACGAGGCCACTCTTTACGTTGTCTTTGGGGCCTTTCTCTTCATCCATCTTGTTGTGGTACATTCAAACCCTCATCTTGTGGTGTAACAAATTCTTCTTTCGAAGAAGAGTTTGATGTAGATTCATCACCTTCTACGCCTTCTGTTGGTCCTTCGTTCAAAGATATAGGATTGGCATCCTTGACAAGTTCATCATCATTCATGACTTCATCTACAACATGTTCTACTTATTTTGGAAGGGGTCTATTATGATGAACACCTTCTACCTATTTTGTCCCTTTTAGGAACACAACATCTCGACTTTTGATGATCCATATGGTTTCTACACACATCAAGCGATATGCTTTGGTCCCTTCACAATACCCTAAAAACACACAAGGCATGGATTTGGACTCTAATTTGCTTCTCTTTTCATCAAGAATGTGAGCAAATGTTTTGTAACCAAAAACTCTCAAATGAGATACATCGGGCTTTCTACCGGTCCATGCTTCTTGTAGGGTTTTGGATTCAAGAGCTTTAGTTGGGCATCGATTATTGATGTAAACCATCGTGTTCACCGTTTCGGCCTAAAACTCCAAGTCAAGACCTTGTGCACAAATCATGTTCTAATGCACTCCATGATGGTCCTATTGGTTTGTTCCGCAACTCCATTTTGTTGTGGTGTGTAAAGTGCACTTGTTTGTCGTTGGATTCCACATTCATGCAAAAAGTTGTCAAACTTTTTGAACACAAATTCTCCTCCGTTGTCTAATCGAAAAGTTTTGATCTTCATGCTGGTTTGATTTTCCACCAAGGCTTTGTATTCCTTGAATTTGTCAAACACCTCTCCTTTCTCTCTCAAAAGGTAAACATGAAATTTTGCCTCTCACTTGCATTGTGGCTTTGATGTTCCCCTTGCCAATGGCCTCCAAAACGGTGTCATCACCCATGAACACCCTCCTTGGGGAAATGTGTTCGTACGTGGTAAACCATTCTTGTTCGAATGTCATGTGTTGTGTTGCACCGGAATCGACAATCCAATCATACGTGGTATGATCATTGGCATTCAATGCCACAACAAACATTTGCTCATGGTCTTCACAAGCTTGATTGACTTTTTCTTTTTCATCACTTTTCTTCTTTAAACAATTTCTCACGAAATGTCCAGGTTTCTTACAATAGAAACAAAGCTTCTCATTTGACTTGTGAGTTTTGTTTACTAATGCGGTAGTTTCGGAACTCTCACATTTTTTTCTTTTGGACACTTTGTGAAACAACCTTGCTACAATGAATTAAAGGTCTACATCTTTTGTGGACATGGACTCCAAGCTTGTGACTAAGTTATCAAAGGATGGAGGAAGGTTCATGAGGAGTACCATGTGTTTCTTCATCCATAATGTTCACCTCGATGGAACATAGTTGGTCCACAAGGGCTTTCATCGTGTTGATGTGCACAAGCATGTCATCTCCTTCTTGCATTTTTGAGGGTGAAGAATCTCCTTCAAAGGAACAACTTATTACCAATTGTCTTAGCTTCAAGGACACCACAAACAGCCTCCCACACACTTTTCACATTGTCACAATATTGGATGTGTGCAAGTTGAGCATCCGTGAGATGTTCGCAAAGCAATGCAAAAGCCTTCATTTCCTTCTCATTGTAATGGGCATTTGGAACTTCTTCACTTGGTAAGGTGGCACTCCCATCAAAAAATTTCCAAAGCCCATGTTTAGAAAGCATCATGCGCATTTTGAACTTCCAAAGGTGAAAGTTGGCACCATCAAACTTCTCTATGACTTTCAAGGACTCAATTTGAAAAGAAGACATTTTGAACACAAAAGCTACAACAAACATTCTAAAACTTGAAAGTTGAAGTTTTCAACAACTTGAAGAACTCTCTTCCAAACACTTTCACCTTGAAACTTGATACTTTCAAAAACTTAAAGAACAAGTTTCACACTTGAAAAACTTACAACATTTTGAAAAAATCTCTTTCACACCTCCCACTCACTTGGAAAGACTCTCACTCTCTTTGCAACCTTGCAAACTAAAAGCTTTCCCTCAAAAGGACTCTCCCTTTCTATGCTATAAAAATAAAACCTTTAACTACTTCTTGTTTTAACACAATGTCCGTTCTCTTACTTGGTGTGGGCCCATAACCTATTGGAAACAACTTGAATCAAGCAAGAAATGAAACATTCAAGGTTCATGAAATGGAACAATTGTATTAACTAACTAAAAGAGTACAGAGGTTATATGCTTCAAATGCTACAATGTAAACTATGACTTGTAATAACTACAGAGCTTGAAGGTTCTATGTGCACTCAAAACCATGAAAGGAGAGAATGAAAGACCACTAAAAAACACTCCACTATACACTAATTCTTAACCCTAAAGTAATCGTCATTTAACCTTAACCTAATCGCCGCCTAACCATAGCCGCCACTAAACCTTGACCCTAGCCGCCGCCAAGCCCTAAGTAATTTTCATTTCTAAACCCTAGCCACCACTATTCAACCTAACTTAACTACTACGAGGATGAGATACTATTCATCCTTTTGATGAATGTTTAACACATTCATCACCATTGGGAATTAGAAACGAATAGTATTTTTAACAATAATTAATATAGTTTAATTTATTTTAGCCATAAATAAATCAGCCAAACTTAATTTAGCCATAATTATTTTTGTCTGACTTAATTTAGCCATAAATATTTTTGCCTAATTTAATTTAACCAAGCTTAGTTTAACTTTTTAGTTTATTTAACATAGGTTAGTTTAAATTAACCTAAGTTAGCATGGGGTTAACCTTAATACTAAAGTCACATAATATTATTATACATAGCCTATGTAAATATATTAAGTATAATAATTTAAGTATGTGTAGGTATAAGTCATTATTTTTATGACATGTGTCCATGTTGTACACATTTAGTTGCACATTAGTTACACACACAATTGTATGGTTGGAAAATTATTTAATACCAAATTTATAGTTGCAAACACAACCAAGATAGTTGCAAACGACAACCAATTGCATGCCAATTGCATAGTGACTGGTTACAAACGACATTATTTCAAGTAATGAAATTTAATATGCATACATTCATAGTTCCAAAATAGGCCAACAATAGTCTTTTGGTAAGTTGTTAGAAATATTATTCGATTCTAATCCCCAAGGTTGGTGAATGTGATATACATTCATCAAGAGGATGAATAATATTCTTATCCTTGTAGTAGTTAGGTTAGGTTGAATAGTTTAGGGTTTAGAAGAATAAACTACTTAGGGCTTGATGGTGGCTAGGGTTCGCTTGGCGGCGGCTACTTTAGGATTATGAAATAGTATATAGTGGAATGGTTTTTTGAATAGTCTTTCATTCTCTCCTTTCATGGTTTTGAGTGCACATAGAACCTTCAAACATTGTTAGATATTGCAAGTCATAGTTTTGTGATTGTAATATTTGAAGCATACAACCTTTGTAATCTTTTTGTTCGTTAATACAATTGTTCCATTTCATGAACCTTGAGTGTTTCATTTCTTGCTTGTTTTCAAGTTCTTTCCAATATAAACTAGGTACTCATTTCTTGTAGGCATGTCTATGTTAGAAATACTATTCGTTTCTAATTCCCAATGTTGATGAGTGTGTTAAACATTCATCAAAAGGATGAATAGTATTCACATCCTTATAGTAGTTAGGTTAGGTTGAATAGTGGTGGCTAGGGTTTGGAAGTGGAGCCTACTTAGGGCTTAGCAGTGGCTAGGGTTAGGGTTTGGTGGCGGCTAAGGTTAGGCGGCGGCTAGGTTAGGGTTAAGTGGTAGCTACTTTAGGGTTCGAAGTTAGTATATAATGGAGTGGTTTTGAGTAGTCTTTCATTCTCTCCTTTCATGGTTTTCGAGTGCACATAGAATCTTCAAGCTTTGTTAGTTGTTGCAAGTTATGGTTTTGTGATTGTAGCATTTGAAGCATACAACCTTTGTAATATTTTTGTTAGGTAATACAATTGTTCCATTTCATGAACCTTGAAGCTTTCATTTCTTGCTTGTTTTTAAGTTGTTTCCAATAGTCTAGGATTAGGGTTGCCTACAAATGACAACCTTATTCATAAGGTTTAGGATATAGGTGAAAAATAACCTAATATATTTTGCCACCTACCTAGAATAATGGATTTATCCCCAACTTTTAGTAGCTTGCTCCACAAACATTTAGAAAACAATTGACAATGGAAGATATCAATTTTACTTACAATAGTTTAATGTTTATCACTTGATGAAGCAAAATAATGCATGTGTGTGTTTAAAAATAAGGTCCAATTAATCCCTTCAAAATTACAATATGTGGGTTTCACATGTGAAAATTAATATTTTTTATTCCAATAATTATCCAGTACAACTAAGGGTCTCATGGCACATACACACCTTTTAGTCCATGTAATGCATATTGGAAAATAACTTGAAAACAAGCAAGAAATGAAAGCTTCAAGGTTCATGACATGGAACAATTGTATTAACTAACAAGAAGGTTACAAAGGTTGTATGCTTCAAATGCTACAATCACAAAACTATGGCTTGCAACAACTAACAAAGCTTGAAGGTTCTATGTGCACTCAAAAACCATGAAAGGAGACAATGAAAGACAACTCAAAACCACTCCATTATATACTATCTCCTAACTCTAAAGTAGTCGCCACTTAACCCTAACCTAGCCGCCGCCAAACCCTAACCCTACCCGCCACCAAACCCTAACCCTAGCTGTCGCCAAACCCTAAGTAGTCTCCACTTCTAAACCCTAACCTAACTACTACAAGGATGTGAATACTATTCATCCTTTTGATGAATGTTTAACACATTCATCAACATTGGGAATTAGAAACGAATA